>OGMW01001196.1_pt1 | contig 24167 bp, 19 predicted proteins | sample 1573281 | NCBI WGS metagenome assembly OGMW01 (sample SAMEA2581907, study PRJEB24529) | metagenome | biome: Human gut stool | place: China | collected 2011 | reverse complement strand
TTGAAACCTTCAAGCCAAATTCTTTCAGCACATAATCTTTGATTTCCTGATAGGTCGCTTTCGTCTCTGCACTGGTTGCATCCAGCTCATCTAAGTCTAAGTCGATCTCTATCGTGTCATCTGGTTTTTGTTGGGACAAAAGAACAACCGTCTCGACATGGCTGGTGGCCGGGAACTGGTCCACAGCCCATGCCTTCTCCGTCCTATACCCTTTCTTCTTAAAATACGCCAGATCTCTCGCCAGCGTCTCTGGATTGCAGGACACATAGACCACGCGGTCCGGATTCAAGATCGCTACAGCATCCATAAATTCTTCTGTGCTTCCGCTTCTCGGCGGGTCCATGAAGACTACGTCGGCGTGGGCATTCTGGGAAGCCATCTGGACCATGAATTTTCCGGCATCGTTGTTGTAGAAGCGGATGTTTTTCTCGCCGTTTGCCTTCGCGTTTGTTACGGCATCCCGGACGGCATCCTTGTTTAACTCGACGCCAATGACTTCCTTCGCGGCAGACGCTACGACGATTCCGATGGTTCCGATTCCGCAGTAGGCGTCAACAACGGTCTCTTTTCCGGTGAGTCCTGCTGCCTCGATCGCCAGGTTGTAGAGCTTCTCCGTCTGAACCGGGTTGATCTGGTAGAAGGATTTTGAGGAGATCCGGAATTTCTTGCCACAGAGGACATCGACAATAAATCCAGGTCCGTAAAGCACATGTTCCTTTTCCCCGAGGACCATGCTGGTGTCGCGGCCATTTACGTTCTGCACCACGGTCGTGATCTCCGGGTGAACCTTTCGGAGCGCCTTCACGAAGTTGTTCTTCGACGGGAACACCGGGGACGCGGTGATCAGGACTACCATGATCTCCCCTGTGGCATGGGCGGTGCGCACCAGGACATGGCGCAGGAAGCCGTATCCGGTATCCTCATCGAATACCTTCATTTTGAAGGATGGAAGAAGTTCACGGATCGTTCCGATGATCTCATCCGCCTTTTTGTTCTCGATCAGGCATGTCTCCACCGGGAGAACCGTGTGGGTTCCCTCTTTGTATACGCCGGAGATGATACGGCCTTTCCTGTCGCGGGCCATGACTGCATGGACCTTGTTCCGGTAATGGAACGGGTCGTCCATGCCGATGATCTCCTCAACCCTGCAGAACGGGCGGAGAAGATCAGAAACCTCTTTCTTTTTGTGCTCTAACTGCTTCTCATATGGCATATCCAGATACTGACAGCCGCCACAGGTCTTGAAATGTGGACAGAGGGATTTTTTCCGCTCTGTTTTTGCTTCTGCCTGGACAGATGCATTTTTCCTCGAACATGTGCTGTTTTGCGGTCATCCTGGCGTTTGGCTGCGGATGCCGCCTTCTTTTTGTCACCAGCGTTCACGTTTTTCTCCCCTGTAGGATTCCATGCTCCGCCATACTTTTTTTCTAATTTTTCATCAATATATCCCAGCTTTTTTTCTACACTTTTATCCTGATTTCCGTAGTTTCTTCCGTTTCTTTTCTCTGTACCGCTGACGAAATTCTGCGTTTCTTTTCTTCCGCTATTTCTTTCGGTCTTCCCGTTCACATTTCTTCCATTATTCCCGTTTCTGCCAGCGTTCTCTTTCTTCCAGCTCTTCTTTCCATTCTCCCCGGCACCTTTAAACTTCTTTTCCCTGTATTCCATAATAAATATTTCTCCATTCTTATCTGAAACATTCCGCTTGATTCCCGGAATGCGGATGATTATAATAACACATAAAGTATAGCGTTTTTTCCCGGAATATTCCACTGAAACTTTTTATCTGGGACAATTCCGGCCGTTATACACAGTTGGGCATTTTCTGAGCTGAAAATACCGCATGATACATGCAGATTTTGCCGGCTTAGAATGCAAAGCATCAGTAAAACCAGTTGTAACTGTTCCTCACATTTTCAAGAAAGGACGCAGCATCTGGACACTCCAGACACTGCCGAAAAACAAATCATGAATAATGAATCCAATACCCCTGTTGCCGAATCCGGACGCCCGAAGGACGTCACTGGACGAATCGAGACCGAAATCCGCACCTACGATCTCCTGGACTCCTTAAATATTCCCTACATGCGCTTTGACCATGAGGCCGCATTCACCATCGACGCATGCAACGGTGCCGACGAAGTCCTTGGGATCCATATCTGCAAGAACCTCTTCCTCTGCAACGCCCAGAAGACGAAATTCTACCTTCTCCTGATGCCTGGACATAAGAAATTCAAAACGAAGGTTCTCTCCAAACAGATCGGTTCCGCGAGACTTTCTTTTGCGGATGATGACCATATGAAGGAATTTCTTGGTCTGACTCCCGGATCTGTCAGCATCATGGGACTCATGAATGACCCTGAGAACCATGTAAAGCTTCTGATCGATTCTGACGTCTTAAAGGACGAGTATTTCGGCTGCCATCCGTGTATCAACACCACAAGCATGAAGCTCAAAACGTCCGATATCATGGAGAAATTTCTTCCGGCTGTTCATCACGAGCCGACGATCGTGGATCTTCCATGGGAGGAATAAAAACAGCGTTTTCCACCAATCATCGTAAGTACCAGTTTTCCCACACGCTAAAGTCACCTGTAGAATCCATTAACAGGAATTATTTTTAAATGGTAACTATTCAGTACCTTCATAGTTACGTGCAAAAATCCATTCCAGATCAGCTTCGCTGATGGGATTTTTGCCTTCCAGCCTATGTTTTCTTACGGTCAGCGCAGCAAGTGCGCAGACCTACTGAACAGTTACTTTAAATGTATATCTACAAAAAGAAGAACAGGAACGCAGATCTCATCAAGAGACCGCGTCCCCGTTCTTCTTTTTTATCCTTTATTCTATCCTGAAACCTTTATCCGCTCACTGCGCATTTCCGCAGAAAGCATACCATTTTCCCGGCCACAAAGCATCCAAAATGTGCTGATCTGCCGCCCGTTCCCCGGAAGCTCCGGTTTTACTGCATCACACCATTCGCATCAAACGTATAGCCGACGCCATCGATCGTCATCGTCGTGCCTGTCACCATAGCACCTAACTCAGACGGATCCAGATAATACCAGTATCCATCCGGATTGATCCAGCCGCTCATTCTTCCGCCATCACGGTAGAAGTACCATTTGCCTCTCTCATTCTTCCACTCACCGGCATCCACCGCGGTTCCCTTAGTGACCGGAGCATAATCCTTGTAAGCGAATTCCAGGCATACATTTCCGTTGATTCCGTTTACACGCCCCTTATCCGTACACTGCCAGATTGTGCGACCCTCATATGTACCGTCCGCGCCGTATCTCGCAAGCCAGATATCATAGTGGATCTGCTTTGTGTCCATCTCGGTCGTAAATTTGCTGTAGTCGCTGTATACGATCGGTGTGTAGCCTGCCGCAGCGATCGTATCACAGAATGCGTTTACCACATCTGTGAGCTCCTGAACCGAAAGCTCCAGGATATATTTTGACTCTACATCCACAGCGATCGGGTACTTTACATTGTATCCGGATACTTTTTCTACTGCATATTTCGCAGCCGCCTTCGCTTCCTCCACAGTTTTTGTCTGAAGATAGACATACGGAGCTGCCTGAACTCCATTGTCCGAAGCTCCCTTCATATTTTTCTCATAATTCGGATCCATGGTGTAACCACCCTCATATCCGTAAGACATCATCTTAATAAAGGCGAATGATATATCATCTGCCGCAACCTTCGCCCAGTCGATATCTCCCTGCCATTTTGCAACACTGATGCCGCGGAGAAGCGCTCCCTCTATTGTTTTTCCATTATTATCCACATAAACACCATTTACCTTTTTCCATGCATTTGCAGGATCCGTTACACTGGTATCCGTGGATGCCTTATTCTGCTCATCATAACCTGGTCCGATCTCATCCGCAAACGCGGTAAAACTGCCCTGTGTGATCATTAGCACCGCAAGGACTGCTGCCATATATCGAAATTTTTTCTGAAACATTCTGATTCCGCCTTTCTTCTCTGTCCGTGTTTTATTCCTTAAATATTTTCCATCTTCAAAGCTGCACAAGAAACCGTTGTGACTATGAGGATGCTGAACGGTTACAAACAGTTTTCTTTAAGTCTTCACAAGTATACTACAATTTCCCTCTTTTTTTATTAAGAACTTCTTACATTTTCGTTGTCACACCTCTAAGACTTTGTGGCAAAATTTCGTCCAGGATAAAAGTCGCCAGTTTCCTGACAGCCTTCCCTGTGCCGCAAAAACAAAAGAACCCTTGAAAACCAAGGGTTCCGGAGCGGAGACGGAGGGATTCGAACCCTCGTACCGGGATGAACCGATAAACGCATTTCGAGTGCGCCGCGTTACGGCCGCTTCGCTACGTCTCCAGGATGTCTGTCTCTTTAAAAAAGGCAGACTACATATTATTATACATATTTTTTCAGATTTGTATAGAGAAATTACAAAATAATTTTCACCAGCTTGCTCGTGCGTCGGTTTTCATCTCAAAATGCTTTGCAAGCTTGCCTGCATAAACATTTTTAAATGAGAACTGATATTAGGCGAACGCCAAATGCTTCTTGTTTTCATGCACATGAAAACAAGAAGCTAGCAGGCATCAATCCACTAATTCCCCTCCGCAAAATAAGCATCCACTGCTCCGGCGATCCCGCTCGCGATTTTCCCCTGGTAACCGTCATCCTGCAGCCAGGTATCCTCATCCGGATTGCTTAAAAATCCCATTTCAAACACACAGACCGGAATCTCGCACCAGTTGATATCGGAGGAGCTGTCCGTCTCCTGGACGCCGCGGTTTTTCGTGCCTGTGGTGCCGCAGACGGTGTCAACGATCTTCTTGGAAAGATTGTAGCTCTTGTCGTGAAGGCTGGCGTTATAGGGATTCTGGGCCGTCATGCAGGTGGACAGCGCGCCGTAAACGCTGGAGTTATCCATGGAACCGGCATGAAGACGGATCAGGATATCGGCTTCACTCCTGTTTGCCGCCACAGACCGCTCCGCGCTGCTCATGTTCACATCGTGGCTCGTGCGGATCATGACGACATGATAGCCGCGATTTACAAGCTCTTCTTCCAGCTTTTTCGCCACCGTCAGCGTCACCTCGTACTCCGGGACTCCGCTGGATGTTCCCACCGCGCCTTCCGGCATCTTTGCCTTCATGGTCGTGGAGGACGGGCCGATAGGCTCTTTTGAGGTGTTCGCCTTCGCCTGATGTCCCGCGTCGATGGCAACGGTGTGACCGTTAAACGGAATCTCCGGCGCAACCTCAGCATCATCGCTTGCAGCCGCCGTGTAAGCCGCCGCAGCCGCCTCTCTCGCGGCCTCGACGCTCTCCGCCTCGGACATCTCAGAGGACAGTTCTTCTGATTCTGAAGCCTCTTCCGCCATTTCTGAACTCTCAGAAGCCGTATCACCACTCTCTGTATCTGCGCTTAACGGTTCCCCGGCAGTTTCTCCGAGCGCCTGCACGTCCGCATCCCCGGATCCGGAAGCTCCTGTATCCGTGCTTTCTGCCGCCAGGTCTGCACCATTCCCGGACATTTCAGCCCCCGCCGCCGTCTCACTGCTCAGATCCACTGCCTCATATTTCCTCGCCCCATTGCATCCGGTAAGCACCAGAGCAAAAAGGGCTGCAAAGACAAGGAATCGGAGGAGTCCGTTTCCCTTTTTCATCCTGCTCATAGGATCGTTCCTCCTCCGACTACGCATTCATCTTCATAAAATACAACTGCCTGTCCCGGCGTGATCGCACGCTGCGGTTCTTTAAACTGACACTCCACTGTTCCATCCGGAAGTTCCCTGATGGTACAAGAGGATCCCTTGTGGCTGTAGCGGATTTTCGCGAGAACTTCTCTCTCCTCGCCGTGAAGTCCGTCGATCGCCATCCAGTTCACATCCCTGCAGATCAAATGATCGGAAAATACATCATTTCCCTCACCGATGACGACCTCGTTTGTCTCCGGGCGGATTCCTGTGACAAACACCGGATGTCCCATCGCAAGGTTCAGGCCTTTTCTCTGACCGACAGTGTAGTGGGTGATTCCCTTATGTTTTCCGAGGATCACGCCATTTTTATCCACAAAGTTTCCGCATCCCGGAACATCGGACGCCTCGCGCTCGATAAATCCGGCATAATCGTTATCCGGCACGAAGCAGATCTCCATGCTGTCCTTCTTCTTTGCCACGGCGAGTCCACGGTCCTCGGCGATCTTTCTCACCTCGTCCTTCGTGTAATCACCGATGGGCATTAAAGTCTTGGAAAGCTGGAACTGGGTCAGGTTGTAGAGCGCGTAAGTCTGATCCTTCGCCGCCGTCACGGAGTTCCGGATCGTATAACGGCCGTTCGGAAGCTGGCTGATCCTTGCATAGTGACCGGTCGCGATATAATCGGCTCCGATCTCAAGGCTGCGCTCCAAAAGCGCCTCCCATTTTACATAGCGGTTGCAGGCAATGCACGGATTCGGTGTCCGTCCGTGCAGATACTCCGCAACAAAATAATCAATGACATTCTTCTGGAATTCTTTCCGGAAGTTCATAACATAGTAGGGAATTCCAAGTGTCCACGCGACACGTCTCGCATCCTCCACCGCACTGAGTCCGCAGCATCCGCCGTTTTCCTCAACCGTACAGGAATCCTCTTCCTGCCAGATCTGCATGGTGACCCCGATCACGTCGTATCCCTGTTCCTTTAAAAGGCAGGCAGCAACCGATGAATCCACGCCTCCGGACATTCCTACCACGACTTTTTTCTTCATTAATATTCCTCGTCCTCTTCATGCTCACTGATATCGGACACTGGCTTCTGTAAGCCTTTGATCTCGATATGGTGCTTTTCTGCATAATCCCAGAGTGCTGCATGGATCGCTTCCTCTGCAAGCAGGGAGCAGTGAACCTTTACCGGCGGAAGTCCGTCAAGTGCTTCCATAACTGCCTTATTGGTTACTTCCATCGCTTCCTCGATCGTCTTTCCCATTACCATCTCTGTCGCCATGCTGCTTGTAGCAACTGCAGCGCCGCAGCCGAAGGTTTTGAACTTGCAGTCACGAATGATATGACTCTCGTCATCGATATCGAGATAGATTCTCATGATATCGCCGCATTTTGCGTTTCCGACAGTACCTACGCCGCTGGCGTCCTCAATTTCTCCCATGTTTCTCGGGTGCTGGAAATGGTCCATTACTTTCTCTGAATACATTATTTTTTCCTCTTACTTTCTGTTCTTCTTAATGAAATCCTCATAGAGTGGGGACATTGCGCGAAGCTTCTCCACGATCTTCTTAAGGCAGTCTACAGTATGGTCGATCTCTTCCTTCGTTGTCTCCTCGCTTAAGGTAAGGCGTAAGGATCCGTGCGCGATCTCGTGCGGAAGTCCGATAGCTAAGAGCACATGGGACGGATCCAGGGAACCGGATGTGCATGCAGATCCGCTGGATCCGCAGATTCCGTCCATGTCCAGCATGATGAGTAAGGACTCACCCTCGATGAACTGGAACGCGAAGTTCGCGTTGTTGGAGAGACGGTTTGTGCGGTGACCGTTTAAGCGTGTGTACGGAATCTCGTCCATAACACGTCCAATCAGGTAATCGCGGAGTTCTGTCTCTTTCTTCTTATTATTCTCAAGTTCTGCCATTCCGATCTCGACAGCTTTTCCGAGACCGACGATTCCCGGCACATTCTCAGTTCCGGCACGGCGTTTTCTCTCCTGGGCACCGCCATGGATGAAGGAGCGGAGCTTTAAGCCTTTTCTGATGTAGAGGAAGCCGACTCCCTTCGGTCCGTGGAACTTGTGTCCGCTGGCGCTTAACATGTCGATATGGTACTCATCCACATTGATCGGCTCGTGGCAGAATGCCTGAACTGCGTCGGTGTGGAAGATAATTCCGTTTTCATGGGCGATCTCACCGATCTCTTTAATCGGCTGGATTGTTCCGATCTCGTTGTTTGCAAACATTACAGAGATCAGGATCGTATCCGGGCGGATCGCCTTCTTTAACTCGTCGATGGAGACGGTGCCGAACTCGTCTACCGGGAGGTAGGTGATCTCATAGCCGCGCTTCTTGAGATACTCACATGTGTGAAGGATCGCGTGGTGCTCGATCTTTGTTGTGATGATGTGTTTTCCTTTGGACGCGTAAGCCTCCGCAGTCGCGATCAGAGCCCAGTTGTCGGACTCGGAACCGCCGTTTGTAAAGTAGATCTCATTGTCCTTTGCGCCGAGAGAATTTGCGACCGTCTCTCTTGCCTTTGCGAGCGCTTCCTTACACGGTGTGGAAAACTCATATACCGCAGAAGGGTTTCCGTAATATTCTGTATAAAACGGCAGCATGGCTTCCACGACTTCCGGACGTACCTTTGTCGTAGCCGCATTGTCGAGATAGATTACTTTTTTCATTGTTCCGCCTTTCTGTAAAGCTTGATCATCCAGTCTTGCTGTTATACCGCCGCAAGGCTGAACTGTTACCATTTATTTTATGCCATGACCCGTGAGTCAGCGCCCAAAAAGGCGCAGACAAGCCACAGATATCCTACATTATATACGAAACCGGTTGGGAATTTCAACCGGTAATCTTATGTTTTTTCAGAAATACACAGTAACTCGCTAAGTATTTAGGAAATCCCCGTATTTTCAGCGGTTTCAGCCGTCATATCCCTCTCTTATTTCCACATATATATAACAGAATCCTTCTGCCTCAACGGAGCTGCCCATGCCTTCTTCCCATAAAACTCACCCACTGATCACCGGAACCATTCTCCTCACCGCCGCCGGACTCCTCTCCCGGGTCCTCGGTTTTTTCTACCGGATCTTTCTCTCCCGGACTATCGGTGCTGAGGGCCTCGGAATCTACCAGATGATCTTCCCGATCTACGGAATCTTTTTCTCCCTCTGCGCCGGGTCGATCCAGACCGCCATCTCCCGCTTTACCGCGGCGGACCCGGACCATGCGAAGCGGACGCTGCTCTCTGGTTTTTCTTTATCTTTCGCCATGTCTCTGGCCGCCGCCTTTGTGATCCGGCACTTCTCGGTCCCTCTTGCGGAACACGTCCTCATGGAACCGCGGTGTGCCCCATTGCTCTCCGTCATGGCCTTCGCGATTCCGTGTACCTCCGTCCATGCCTGCATCTGCGGGTACTATTACGGAAAAGAAAAAGTCTCCGTCCCCGCTGCCGCCCAGCTTTTTGAACAGATGATCCGGATCTTTACGGTATTTCTGCTGGTGTCTGTCTGCATCGAGAAACGGATTCCGGTCACAGTGTCACTTGCCGTATTCGGGCTGGTTGCCGGGGAAGCCGGATCGGCATTGTTTGTGCTGATATTTTTTCTTTTATTTCATGAATTTCACGAAAATACAGGCAGATCATACAGTGTTGGCCAAAGTTCCATAAAAAATCCTCTTTTCGGGAATTCCGGACGAATTTCAGATTTCTCAGGCAATCTGTTCTCTCCCATGGCCGCCCTCCTTGCCCTCGCCGCTCCGCTCATGGCTAATCGCCTTGTCCTGAACCTTTTGCAGAGTACGGAGACGATCATGATCCCGGAGCGTCTGACCGTCTACGGACTCACACGTTCCCAGGCCGTCCGTACATATGGAACGCTCACAGGCATGGCAATGCCCTTTGTCCTCTTTCCATCGGCCCTTGTAAACTCTCTGGCTGTGGTCCTGTTGCCAGTCACCGCGAGGCATCAGTCCGCCGGAAACGATTCCGGGATCGCGGACGGGATCTCCATGGCCTTCCGGTACAGTCTCTATCTCGGGATCTTCTGCGTTGGGGTCTTCACGGTCTTCGGCGAAGCACTTGGCCTGCAGATATTTAAAAGCCAGGACGCCGGATCCTTCATTCAGATCCTCGCCTGGCTCTGTCCGTTTCTCTATCTCGCTACCTCGTCCGGCAGTATTTTAAATGGTCTCGGAAAAACGAAACTCACGTTTTTCCATCACCTGGTCTCACTTCTCATCCGCATCGCCTTCGTGTGGTTCGGGATCCCGGAGTTTGGGATCCGCGCCTGCCTTTGGGGGATGCTGGCGAGTGAGATGCTTTTAGCCCTGCTCCATATTCTGGCGCTCCGAAGGATCGTCCCCTGTGACTGGAACGCATGGATATTGATCGGAAAGCCTGTTTTCTGCCTGCTTTGCGCCCTGTGGCTCTTCCGGCTCTTTCCGGAAACGCTTCCGCTTCCGGCAGGACTCCCGGATTTTTTCCGGACTGCAGTGCAGATACTTCTTTTATCCACCATGTATCTCCTGTTTCTGCTGTTTTTTCACAGAAAACAGAGTCCGGCCTCTACATGATCACTCGTCGAATTCCACCGTCACATAATACCCACGGTCATTCTGGATAATATCCTTCACGATGCCCTTTTTGCTCTTCAGTCTCTCCGTAAACCGGAACAATCCCGACATCGCCACCGCCGGCTCGATCATGTAGTTCACATTGACCGGTGTGATGGACTCGCTGACGTCCACCTCCTGTCCGACCTCCACAAGACCCGGACGTTCCATTTTAAATACGATCTCTCTCATTTTTATCCTCTTTTCTATTTACGGTAACAGGCATTCCAGAAGTCGTGAAACATTTCGTCGGTACCTTCTGGTTCTCACTTTCCGCCTTGTATCATCGCCACAGGCAGTTTCTTCCGGATGCCCAGTGACGTAAAAATGCCGCCAGACCGCTTTTTTAGCGTTCCCTGGCGGCATTACCTTTTTACTTTCCCGGCATTGCTGCCATGTTCTCTCAAACCTGTCTGACGAGCTTATTTCCCCTCGTAAATGATCGCAGAATCCACATCATATTTCTGCAGTTTATCTCTTCCCTTTAATCCCGCAAGCTCCATCACAAAACAGATCTTAACGACCTCTCCGCCAAGCTCTTCCACAAGCTTTGCGATCGCTTCCACGGTTCCGCCTGTCGCGATCAGGTCATCGATGATCACGACCTTCTGGCCCGGCTTGATGGAATCCTTGTGGAGCTCGATGGTTCCTGTGCCGTACTCCAAGGCGTACTCCATAGAAACGGTCTCTCTCGGAAGCTTTCCCGGTTTTCTCGCCGGAACAAAGGCTTTTCCCATCGCGTAAGCAACCGGTGTTCCAAAAATAAATCCTCTGGACTCCGCTCCAACGACCACATCGAAATCTACGTCTTTTACCATCTCAAGGAGAGAATCGATCGCCAGCTTTAATCCATCCGGATCCTGTAAAATTGAAGTGATATCACGGAAAATAATCCCCGGCTCCGGGAAATCCGGGATGCTTATTACATACTCTTCCAGCTTTTTCATAGTATTTATGGTTCCTTTCTGATTCGATCCACGATTGCTTCTATTTTATCACATGTATTTTTTTCTGGCAACCATGAGAAAAAGCAAAACGTCGGTTGAATACCTACCTTTTTTGTAGTATAATCAGAGCAGTTCCAGATTCCGCATGATGAGCGGAATCTTTGTTTGTTTCATCTGCAGATGCCCTCTGAGCGCATTTCTGCAGAATAATATCGCAAAATTGTTCCTTATCGGCACAGTTATAACATTTTTTAGGAAGTCCAATGATCTGAACATCTCACATCTTGTCAGATCACTGTTGAAATTGGTGAAAGAATCATGAAAATATCTACAAAGGGTCGTTATGCACTGCGCATGGTCATCGACCTGGCTGAACATGCCGACGATGGCTTTATCTCCTTAAAGGACATCGCCGCCCGCCAGGGTCTCTCAAAAAAATATTTAGAGCAGATCGTTCCACTCTTAAACAAGACCGGAATGCTCTCCACCACCCGCGGCTACCAGGGCGGATACAAACTCGCAAAATCCCCGTCGGAGTGTACCGTCGGTGCGATCTTACAGACCACTGAAGGCAGCCTCGCCCCGGTCTCCTGCCTCGAGCACACTCCAAACCCCTGCGAACGTTGCTCCGCCTGCGACACGCTCCCGGTCTGGGAAGGCTTAAACCGCGTCATCATGGATTATCTCGACGGAATCACAATCCAGACGATCCTCGACCAGAAGCATGAGCTCGAGGAAAAGCACAGACTGGCAGCTGAGGAGATCTTAAATCGTGTGAAGGGTCCGTGTCAGTCATAAAATCTGCGGCTTTGTGACTTTTTTATATTGTATTTTATATGTTGAAAAAAAGCTTCGCAAAAAATTGTCTTAAGGCAGTTTCTTACGAAGTTTTTTCTGTGCCTGTTCAACGGCACAGACCGTTACAGATTTATATATTGGGGACGGTAGCATGGCATCCACATATATTCCACTTCCGTCCAACAACAGAACAGCGGTCACACATATTGCTACGCAGTGACCGCTGTCCTGTATTCGTTCGTTAATTGAGGGGGATTTTTTCCAGCACAGCTTGACGCACGGCTGAACTGTTGGGGGATTATTCCTGTAATGTCTTAAACGCCTCGTCCAGATCCTCGATGATGTCGTCGATGTTCTCCGTACCGATGGAGAGACGGATCGTGTTCTGCTTGATGCCCTGGTCCGCTAACTCCTCATCGTTTAACTGGGAGTGGGTTGTGGAAGCCGGATGGATCACGAGGGACTTCACGTCAGCGACGTTTGCAAGTAAGGAGAAGAGTTCAAGGTTGTCGATAAACTTCTTTGCAGCCTCTGCGCCGCCCTTGATCTCGAAGGTGAAGATGGAGCCGCCGCCGTTCGGGAAGTATTTCTTGTAGAGTCTCTGCTGTTCCGGATCATCAGATACAGACGGATGGTTTACCTTCTCTACGAGCGGATGGTTGTTTAAGTACTCAACAACCTTTAATGCGTTCTGTACATGGCGCTCTACGCGGAGAGACAGTGTCTCAAGTCCCTGTAAGAAAATGAATGCGTGAAACGGGGAGATCGTTGCTCCTGTATCACGAAGTAAGATCGCACGGATCTTTGTAACGAATGCTGCTCTTCCTGCTGCCTTTACGAAGCTTACACCGTGGTAGCTCGGGTTCGGCTCAACTAAGGACGGGAACTTTCCGCTTGCTTCCCAGTCAAAGTTGCCGCTGTCGATGATCACACCGCCGATCGTGGTTCCGTGGCCGCCAATGAATTTTGTCGCGGAGTGGAATACGATATCAGCGCCGTACTCGATCGGTCTTACAAGGTACGGAGTCGCGAATGTGTTGTCGACAACCAGCGGGATCTTATGTGCGTGGGCGATGGAAGCCAGCTTCTCGATATCAACGACATCGGAGTTTGGGTTTCCAAGTGTCTCAACATGGATCGCTTTTGTATTCTCCCGGATCGCATTCTCAACTTCCTCGGAGTTGAACGGATCAACGAAGGTTGCTGTCACGCCGTACTCCGGAAGTGTGTGTGCTAAAAGGTTATATGTTCCGCCGTAGATGTTCTTTGCTGCCACGATGTGATCACCTGCATGCGCAAGGTTCTGGAATACATAGGTTGCTGCTGCCGCGCCGGAGGCAACTGCCAGTGCCGCGACGCCGCCCTCCAATGCTGCAATTCTCTTCTCGAAAACATCCTCAGTCGGATTTGTCAGTCTTCCGTAGATGTTGCCTGCGTCTGTGAGTCCGAAACGTGCTGCCGCATGCTCGCAGTTTCTGAATACATAGGAAGAGGTCTGGTAGATCGGAACTGCTCTCGCGTCTGTCACCGGATCCGGCTGCTCCTGTCCTACATGAAGCTGTAATGTCTCAAATTTGAAGTTTCTCTCTGCTCTTGTTTTCTTTGCCATAGTGATTTTCCTCCTCTTATCCCGGATCGGGACGTCGCATTTCATTCCCGAAAATTTTCTTATTTTCATTTACCAACCACCCTATCTGGTTGCAAGGTAATAGTACCATATGTTGGAAAATCTGTCTAATTGGATGTACTCAGGTCTTGCTATAGGTTTTTCCTATTACTTCATGCTGTGTCAAGGCACTGCAGAAAGCATGATCTTTTGCACCCTTTCCGGCATTTCTCATACACTGAACATATAGAATGATCGCAAAGAGAGGTCCTTTTTGTATTATGAAAAAAATTCTGGCACCGGTTCTTCTTGTGTTTACGGCGGCGGCTCTGCTCACCGGGTGTAAGAAGGACACGAACTCATCCTTAACTCCCGTTACCTTAAACGAAGTTGCCCACTCCATCTTCTACGCGCCCCAGTATGCGGCCATCGAATTGGGATATTTTGAGGAGGAAGGGATCGACCTGACTCTTGTAAACGGAGCTGGAGCCGACAAGGTCATGACAGCCCTGGTATCCGGGGATGCGGACATCGGGTTCATGGGATCTGAGGCGAGTATCTATACTTATATCCAGGGCGATGATGACTACGCCGTAAACTTCGCCCAGCTCACCCAGCGGGCTGGGAACTTCCTCGTTGGACGGACACCGGAAGCTGATTTCAAGTGGGAAAACCTCATTGGGAAGAAAGTTTTAGGCGGCCGTGCCGGTGGCATGCCCCAGATGGTCTTTGAGTATATCTTAAAGAAGAACGGCATCGATCCCACAAAAGATCTCTCCATCGACCAGAGCATCAGCTTCGGTCTCACCGCCGCGGCCTTCACCAGCAATGATTCCGACTACACCGTCGAGTTCGAACCCTTCGCGACAGCCCTGGAACAGGAAGGAAACGGCTATGTAGTCGCGTCCCTCGGAAAAGACTCCGGCTATGTACCCTACACCGCCTACAGTGCCAAGAAGAGCTATCTCGAAAAGCACCCGGAGATCATCCGGAAATTCACAAATGCGATTCAGAAAGGCCTCGACTATGTGAACACCCACTCCGCTGAGGAGATCGCCGAGACGATAAGCCCGCAGTTTAAGGAGACCGACACCGAAAAGATCGCGATCATCGTGGACCGCTACAAAGAGCAGGATACCTGGAAAGAAAATACGGTCTTTGAGAAGGAAAGCTTTGAGCTTCTCGAGAACATTCTGGAGGAAGCCGGTGAGCTTGACACGCGGGTTCCTTATGAGGATCTTGTGAATACGAAGTTTGCGAAGGCAGCCGCAGAGAAATAACCTTCTAATCGGAGAGATCTGAATTTTTTTAATCATTGTAACTGTTCAGCAGGTCTGCGCACTTGCCGCGCTGACCGTAAGAAAACATAAGCTGGAAGGCAAAAATCCCATCGGCGCAGCCGATCTCGAATGGTTTTTGCTTGTAACTATGAAAATACTGAGGTTACTAATCATTTAAATTCAGATCTCTCCGATATTTTTATACTTCCTCTCCTCTCATTCTCCACCATCCCATCATCCACTTCACATAGTCAGAAAATCCCGCGGGATCCACATCCCGGGCCGCAATGACAGGGATGTTTCCGATCTCCTCCCCATTGAACCGGTAGCGCAGCGTTCCAAGCTGGTCTCCCGCCTTTACCGGGGCCTTTGCGCTCTCTTCCAGCATCAGTTCCCGCTCCACACCGGAAAAGTCCTCGCCGTGGAGTCCCAGATATGTAAAGGTTACGCCGTAGGAAAGTTCCACCTCCGGCTCTTTTCCGCCTGTCACGGAGAGTTTCGGAAGCTCCGGCGGCGTCTCATCTTTATAGAGCCTGCAGTTTCCAAACCCATAATTTAAAAGCGTCACCGCGTCCTTAAATCTCGCCTTGAAGTCCGGTGCCGCCATAATCGCGGCGATAAGCTCCACGCCGTCCTTTTTTGCTGTGGCGGAGAGACAGTATTTTGCGATACTGGTGGAACCTGTTTTCAGCCCCGTCACCTCGAAATTCGTCGCCATCTTTAAGAGCTTATTTGTGTTGGAGAGACCGAACTCCTTTGTCCCCTGCTTCGTCACATGGGTGATATTCTCCATCCAGATCGTCGTATAGTTTGTGATCTGCGGGTATTTTGTGATAAGTTCCCTGGACATCAGCGCGATGTCCCTCGCCGTAGTCACATGTTCCGGGGAATCCGTGAGTCCACAGCAGTCAATGAACTTCGTGTGCTCCATCCCCAGGCCTTTCGCCCGCTCATTCATCATCTTCACAAAAGTCCCCTCATCGCCTCCGATAAACTCAGCCATTGCCACCGACGCGTCGTTGCCGGAGGCGATGACGATGCACTTAATCAGAGTTTCCACTGTCTGGATCTCGCCCTCCTCCAGGAACACCTGGGATCCGCCCATGGATTTCGCGTGGGCGCTTGTCACCACCTCGTCTGTCAGACGGATCTTCCCTGACTGCAGGGCGTCGAAGATCAGGATCAGCGTCATGATCTTTGTGACACTGGCGGGATTTCTCGGCTCATCCGCGTTTTTCTCGCAGATCACGGTCCCCGTGGATGCCTCCATGAGGATTGCGGACGGAGCCGTGATCTCCGGGCCGGTGTACGGTGTCAGCTCCGGCTGCATCTGCTGTATTTCCATGATCTGATTTCTTATATCATTTTTCCACGTCCCTTCCCTCATCATCCCATATCCGCTCACCGGTTCCATCATGAACAGGATTCCGACCATGATCCCACAAATGCTTCTTTTTCCCACTCTCATATTTCTACTCCCGACCTGCCTGCTGTTCCATAAAATTTCTCCGCCCGGACGCCATTTTATTCCGCCCTGCGGCACGCTTTTCATGTTCTCAGCCAGTTTTCTCCTTATAAAATATGGCCCGGACATCCCCCTTTATGTCACTGCTTACAAAATGCTTAATTTTTCTATTTCTCGTAGCGTCGGACATGGGGTTGTGCTATGATAGAAGTAATAAATACAGAATTTTATCCGTTGTTCTGTCTGACAAAGGACGGCGGTTACGAATTAAATTACGAGGTGATATTTTGGAATACAATAATGATTTTGAAAGGCGCCGCGCATATATTTCAAGCCGCGAAAAGCTGCGGAAACGGCGGCGGACAGTTCATATTACGATACTGCTGATCGTTCTCGGAGTTCTTCTCCTGGGAATCGGCGGACTGCTCCTCTTTAAAAAAGGAGGCCACTTATCCACACAGTTGAAAAACAACACTTCTGAATCTTCGGCGGAATCCGATCCGTCTGGAGATGATAAAACGACTGTTTCACTTGCGGAGAGCGGATCCGGAGAAGACGCTTCTCCGGAGTCACAGGAAGCCGCCGTACCGGCTGCCGCTTACAATACAGGCGATACAGCCCTGGATGAGCTTTTAAACAGCGCTCACGCAAAATTCGTCACCTACGACTACGATGCTGCCATCGAGATCTTAAACTCCAACCCGGATTACGCGGGGAATTCCGATGTGAAGGAGCTTCTCGCCTCCTGCGAGGAGACAAAATCCACACTCGTCCGGGCGGATGTAAACAAGATCACCCATGTGTTCTTCCACTCCCTGATCATGGATAACTCCAAAGCCTTCGACAGGGACGCGGATTCCAGGGGCTACAACCAGGTGATGACCACGAAGAGCGAATTTTTAAAGATCCTGGATTCCATGTACGAGAAAGGATATGTTCTCGTAAAGCTCCACGATATTGCCCACGAGGTGACGGACGAAAACGGCAATCCGAAAATGGTGGCGGGAGATATTATGCTGCCTCCGGGAAAGATTCCTTTCGTCATGTCCCAGGATGATCTCTGCTATTACGAGTATATGGACGGTGACGGATTCGCAAGCCGGATGATCGTGGGCGAGAATGGAAAACCGACCTGCGAGATGGTGATGGATGACGGCTCCGTGTCGGTGGGTTCTTATGATCTCGTGCCGCTCCTTGAGGACTTTATCACGGAACACCCAGACTTTTCCTACCGGGGTGCCCGGGCAGTCCTGGCGTTTACCGGATATCAAGGCGTTCTGGGATACCGGACAGATCCGTCCTATGAGAGCTCCAACCCAAATTATGAGGCCGATAAAGAGACGGTCCGCCAGGTGGCTCAGTGTCTCAGGGACAACGGCTGGGAGCTTGCCTCCCACAGCTGGGGACATATCAATTTCGGGAAGCGCTCCTTTGAGGATGTGAAGACAGACTCCGATAAGTGGGCCTCCAGGGTGGAATCCCTGATCGGAAAGACGGATATCCTGCTCTACCCATTCGGATCAGATGTTGGCGACTGGCATCCGTACACAATGGAAAATGAAAAATACGCATATCTCCATGAGCTGGGCTTCCGCTACTTCTGCAATGTAGACTCCAGCCAGTACTGGGTACAGTTTGGATCTGACTATCTCCGCCAGGGACGCCGGAACCTGGACGGCTACCGCATGTACTACGACCTGCCGGAGACGAATCCAGAAAAAGACCACTTAAGCGACCTCTTCGATGTGACCCAGGTCTTCGACCGCGAACGGCCGGTTCCGGTGGCACCGATGAATTAGACCTGGAATTAAAAACGGACTTCAAAAGTCATATCTCATATGGCTCATGAAGTCCGTTTCTTTTGTTTATATCCGCTAAAGCTTTCACTGGAAGTCCCTTCTGAATACATGGGAACCCGCAGAGCCTGCCAACGGCAGCTTCTTCGGAATTCGAGAAAATCAAAATACGCTGGACAGTTTTTCCATCCAGCGTACCCGGTATTATTCTGCATTTTCTGTTTTTCAGCTGAAATCTTCATTTAGAACTGCACAATATCCTTGATCTCCTGCGCCGGTTCCACGCTCTCGGCGTAGAGAACCGGACCGACACCGTCGTAGTCCGGCCAGAACTCGTATGCGATCTTCGCACGGACCTTGACCCACTGCTTTGTCTCAAGGTTTCTCGCCTCACGCGCCTTGCAGATAAATCCTAAAAATGTCATATCTGCCTCGCAGCATGTCATCGCCATTCGGCCCGGAACGAAATAGTTCTTCGGGAATTCCGGGGATTTTAATACCATACCGGTGAACTCCACAACTTTTCCCTCGTAGCGGTCCTGCTTATCCATGGCGTCGATGTACCAGATGCCGTAATCCTTCGGATCGATCTTGATCACATCTGCCTTCATGTCGTACGGAAGATCCTCTTCCAGAACCTCCTGCTCGATCTCGCCTTCCGCGTCCTCGAAGATCAGCTCTGCCTGCGGGTTTAAAGCCTTTAAGCCGCGGCGGTAGCGGGTGATGTTCTCATCGCTGACTTCATCGCAGCGGTTCATGATCACAAGCTCGGAGCGCTTTACAAGGAGCGCTAAAAGCGGCTTCATGTTGCTTAAATAGAGCTCGAAGGTGGAGCCATCGATGATCGTGATCTGCTGGAAGAGTTCCCAGGTATCCGGGAGCTGCAGCTGATCCTGCGGCCACATTCCGTTCCACTCGATGAGCACGCGGGCCGGGTCATATAATGCCTCGATCCGTCCGTAGAAATCCTCGTCCATCTCGGAGATATCTTCCACGGTAACGATCTTTGTTCTTGTTTTCTTTAAGATTTCCTTATCGTACTCCGTATCGCCTTCCTCGCAGAGGATCAGAACGGTCGTACCGTCGGCCTGGAAATAGTCCTGCTGTAAAGTATTTGTGATGAACTGGGTCTTTCCCGCTTCCAGAAAGCCGTTGATGACAAATACCGGCATTTTTTCCTGCTGTTTCACTGTCTTATTCTCCTAATTATATAAAATGGTTCCTGCCCACGTCTTGCGCAGACAGGAACTGCCACTGAACAGGTTCTGCAGATCTGGCAGCCTGACCCTGGCAGAATACGTTCATTAAGCCTCAAACGCAGCCTTTAACTCGTCTTCCTTCAGGTTGGAACCGATCACGCACACTTTTCCTGTGTAGATCGGAGCGCCTGTGCGGATCTCGGTCTCTTCCGGTACAAGATCGAAGTAGTACCATGTTCCGTCCGCATCCGGCAGCATTCCCTTTGCGCGGAGAACCTGGCCGTACTTCTCGGAATGTGCGAGTTCCTGTAACAGGGACTCGAGTTTCTCCTTTGTGATGGTACGGTTTGTCTCAAGACCCCAGCTTGTGAATACCTCGTCGGCGTCATGATCGTGGTGGTGATGGTGGTGGCCGCATCCACACTCGCCGTCATGATGATGGTGATGCTCGTGCTCATCATCGTCATCATCGTGGTGATGGTGATGGCCGCATCCGCACTCTTCGTCATCGCCATGGTGGTGATGATGGTGCTCATGCTCATCTTCGTCGTCATCATCGTCATCGTGGTGGTGATGGTGGTGGCCACAGCAGCACTCCTCGTCGTCATCGTCATGATGATGGTGATGGCCCTCTTTTACCTCCTCAAGGAGCTTCTCAGCCATATCATCTGTCGGCTTCTCGATGATCTCAAGAAGCTGCTCGCCTGTGAGCTTGTCGATCGGAGTTGTAACGATAGCTGCCTTCGGGTTCTTCTCGCGGATCATCTCTACACACTGAGCGACCTTGTCTGCGTCAGCGACATCGGTACGGCTTAACACGATCGTTCCTGCGCTCTCGATCTGGTTATTGAAGAACTCACCAAAGTTCTTCATGTACATCTTACACTTCTGAGCGTCAACGACTGTCACGGAACCGTTTAATACAACGTCGATCTCGCCCGCAACGTCGCAGACTGCCTTCATGACGTCGGAAAGCTTGCCGACACCTGACGGCTCGATAATTACACGGTCCGGTGTATACTTTGTAAGGACTTCATTTAAGGAACGTCCGAAATCACCGACTAAGGAACAGCAGATGCATCCGGAGTTCATCTCACGGATCTCGATGCCGGAATCCTTTAAGAAGCCGCCGTCGATACCGATCTCACCAAATTCATTCTCGATCAGGACTACTTTCTCGCCCGCAATTGCTTCTTTCAGAAGCTTCTTTATAAATGTTGTTTTTCCGGCTCCGAGGAAACCGGAGATAATATCAATTTTTGTCATAATGACACCTCTTTCTTGCCATCCGCGCGGCATTCCTGTATTTTTATCTGTCCGCCTTAATTTTATACTGTATACAGACCAGATCCACTGCCGCACTTTCATTTTTCATTACCAATTACTAACTTTAACACATTTTCTAACAAAGTCAAGTACTGCCGCTTCCAGCGGATGTCTGGAAAGCGGCAGAAATACGAGAAATTTTCTCATATAATATTGTTTTCTTGTACAGTCTTCAGGATCTGGCAAAATCCAGCCTCATTGAGCGCTTGCGATTACGTATCTGCTGGCATCCTGCTGTTTCTCCCCTATCTCGACTGCTTCACCATCTGAACGACACTGAACCCCCCGAACATCGCCAGGTTCACCACAACAACGCTGGCTCCCGCCGGAATTGAATATACATAGGAAAGAATGAGCCCGATAAAGAAGCACACCACAGACACAACGCCCGAGGATACCACAACGCCGAGGAAACTCTTAAATACCCGCATGGATGTCAGTGCCGGGAAGATCACAAGGCTCGAGATCAGCATGGCACCCATCATTCTCATACCGAGAACGATCGTAATGGCAGTCAGGACCGCGATCAGAAGGTTATAGGCGGAGACCCGCACACCCGTCGCCTTCGCGAAGCTCTCATCGAAGGTCACGGCAAAGACCTTGTTGTAGCAGATCACAAACATGCCGAGGACCACCAGGGACAGGACTACGCTTAAGTACATGTCCTCGCGGCTCATTGCTAAAATACTTCCGAACATATAGCTGCTGACATCCGTCGTCATTCCCGTCGTCAGGGATGTGACGATGATACCGATGGCGAGAGATCCTGCGGAAATCATCGCGATCGCCGCGTCACTCTTGATCTTTCCGTTTCCCGTGATCCGAAGAAGCAGGACCGCCGCCGCTGCCACCACCGGGATCGATACCGCGAGAGGTGCCCAGTTAAAGGCCACCGCGATGGAGAGTGCCCCGAAGGAAACATGGGACAGTCCGTCACCGATCATCGAATACCGTTTCAGCACAAGGCTGACGCCGAGGAGCGACGCGCAGAGCGAGATGCAGATCCCGCCGATCATCGCCCGCACGAGAAACGGATAGGAAAACATTTCCAGTAAAAGTCCCATTTAGTTCTCACCTCCGAGGAATTCTCTTCCGAATTCCGATTTCTTATACTCATCCACGCTCCCGTAAAACTGGACCGTCTGTTTCAACTGTAAGATCTTGTTGGCCTGGGTCACGATATTTCCGATATCGTGGGAGACCATGAGGACCGCCACCTTCTCATCCCGGTTTAAATGGCGGATCACCGCGTAGAAATCCTGGGTGGACGCCGGATCAAGCCCCGTGATCGGCTCGTCCAGGATCAGGAAATTCGGTTTCGTATGGAAAATCCGGCAGAGCTCCAGCCGCACTTTTTCACCGCCGGAGAGCTGCCCCATTTTCTTTTCGACATCCTCACCGGAAAACAGAAAGGCTCCCAGTGCGCTTCGGACATCGTTGCGAAGCAGGTTCGGATAAAGACTCCAGAAATAGTCGAGCACCGTCTGCTCCGGGTCGAATTTCTGGTTGACTGCTTTGTGCTGATCGAAGTAGGCAAAATCCACGCGGTTTCCAAATTGATAACTTCCGCCCAGTGGATTGATTTCGCCCACAACGGTTTTCAGAAGCGTCGATTTTCCTTTTCCGTTTTCTCCGATGATCACAATCCGTTCTGCTTTTTTGATGACGGCCGAAACCTCGCTCAGGACGGTATCGTATCCGATTTTCAGTTTCTTCATCGTGAGCACATCCGTATAGCTTTCGCGTACCGGATGGAATAAGGCGTGGAATGTCCTCGTGTCAAACCGCCGCGGTTTCTCAATTTTTACCATGTGCTCGATCGCCATTCGTTTCGAACGGGTGGCCGCAACTTTTGTCGGTGTATTTTTCCATTTTTCAATCCACGCCGTCAGACGCTCGATTTCCTTCTGCTGCGCTTCATAGTCTTTTTCCTGTTTGATCTGTGCTTCTTCTTTTTGTTTCACAAATGCCGAATAATTTCCCGGATACCGTTTGATGTCACCGTATTCGATTTCATACGTCACATCAATCACGCGGTCCAGAAACATGCGGTCATGTGATACAATGATAACGGCATTTTCGTAGCTTTTCAGATAATTTTCCAACCACTCCACTGCAGCGATGTCGAGGTGGTTGGTCGGCTCGTCCAGAAGCAGGATGTCCGGGCGCTGTAAGAGGAGCTGAATTAGGGCAATTTTTGTCTGCTGTCCGCCCGAAAATTCACCGATCGGTTTTTCCAGATCTTCGAGCGCAAAACCAAATTTCTGGAACATCGTTTCCATATCTTTTTTCCAGCTGTACCCGTGCAGACTCTCGATTCTCCGCTCCAGAAAATCGTACTCCGCCAGCAGCTTTTTGTGATCTTCCGTCTCGGCGAGCAGCTTTTCGATTTCCTTTTTTCGTGCCTCGCACGCAAAGACTTCTGAGAAAGCCTTCTCCAGCTCCTCTTTTACCGGCACATCTCCATCGGTAAAATTAATCTGGCGCAGAAAACCGATGTTCTGTTTTCCGCTCATTGTAATCCCGCAGGTCTCGTCGCTGTCCAGATTACTCATCTCAATATCCCCGGCAATCAGCCGCAGCAGCGTCGTTTTTCCACAGCCGTTTCTACCGACAATTGCAATTTTTTCTGTATCGTGAATTTCGAAATTCACACTGTTTAAAATCGTATCCGCGCCAAACTGTACTTTTGCATTTCTGATCTGATATCTCATGTTTTATACCTTTTCTGTTGTGTGAACCTCACAGTCGGTATTTTCACGGAGTCTGACATGTCGAAAATAGTTCGACTGTGACTTGCCTCATGTCAGTGGAGGATACCGATTTCTCTCCGCCCGCCACTGCCGTTATGTTTCTTTTAACAATTCATCCCACCGCTTTAGAAGCGGGGGACTTCTTGTCTACTGGTGTTAAAATTCAGAATCCGCCGGCAGTTCCCGCAGAATCTTGTGGAACTGACCGCCGCAGCGCTCCATTTCTCCTAACACCTGGTCGATCCATTCACCCTTTGTATGCCAGTTTTCTCTGGTGAACTCAATATCCGAAGGACAGACAAAAAACTCTGTCTCCGGGTAGACAAGCTGGTAATACAGAATACACCGTCTCGCATGGAGATTCCGGCAGCAGAGGATCGCTTTTTTTACCTCGATGCCCGCCGCATCTGTCACTTCCCGTGACCGCAGTGCATTTTCATACGTATACGTCGCCTGGTCTTCGCGCAGAATCGCTTTCTCCGGCACGCCGTTTTTCTGCAGTACCGTCCGCAGAAACTCCCACTCGGTTTCATAGTTCCCGCCGTACTGCTCCGCAAGATCCTGTACACCGGCGAAATGTCCGAGCACAGTACTGTATCTTCCCGACGGAAGCACATACGGCGCAAATCCTTCTTTCCAGAGTTCTGCCGCGTGCGCCGCCATCTGCGGATATCCGT
>OGMW01001162.1_pt1 | contig 24613 bp, 19 predicted proteins | sample 1573281 | NCBI WGS metagenome assembly OGMW01 (sample SAMEA2581907, study PRJEB24529) | metagenome | biome: Human gut stool | place: China | collected 2011 | reverse complement strand
ATCATATACATACGACCATCAATCAGTTCTGCTCTTTCTCCATCTGGTAAAGCATATATATCATCTATAGTATAGGTTTCTTCTTTCAATAATGGCATGTTATCACCTCCAAGTGAGCTTAGCTATAAATATATTATAATATAGATTATGCCTATTCAGCAACCTGTTTTTTGATTCTGACAAAACAATTCTGACAAAACAGATATAGATATCAGCATCGGCAGCAGTCATCTTATACTCGTTTCTTCACAATATATTAATAAAATAACCATCAAATTTCAATGCAAATGCTTTAAGGGTAAAGTTGTTAGGGTGCATGGTTTTCGTTGGAAATTTAAGGTTATATATAAGGATTTTCAGCATAGAATTGATTCTGTGAGGGATGGTTTTATAATTTGAAGTTTGAAAATTATAGTAATCTAATAAAATCGCTGATAACTTGAGTAAACTTCGCTGAAGATTACATGCCTATACTTTTACTCATTTTTTACTCATTTTGTACTCAACTAATTGCATTTTTTGACGATTTTCAGTGATGCCTGAAGATAATTTAGACTTTTTAGAAAAAAATAGAGAAAAAAAGCCCTGAAAATCTTATAATCACTTCTAAAACGTAGTGTTTATAAAACTCTCAGGGCCTATAAATACTTAAATTTAAATAGAAAATTAATCTTTACAGATTATTTACCCATCTGCTTTGCAACTTCTTCTGCAAAGTTCTCTTCTTTTTTCTCCATGCCTTCGCCGGTCTCGAAACGAACGAACTTCTTGATTGTGATGTTTGCGTTGTTAGCCTTAGCTACGGATGCAACGTACTGGGATACGCTCTGCTTGCCATCTTCTGCCTTAACGTAAACCTGATCCATCAGACAGAATTCTTTTAATTCTTTGTTAATACGTCCCTGAATCATGCCCTGGATAACTTTCTCTGGCTTGGAAGCTTCCTTAGGATCGTTCTGGATCTGAGCGATCAGGATTGCTTTCTCATGCTCGATGAATTCCGGGCTAACTTCGTCACGGTTTGTAAAGGTTGGCTTTAATGCAGCTGCCTGCATTGCTACGTTTCTAGCCATTTCCTTAACAGCGTCATTGATAACGTCAGTTTCAACGTCAACTAAAACACCAATCTTTCCGCCTGCATGGATGTAGGAAGCAACAAAACCATTCTCTTCTGTTACTTTCTCAAAACGGCGGATGTTCATGTTCTCACCGATGATAGAGATCTGGGAAGACAGAGCCTCTTTTACAGTCAGAGTAGTGTCTTTTGCCCACTTTTCAGCCATGAAGCTGTCCATATCAGCTGCAGAAGAAGCCAGTGCCTGAGCAGCTACATCTGCTACGTATGCCTGGAACTTAGCGTTCTTAGCAACGAAGTCTGTTTCAGCATTTACTTCTACTACTACAGCAGTCTTCTCATCAGCGGACATTGCAGTATCAACGATACCCTCAGCTGCAATACGTCCAGCCTTCTTAGCTGCACCTGCAAGTCCTTTTTCTCTTAAGAACTCTACAGCCTTTTCCATATCACCGTCAGTAGCTGCAAGAGCCTTCTTGCAGTCCATCATTCCGGCACCGGTTGTTTCTCTTAACTCTTTTACCATTGCTGCGGTTACTGCCATTTTGTCATCCTCCAAATATTAATTTAAAGTTTTTTGATTACGCTTCTGTGCTCTCTGCTGCGAAATCAGCTGGAACTTCGATCTCCATTGCGCCTTCTAAAACTTCACCCTGCTTTGCTTCGATAACAGCGTCAGCCATCTTGGAAACGATCAGCTTAACGGCTCTGATAGCGTCATCGTTGCCTGGGATCACATAATCAAGTTCTTCTGGATCACAGTTAGTATCTACGATACCGATCAGCGGAATACCCAGAGTATGAGCTTCCTGTACGCAGATGTGCTCTTTCTTAGGATCTACGATGAAGATTGCGTCTGGGAGCTTCTTCATATCCTTGATACCGCCCAGGTTCTTCTCTAACTTATCCCATTCTTTCTTTAACTCGATAACTTCCTTCTTAGGAAGAACATCGAAAGTACCGTCCTGAGACATAGCCTCGATCTCTTTCAGTCTTGCAATACGGCTCTGGATGGTCTTGAAGTTGGTCAGCATACCACCTAACCATCTCTCGTTTACATAGTACATACCGCAACGCTCTGCTTCAGACTTGATAGCTTCCTGAGCCTGCTTCTTGGTACCTACGAACAGAATGTTTCCGCCCTCAGCTGCGATGTCAGATACAGCCTTGTAAGCCTCATCTACTTTACCTACAGACTTCTGTAAGTCGATGATGTAGATGCCATTTCTCTCTGTGTAGATGTATGGAGCCATCTTAGGGTTCCATCTTCTTGTCTGGTGACCGAAGTGTACACCAGCTTCCAGTAACTGCTTCATTGAAATAACGCTCATGTTCTTTACCTCCGTTTGGTTTTTAGCCGGTTTATTGAGCTTAAACCGGTCGCATCCGCCTGCTTCTCATGCTTCCCGGAAGACCTGTTTTACAGGCACCTTTCCGTAGAATCCACAGACGTGTTTTTTATCAACTGTGTAACTATAACATAAAAAAGGACAGTCTGCAAGTGTTTTTTGCAAACTATCCTTATATTTTATTCTGATTATTCTGTTTTTACTGATCTGAAATATTTTTAACTTATTTCAAATTGGAATTAGAAGCCTTGATCGCCTTTAATTCGTCAAATACCACGTCATTCAGAACCTTAATGTAGGTTCCCTTCATACCGGAAGAACGTGACTCAATAACACCTGCGCTTTCAAATTTGCGCAGTGCATTGACAATAACGGAGCGGGTAATCCCTACACGGTCAGCAATCTTGCTTGCAACCAGGATGCCCTCATTTCCATCCAGTTCTTCAAAAATATGGATGATGGCTTCCAGTTCAGAGAAAGAAAGTGTGCTGATAGCAGATTTAACGATCTGTACCTTACGTGTCTCTTCTGCATTCTCTTCATTTACAGAACGCATCATCTCCAGGCCTACAACTGTAGTACCATATTCACTTAAGATAATGTCATCGATATCATACTGGCTGTCTGATTTGTAAATAAATAATGTTCCCAGTCTCTCACCTGCAATGTCGATAGGTGTAATGATCGCCTGGTATTTTTTAACATTCTCTTCTGCAAATCCAAGAGTTGCCAGGTTTACATTTTCCTTTGTAGACAATACACTGAGCAGACGTTCATTCAACATTTTATCTACATAACCGCCCACCTGATCTTCGATCAGCTCCTCAATCTCATCCACCCCAGGCCAGATACTTACACCAAGTACTTTGCCCTTCTTGCTGATAACAAGGATATTGGATAACAAAATTTCACTTAACACTTTGCAGATGTCATTGAAAACAACTTTATGGGAATTGTTGTTATGCAATAGCTTGTTGATTTTTCTTGTTTTGTCCAACAACTGAACGCTCATGACTGAAACCCTCCTTATCTCTAATGTACGTTCCACAAATATGCTTTACTAATAATTGAATTTTAGCACAATTTTTGTCCAATAACAATAGTTTTTTGAAGATTTCATGTTTTTCCGAAAACAAGAAGAAAAAATTTATTTCTGCTCTTCCGCCGGTTTATCCATACGGTATCCGCAGGTTTCATTTGCACAGAGAAGCTTATTTCCCTTCTCTACCATATAAGAACCGCACTTCGGACACTTTTCAGTGGAAGGCTTCTGCCAGGACATAAAATCACAGTCCGGATTTGCCTCGCAGCCATAGTACAGACGACCTTTCTTGGTCTTCTTGCGCACTACTTCTTTTCCGCATTTAGGACAAGGTACACCAATCTTTTCCAGATATGGTTTTGTGTTTTTGCATTCCGGAAATCCGGGGCATGCAAGGAATTTTCCATGAGGACCGTATTTTACTACCATGTTGCGGCCACACAGATCACATACCTCATCTGTCACCTCATCTTCGATCTTTACAGACTCCAGTTCCTTCTGGGCAATATTTACTGCCTCATCCAGATCCGGATAGAAGTTACGGATAATAGTCTTCCATGCAACTGTACCATCTGCAACACGGTCTAACAGTGTTTCCATGTTTGCAGTAAAACTTAAGTCCACGATACTTGGGAAGGACTTTTTCATAATACGGTTTACGACCTCTCCCAGTTCTGTTACATAAAGGTTTTTATTTTCCTTTGCCACATAACGTCTTGCAATAATGGTAGTGATCGTAGGTGCATAGGTACTTGGACGTCCGATCCCCTGCTCTTCCATTGCCTTTACTAAAGATGCCTCTGTATAATGTGCAGGTGGCTGTGTAAAGTGCTGGCTTGGCTGAAGATCTGCCAGTTTTAACTCCATTCCGCTTTCAATGGCTCCGATCACCTGTTTTTTCTCTTCTTCATCATCAGAAGCTACATAAACAGACATGAAACCGTCAAAGGAAAGACGGGATGCAGAAGTTGTAAACATATGTTTTCCGGCACGGATCTTTACAGAAGTAGTCTCATATACAGCAGGAGCCATACGGCTGGCTGTAAAACGCTTCCAGATCAGCTGATACAGACGGAAAAGATCTCTTGGAAGAGACTCCTTTACCATAACCGGTGTCAGTGTAATGTCAGTAGGACGGATGGCTTCATGTGCATCCTGGATCTTTCCTGTATTCTTTGCAGAAGCTTCTCCTGCTGCTGCGTAATTTTCGCCATAATGTTCTTTCACAAAAGAACGTGCTGCTGCATCTGCCTCATCTGCTACACGGGTAGAATCTGTACGCAGATAGGTGATCAGACCGATGGTTCCATGACCCTTTACCTCAACACCTTCATACAGCTGCTGGGCAATACGCATGGTCTTCTGGGTAGAGAAGTTTAATGCCTTGGAAGCTTCCTGCTGTAAGGTACTGGTTGTAAATGGGATGGGCGCCTTTTTGATACGCTCTCCCTTCTTTACCTCGTCTGCCACATAGCTGACACCTTCCAAATCTTTTAAGATCACATCCAGTTCTTCTTTACTGTGGATCGCAGACTTGCTTCCCTTTGCGCCTTCCTCATTTGCCAGGCCGTAGTACTTGGCATCCAGAGGCTTTTTGCTTCCTGCTACATTTAACATAGCATCCAGATTCCAGTATTCCTCCGGGATAAATGCATTGATCTCATCTTCTCTGTCACAGATCATACGAAGGGCTACAGACTGGACACGGCCTGCACTTAAACCTCTTTTTACTTTTGCCCAGAGAAGCGGACTGATACGGTAACCAACCATACGGTCTAACATACGTCTGGTCTGCTGTGCATTGACCAGATTGATATCCAGATCTCTTGGAGACTTTAAAGACGCTTTTACAGCATTTTTTGTGATTTCATTAAAACTGATACGATATACCTGTTTATTTTTAAGCTCATCCAGTTTCAGGGCTTTCATCAGATGCCAGGAGATTGCCTCTCCCTCACGGTCAGGGTCCGTTGCCAGATAGATCTTATCTGCCTTTTTTACTTCTTTGCGAAGCTTTGCAAGCACATCTCCCTTTCCTCTGATCGTAATATATTTTGGTTCATAGTCGTGTTCCGGATCAAAGCCCAGCTGGCTCTTTGGAAGGTCTCTTACATGACCGCCGGATGCATCTACTTCATAATTGCTTCCCAAAAATTTTTTTATAGTCTTCACTTTTGCAGGTGACTCTACGATTACCAGATGATTCGCCATTGTAAACTCCTTATTCCTGTTCCTATATTTATGCGCCATATCCCCAATCATCAAATCCTCCCGGAAGCTTTCACGGGAGTGTCCTATTAGACAGATATGCATCCGGAAACCGTGACAGTCCTTTAAAATAATCTTTTTGTATAATAAAGTCCTGCTGTCCTCACAGCATATCCACCCAGTTCTAATTCCAAAAGTGCATCCATGGACTGACTTACTGACAATCCTGTCCTCAATGCTATTTCCTCTATATGACGCGGTTCGAAATCCAAGCAACTATACACCATTTTTTCTTTCTTTGCAAGTCCCTTCTGCTTTTTTTCAGAAAGCTTTTCTTTTTCTTTTACAAAAATTCCCAGATTTTCCAGTACCGTTTCCGGCGAAAAAAGGACCTGGGCCCCTTCTGAGATCAACTGATTACAGCCTGTACTTAAAGCGTCTGTGATCCGTCCCGGAAGTGCATAGATCTCCTTTCCCTGCTCTAAACCTGCCTGGGCAGTAATAAGGGATCCACTTTTTTCTTTTGCTTCTATCACCAGAATAACATCTGACAATCCACTGATGATCCGGTTGCGAACAGGAAAGTTTCTGGGAACAGGAGGAGTTTTTAAACTGTACTCTGAGATCAGTCCTCCATGAAAAGGAATGCTCTCATACAGTTCATAGTTACTTCTGGGATAGCACTGATCTACACCACAGCCAAGGACTGCATAAGTCTTACCTCCCCCAGCTAAAGCACCCTCATGACCTGCGCCGTCAATTCCCAGTGCCATACCGCTGATGACCTGCACACCGGCAGCTGCCAGTTCCCGTCCCATATAGTCAGCAGTCTCTCTTCCATAGGCAGTACAGTTTCTGGCCCCGATCACAGCCGCTGTAGCCCTGTCCTCTGCGGGAAGTTCTCCTTTTATATAAAGCCCCATGGGATAGTCGTATACAGAATACAGTCTTTTAGGATAGTCTGCATCTAAAGGTGTAATAAAACGGATCCCCTTTTCACTTAGCCTGTAATATTCCTCTTCCAGTCTGGAAAATTCTCTTTTCCAGTTATCAAAACGATAGGCATTTTCTTCTTTTTTTAAAATTCCTTTTTTCCATAATTGTGTTCCTTCTATATAATATGCTTCTCTGAAACTGCCTGCCAGCTCTCCGATCCGACGTATCTGCAAAGCCCCTGCTTCCGGCAGATGACAAAGCCAGTACAAAGATACTTTTTCTAATGCTTCTGCCCCCATATCCGTTCCTCCAATGCACGATAGCCAAAGGCTTCTGATAAATGTTCTTTCTGTATCCATTCTTCTCCTGCCAGATCTGCAATGGTCCTGGCTGTTTTTAATACCCTGTGGTATCCTCTGGCACTTATCCCCCTTGCCTCATATACTTTTCTTGCAAACCGGCGCTCTGCTTCTTTTAACTGACAAAAACGCTGGATCTCCTTCTGGCCCATGCGGCTGTTGCTGTGGATATCCGTTCCCTGGAAGCGATAATTTTGTATCTTCACTGCCTTTTCCACCCGGCTGCGGATCGTAGCGGAGTCTTCATTTGCCATGGTCTGGTCTTCCAATTCCAAAAATGAAACCGGCGCTGCTTCCACACAGATATCAAAGCGTTCTAAGATCGGTCTTGAAAGCCGGTTTAAATAATTTTGTATCTGCATCGGTGTACAACTGCACCTGCTTCTGTCTGGAAAGAACCCGCAGGGACAGGGATTCATGGCTCCAAGGATCAGAAAGTCTGCCGGGAATTCGTAGCTTCCTGCTACACGGCTTACTGTAATACGGTGATCTTCCAAAGGTTCTCTTAAAGCCTCTATGGCCCCTTTGCTGAAATGAGGCAGTTCATCTAAAAACAGCACACCTCCGGAAGCAAGGGATAATTCCCCTGGTTTAGGCACTTTTCCGCCGCCTGTAAGGCCCTGGGGTGAAATCGTATGATGTGGACAGCGGAAAGGTCTTTGGGAAAGCAATGGCTGTCCCTTGGGAAGTAATCCGCAAAGACTGTAAATCTTTGATATTTCTATATTTTCTTCCCAGGAAAGAGCTGGCAGGATCGTAGGAATACGCTTTGCCACCATGGATTTTCCTGTTCCTGCGCTTCCGCACATCAAAAGCCCATGTCTTCCGGCTGCTGCTACTTCTGCAGCCCGGCGCAAAACACTCTGACCACATATTTCTTTAAAATCAAATAGATACTCTGGTTTAAAAGTCCGTCTGTTTATATTCCCAGATATTCCCAGATCCATATCTTCCCAGTTATCCTGTGATAAAACTTCCTGTAAATGACGAAGGGACTGTATCCCTATGATCTGTATCCCTTCTACCAGAGTTCCCTCTGATACATTCGCCACCGGTAAAAGGCACCGCCTAAATCCCATCTTTTTTGCAGCCGATACCAGGACCAGCACACCCCTTACAGGTTTGACACTGCCGTCTAATCCTAGCTCCCCGATCAGCAGGGCATCTTTTAGTTTTTCTGCTGATAACAGTTCAAACGCCCCTAAAACAGCGGCTGCAATAGGAAGATCAAAGACTGTTCCCTCCTTTCGTCTTCCGGCCGGTGACAGATTTACCGTTATTTTCTTTGCCGGAAGCTGAAAATCTGAATTTTTCAGCGCCGTCCTCACCCGTTCCTGAGCCTCTCTTACTTCCAGTGCCAGCTGCCCGGAAATAGAAAACCCAGGCAGTCCATTGGATACATCTGCTTCTACAGATACCAGAAATCCTTCCATTCCCCGGATCCCGGCACTGCTTATCTGTGTAAACATGCGCAACGCTCCCTTCTTTTGTTTTTTCGACAAATGGATACACTTTCCCCTGCCCTTCCCTGTTTATTTTGGGATTAAAATAGAATTAGTAAAAGTAAAAATAATAGATACTTTAGAATAATTAAAGATACCAGACGTATATATCACCTGAGGGTGACATCACCAGTGTATCCAACAAAAGAAGAAATTGCAAGCCTATTTTTACGAACTGCAACAAATCTGCAACAAATTTATCACTGAAACTCCGTCATAAGATCCCTGAACCGTAAAGGCAGGTGATTTCTCTGGCAGTTTGGATTTTTTCTCTCTTCAATAGCGATCGCTGTAAAAAAAGTCTTCCAAAGTTTGACCCAGTTTTCCTCTGTTCCTTCCCTTTGCAGGCGTTCCATCTCATCAGATGAAAGTTCAGCCAAAAGCCATTTTCTCCCTCTTTCATGTATTACTGCCTTTTTTCTTCCTATATCACAGATCAGCCAGTTTTCTTCTCCCAGCCGGTCTGCAAAATAAGGTGCGATCAGTTCTAACACATCATTTTTCGGCTGTATCTTTCCGGCAAGAAAGCCTCCCTCCATCTGCGAAAACCGCAAAAATTCAATAAACTGATGTTTTTCATTATACACACTGCGACACAGCTTAAATATCTCATGGACTGCAGGGATCTGCAGCTGGTCTGCGGCCGATGCCCCCCGCAAAAACAGCACTTTCAGATACCGGTACATTTTATCCGCCCGCAAAACATCCTCGCTGAGACTGGCCACATATAACTGCTCCTGAATATGGGAATTCAATCGCTGACGTACTGTCTCCAATACCTTTTTCCCTTTTTCTTCTGATGGACTGCATTCCCTGTATACAGCAAAAAGCTCTACATTTTGCCCACTGTTTTTTATCTCCAGCCGCAGTTCATCCTGTGGTATCTTACTGACTCCCGCATCATAGATACCACTTAAGATCCCTGTATAACCAGGTTCGCACAAAAAGATCGTCATGTTCGTTTCTCCTGTATTTTCTCATAACTGTCCAAAGGCAGCACTTCCCGCTGCTTCCTTTACCAGCTGATCCTTTAAAAGAGAGTTTTTCTCTTCTTCCAGATGCATATCATCAAACAGGGAAAGCTGCCTGTAGCTGTTCCTGTTTTCAATGTCCCATATCTTCCGTCTTTCATCTCCTATAAGGGCACTGGTTATATGATCTTCATCCAGGCTGCAGGAGACTTCCATTTTCCCGGAACAGGTGATAAAATAACGGGCTCTTTTTAAAACCACACCGATCCGTTTTAAGCCATCAAAATCCAGTTTTCCCTGTTTTCTGGCAGCAATGATCCGTCTGGCTGATTTTACGCCCACTCCCGGCACGCGAAGAAGCTGTTCATAAGAAGCTTTGTTTACTTCTACCGGGAACTCTTTCAGATTTTGCAGCGCCCAGTCGCATTTTGGATCCAGTAACAGGTTAAAATTCGGTTTCTTCTCGGAAAGAAGTTCCTCTGCCTTAAATCCGTAAAAACGCAAAAGCCAGTCAGCCTGATAAAGCCTGTGCTCCCTCAAAAGGGGCGGTCCCCCCGGAAGAGACGGCAGATGGCTGTCTTCATTAACCGGAACATAGGCAGAATAAAAAACACGCTTTAGTCCAAAATTGTGATAAAGGGCCTGTGTCACGGAAAGCATCTGAAAATCATTTTCCGGTGTAGCGCCTACGATCATCTGTGTACTCTGTCCTGCAGGCACAAAGGCTTTTGTCCCATAATGGCGCTCTTTTAATGCCAGTGCCGGACTGTCTGCTTTGCCAAAAGGCATAAGAAGATCTTTCCCTGTTAATTCAGGCTGTATCAGAGATGCTCCTCCTGCAAAACCAGCCCTGTCAGAAGGGAACATTTTCCTGTATCCCCTGTCATACCCTAACAGACGTCCGGACAAAGCAATCCCCTGCTGTACCTGACGCATAGGTGCAAGTATCTTTTCCCTTGTTTTTCCAGGTGCCAGTTCTCTTAATCCTGCAGCTGTAGGCAGTTCCAGATTGATACTCATACGGTCTGCCAGAAATCCGGTTTTCTCTACCAGTTCCCTGGAAGCTCCGGGAATGGATTTTACGTGGATATATCCATTAAAACAGTAAATATTGCGCAGCTTATAAAGGGTCTCATAGATCAGCTCCATGGTATGATCTGCAGTAGAAAGGATACCGGAACTTAAAAACAGTCCTTCAATATAATTTCTTCTGTAAAATTCCATCGTCAGCTGGCAGACTTCATCTGGAGTAAATGCAGTACGCACTGTATCATTGGTACAGCGGTTTACACAGTATTTACAGTCATAAATACACTGATTGGTAAAAAGGATCTTCAGCAGGGAAATACAGCGTCCGTCTGCTGCGAAACTGTGACAGATACCTGCCTCAGAAGAATTTCCCAGATGACCTTTCTTTCCACGGCGCTGTACACCACTGGATGTACATGCCACGTCATATTTTGCCGCATCTGTCAGTATTTTCAGTTTTTCCTGTATTGTAAGATTTTCCTGTATGATCAACTTCTCATCACCGCCCGAACATTTGTTTGTTTTCTTATTTTATCACATGGGTCAGAGAAATGCAATGGAAAAACCGAACATTTGTTCCTGCTTTTAGGTAAAAATATAGCAGCACAGAAAAGTTTCTCTGTACTGCCATATAAAGTGCTACGATCTATGAATGCTTAAAACTAATCTCTGTAGCCGTTTGGATTCATACTCTGCCATCTCCAGGAATCTGCACACATTTCTTCAATTCCCTTTTCTGCTACCCAGCCAAGTTCTTCCTTTGCCTTTGTACAGTCAGAATAGCAGGTAGCGATATCTCCGTCTCTGCGAGGCTGGATCTCATATTTTAAGGTCTTGCCGCAAGCCTTTTCATAGGCATGAAGCACATCTAAAACGCTGTATCCAACACCGGTTCCCAGGTTGTAGATGCTGACACCTTCTTTTGCTTCCAGCTTCTTCATGGCTTTTACATGACCCTTTGCCAGGTCTACTACATGGATATAATCTCTTACACCGGTTCCGTCCGGAGTATCATAATCATTTCCGAATACATTCAAATGATCCAGTTTTCCAATGGCAACCTGTGCGATATAAGGTACCAGGTTGTTTGGAATACCCTTAGGATCTTCACCGATCAGTCCGCTTTCATGAGCGCCGATTGGGTTAAAGTAACGCAGCAGCATTACATTCCATTCAGGATCTGCTGTATGCAGGTCAGTAAGGATCTGCTCTAACATTCCCTTGGTGCGTCCGTAAGGATTGGTGATCTCTCCCTTCGGGCACTTTTCTGTGATCGGGATCTGTGCCGGATCACCGTAAACAGTTGCAGAAGAACTGAATACAATATTTTTAACTCCGTGTTTTCTCATTTCATCACAGAGGATCAAAGTTCCGGTAATATTGTTGTTATAATATTCAAGAGGTTTATGTACAGATTCCCCAACTGCCTTTAAGCCTGCAAAATGGATCACTGCCTCGATCTCTTCTTTATCAAAAATTTCTTTTACTTTTGGCTGGTCTAAAAGATCAACTTCATAGAATTTCAGTTTCTTTCCTGTGATCTGTTCTACTCTGTCCACTGCCTTTTTGCTGGAGTTATAAAGATTATCTGCTACTACTACATCATATCCTGCATTTAACAACTCCACACAGGTATGACTGCCTATATATCCGGCACCTCCGGTTACTAAAATAGCCATCGTATTATCCTCCTCGTTTCTTATCTCTTTCTTCCCAGGAACAAATTTTGTCCTTTTGTAATAGTATAGCCTGAAACCTCAATAATAACAATGCATATTTTTTCTCTTTTTTATGTGTTTTTATTGGATTTTTTCAAATTCTTCCCTCAATTTCCCAATTGCCTTTTTTTCGATCCGGCTTACATAGGACCTGGAAATGCCTAAAACTCCTGCTACTTCCCGCTGGGTGTGCTCTTTTCCCTTAAACAGTCCATAGCGCATGGAGATGACCTGTTTTTCATTTTCCGTAAGTTTCTGGTCAAAGGCCTGATACAGTTCTTTTATATCCTGATCCAGGATCAGCTGATCAATAGTCTTTGGATTTTCCATTTCGATCACATCCACCAGGCTGACTGTTTCCCCATCTTTATCTGTGCCGATCGGTTCAAATAAAGATACTTCTTTTGCCCGCTTTTTTCCTGCCCGAAGGAGCATGAGAATCTCATTTTCCACACATCTGGCCGCATAAGTAGCCAGTCTGGAACCTTTATCTACATCAAATGTATTTACTGCCTTGATCAGTCCGATGGTTCCCGCAGAAAGGAGATCTTCTGTATCATAGTCCTGACATTGATATTTTTTTACCACATGAGCCACCAGGCGCATGTTATGTTCGATCAGCATATTTCTGGCGGTCTGGTCGCCTTCTTTGCAGCGTTTCAGGTACAGCTTTTCTTCTCCGTGGGATAGTGGTTTCGGAAAAGTCTTCAAAAAAAGCCACCCCGCATGTTCTTACTAACATATTATGCGAAGGCGGCTTGCCCGGTGCTATTTTTCTATTCATCCTCATCTGGTCCAAATAGGCTTTGACACATGGGCATTCATACCGGCTGCAAGACTGTTCTGCACATCATCGGAGAAAGCATTGGCAATCATTGCAATGATCGGTATGGTACGTCCCAGCAGATTTTTACTCCTGCGGATCGCTTTTGTTGCTTCATAACCGTTCATATGAGGCATCTGGATATCCATAAGGATCGCATCATATTCACCTGGCCTTACATTTTCAATGAACACCAGTCCAAAGCGGTTGCTTCCAAGCCACAGGTTGTCCATAAAATCCGGTTTTTTGAACATGATCTCACTGTCAATGTAAAAATTGTCATGAACAGCCTGGATCCCATACGTATCTCATCTATCTCATTCTTCAGCTGCGTTATTTTCTTCTCCTAATGTAAACAAAGGCTCGTATTTGCGGCTGTCTATGCTGTGGTTATAAGCCATGGCCTCGTAGTCTAAAACCTGTTTTCTATGAGAATTTTCCTCATTCTCTGTTTCTGCCCAGGACTGATAATTTCCCTCATTATCATAAAATCCCAGGAAATGAAGGACCGGATAAGTCTCAGACAATTCTAACAGAAAACGGTTATAGGGTGTCATATCAAGACCTGCCAGTTTTAATACATAAGAAGACAGATACACTGCCCCCAGCTTTCCCATATCTTCAGACGGCTGTTCATAATTGGTCCAGATAATAAATGGAGTCTCATACCACATCAACCTGTCTTTTACCGGCACCTCATAACTTGGCGTGCCGTATACTTCATCAAAGAACTCATCTTCCACACTTGGCTGGTGATCACCGAACATAACAATCATAGTCGGTTCATCGCTGTGACTGAAATAATCCAGTAAATAGGCAAATGCATCATCGGAACGCTTTACTAGAGACAGATACTGATCTGCTTTTGGATACTTCCCTTCCATATCTCCCGTCAGCCATACTGTCTGGTCAAACTCATCAAATGTTCCCTCATAACCGCCGTGATTTTGCATAGTAACATTAAATAAAAACAGTTTTTCCTGTGGGTCTTTTTTCTCTTCTACTACCTGGATCAGCTTTTCAAAATCTGCCTGGTCACTGGTATAGTAACGCAGCTGTTCGCTGCCCTCATAATAATCACCATCTAAAAACTCATCAAATCCCATATTGGTATAGCAGGTATTTCTGTTCCAGTTTTCTCCCGGATATGGATGCATGGCTACTGTACGGTATCCCTGATCCTTCACTGTACTTACCATAGTCCATGCATCTGGTTTTACATTAAACTGGTAGGCAATGGAGTTAGACGGAAGCATGGCAACGGAATCCCCCGTTAAAAACTCGAATTCAGAATTGCTGGTCATAGAACCAAACACAGGCATACAAAGACTGCCCTTTACTGTATTTTCTGTCAGGCTGTTGATAAAAGGAAAATATTCCTGGTTTGTGGAAAAATCTCCAACCACCCGCAGGTCAGAAAGGCTTTCATTCATAATACAGATCAGATTTACAGGCTGCACCGTCTCTTCCCCGGCTCCCGTTTTCTGTGTGCCTTCGGCCTTTGCTTCCTTTTCCTGCTCTTCTTTCTCCGTTAATTCTTTATAAATGGCTTCCAGTTTTCCATGGCTGTATTCTACAGGAGGTTTTTTCACCACATACTGAAGGGACATAGCCGTAGATAAAATATAACCGCAGGAGTCATAGGTGTCGTTGACCGCCCACATATTGATCCCCATCTGATGGGCAGGAACTACACTGTGAAAGAAGCCAAATACAAAAGCTGCTGCTGTTCCTATACAGGTGCCGCCAAAGACCAGCCGTTTTTTGAGGCCTTTTACGTGGACCGGGAAGAACCAGAGGATCATATTGGCTCCGATCACAGCTTTGGCTGCCTGTATCATCTGCTTTGTAACATCAAATTCATAATTTCCCGACACAGTCATGGCAGTGCGAACTGCCAGCACATCCCAGATCATGATCGGCCGGTCACGAAAATCTACTACAAAGGTTTCCGCAAAAGAAAGGATCAGCAGGGCAATGGACACGACCGGCACAGATATCCTTGTGGTTCCTGTAATACCGGTAAGTACAAGGTACAATACATAAGCCCAGCATATATTCAAAGCCGCCATAAAAATGGAAATATTTTCCAGATTTCCCGTTACATACTCAAATAGATAATAAGATAAACAGGGAACAAGAAAAAGACACAGATAGCCTGTGCCTTTTATCATATATTTACATAGTTTCCAGATGATATTTTCTTTTTTTACGGTTTCTTCTTTTGTGGTTGTACTCTCTGCAGTTGTATTCTCTGAATTTCTTGTCTCTTCTGCCACCGGCGTCTATCCTTCTCTTCCTGTATCGCCACTTATCTGGGATATCATTTCTCGCATACTTTTTTGCATACTATTAAAAATTTTAACACAGTTTGTAACCACTTTCAAGAATCAATCTGAACGGATCTGTCCAATCCTGTTACAACCGGGTACTATATGGCAAAGCTGCTACAGGCGTATCACATACTTGCCTGTGATAATGCGTCTGTAGAAAATGATCGTCAGGACCGTTGCTGCGATCCATCCAAAAGGCCATGCCATCCAGATGCCTGTACTTCCAAAATACTGTGTCAAAAGCAATGCTACCAGGATACGCAGGATCAGATCCGGTACTGTAGCCATTACAAAATAATGCATGGCCCCTGCCCCGCGGATAATGCCGTCTGTCATTAACTTAATAGATATCATAAAATACATAGGACTTACAATATGTAAAAATTTCTGTCCTGCATTGATGGCATCGATACTGGAGTCATTTAAAAACAGCCCCATCATCTGTCTGCTGGCAAAGAAATAAAGGACTATAAAAGGAAGGGAAGCAATTACTGATAAACGGATACCGGTACGAAATCCCAAAGGCAGCCGTTCTTTCTTTCCTGCTCCCAGGTTCTGGGCCGTATAGCTGGAAAGACAGCTTCCAAGAGCCATAAATGAATTGATAGCAAAAGTATTTAACTTGATAGCACCGGAATAACCTGCGATCACCGCGGAACCATAGCGGTTTACGATCTCCTGGACAAACATATTTCCAATGGATAAAACGCTTTGCTGCATAATGCTTGGAATGGCAATGGCAGCGATCTGGGCTAACAGTACAAGGTCCAGCCACTGAAAAGTTCCCTCACAGTTTATCTTTTTCAGGCGCATTGCCAGAAATGTAAGTGCTAAAATAGCAGAAATACCCTGGGCAATAAAAGTAGCCCAGGCAACACCTGCTACCCCCAGTCCTACACAGGCTACAAAATAATAATCCAGGATGATATTTCCCACAGATGAACCGATCAGGAAATACAGGGGTGTTTTTGAGTCTCCCAATGCTGTGAAAATACCGGTACATACATTATACAGAAGTAAAAATGTGATGCCGTAAACATAGATCTTTAAGTATAACTGTCCGTCTGCAAAGATATTTTCCGGTGTGTGGACAGCCCTCATCATACTGCCGCAGAAGAAATAGCCGATGAGTGTGAGGAAAAAGCTCATAAAAGCGCAGGCAACAAAAGCCGTGCTTACCGCGGATTTCATCCTTGCCATATCCTTAGCGCCAAAAAGCCTGGAAACCACAACAGAGGCTCCCAGGTTGGTCCCTACGGCAAACGCCATAAATATAACTGTAATGGGATAAGACGCCCCGACTGCAGCCAGGGCGTCCTCTCCTGCAAAGCGGCCGGCAATACAGCTGTCCGCAATATTATAGATCTGCTGAAACATTACGCTGACTAACATAGGCAGCAGAAAGCGCCATAAAATTTTATCCGGATGCTCTCTGGTAAGATCTTTCATCATAAGTATTCGTCCCCCCTTGATCTCAGCCAGGGGTATTTCTGCCTGTGGTCAGTTTCTGATCATCCTGATCAAAGCAGTTTCTAGTGATGGAACAGACGGATACCGGTAAATGCCATTACCATGCCGTACTGGTTGCAGGTATCAATAACCTGATCATCTCTTACGGAGCCGCCTGGCTGTGCCACATATTTTACACCGCTTTTATGTGCTCTGTCAATGTTATCTCCAAATGGGAAGAAGGCATCAGAACCTAAAGCTACGTCTGTAAGGCCGTCTAACCATGCTCTCTTTTCTTCTCTTGTAAATACTTCCGGTTTTACTTTGAAAGTATTTTCCCATACGCCGTCTGCAAGTACATCCATGTATTCATCTCCCATGTAGATGTCGATCGCATTGTCTCTATCTGCACGACGAATCTCATCTTTGAACTGAAGTCCCATTACCTGAGGGGACTGTCTAAGCCACCAGTTATCTGCTTTCTGTCCTGCAAGACGTGTACAGTGAACTCTTGACTGCTGTCCTGCACCAACGCCGATTGCCTGTCCGTCTTTTACATAGCATACGGAATTGGACTGGGTATATTTTAAGACAATGAGAGAAATCAGAAGATCTCTTGCTGCATCCTCTGGAAGTTCTTTTTCCTTTGTAACAATATGCTCGAGCAGAGTCTTGTCAATCTTTAAATTATTGTGACCCTGTTCGAAGACAACGCCAAATACCTGCTTGCGCTCCAAAGCCTCTGGCTCATAGTCCGGATCGATCTGGATCACATTGTAATTGCCGTTTTTCTTGGTCTTTAAGATTTCTAACGCCTCCGGCTCGTATCCGGGAGCGATCACGCCGTCTGAAACCTCTCTCTTAATCAGCCGGGCTGTGTCCACGTCGCAGACATCCGATAATGAAATAAAATCTCCAAAAGAAGACATACGGTCTGCGCCTCTGGCTCTGGCATAGGCACAGGCTAAGGGAGAAAGCTCTCCAAGATCATCCACCCAGTAAATTTTCCTTAACACCTCATCCATGGGAAGGCCCACGGCGGCGCCAGCAGGCGAAACGTGCTTAAAGGAGGTGGCTGCCGGAAGTCCCGTTGCCTCCTTTAACTCTTTTACCAGCTGCCATCCGTTTAAGGCATCCAAAAGGTTGATATAACCCGGTCTTCCGCTTAAAACTGTAATGGGAAGCTCTCTGTCATTTTCCATGAAAATCCGTGAAGGCTTCTGATTGGGGTTGCATCCGTATTTTAATTCCAGTTCTTTCATGCTTCTCTCTCCTGACTTATTTTTAAAATGGCTATTGATTCTTATTTACAATTCTTGTCTCTGTCTCACCTGTAGCAATGTCGATATATCGCACAAAGAGGGATACCTTGTTATCCTCATTTAAGCTGTTCCAGACCATTGAGGTAAATTCGTCAATGGTTCCCTCAATGGCTACAGCCTTTGGCTCACCCTCAAAGCTTGGAAGAGGACTGCCGTCATGCATATAGGTATGGATGAAATGGCCCATTCCGGCTGCAGGGTTCTGATATGCATAGGTAAAACGCAGACAGGAGGAGGGGTCACCCTGATTGCTCTTTAAAATAGACATGGCATAGCTATAACGGCCATTTTCCGTGTGAAGGATACCGGAAATCCGGGGCGTATAGTTGGGAGCATCTGGCTCAAACTCACGGCTGCGCAGAGACTGCTCAAAGGTAAGCTGATGATCCATTCCCTCATAAATGGTATCCGTCTGATCACCGTTTGTTACAATGGTTTTATTGCCCAGCACACGGACCGGAGCATAGATGATCAGGCTGGGATCTTCCAGTTTTTCAGGATCAAATGCCTGAGTACGGATTCCTTCTCCCTCTGTCACAAATACGCGGTTGCGGCTGTTTGCGCTTCTTCCCATGATAAAATAGGCGGTCACCGCATATCTGCCATCCCCAGTCTCTCCGATGACGATCCCCCGTCCCGGATACGCATTGGTCTTTAATTCCTGTTCCAGTGATCTTACATTCATGTTTTGGCCTCCATATATAAAAGTAAAATAAAAAACCGGTCTCCTGGTACACATTGAAAAAGGTGCCCAGGCGGCCGGCTCGTAACTGCGAACATATTCTGTCCCGTTTCGCGTGCTCCCTGTGGTTATTCCCACCATCCGCCAGTCACACGCTCGCTCATTCGCTTTCAGTATATATGATTTCTGCTTATATTGCAAATTAATTTTAGAAGCATTACTTATTATTTCTGCTTATGAACCGCCCTGTGCCCTATTCGTTCCGAATAGCTGCCAGAGGGCTTAATTTCATAGCGCGGACTGCCGGCATAAAGCCTGCGGCCATGCCTACAAAAACAGCAAAGCCAATGGCTGCCATGGAAAGCCATGGTGGAATCCGGGACAGATCTCCCGAAAGCCCCATGGACTGGGACATATTTACAAAACGGTTTACAATCGCGGAAACACCATAGCTTAAAGCCACTCCTATCGTTCCGCCCATAAAACCGATAAAGCCTGATTCAATCAGAAACATATTCCGTATATTTCCCATATCGCAGCCCAAAACCTTCATCACACCGATTTCCTTGGTACGTTCATAAATCGACATCATCATGGTATTGGCAATACCGATGGCGGCTACAAAAAGGGATACCGCGCCGATCCCGCCCAAAACAGCCTGGACCATGTTGGACTGCTGTCTGGAGCTTTCCAGAAAGTCCATCTGGCTGTTTACCTGATAGCCCATAGCTGCCAGCTGTTCCTGTACCTGGGTCACATTTTCCATATCATCTACAAAGACCTCTGCGCTGTTGTAAACCAGTTCATTTAAAGGCTTTCCCTTTTTATTGGTGGGCTGTCCGGGGATGGGTGTTCCCTTTTTAAATACTTTTTTTAACTGGGCTTTCAGGCCGTCAATATCCGTAAATACATACCAGGAATAATTGCTGTAGCCGTTTTCCCCTCCTGCCAGCATTCCCGTAGTTTCGATCATGTACTTTTTAGGCGGCTTTACAGGAGTCCCGTCTGAAGAGCTGCCGGAACCCTGACTTTGATAGTAAGCATCCATGTCAAAAATGACAAACATGGGTTTTCCCATAGGATCCACATCCGGCATCTCTCCCGTATCCCAGTAGCCCTTTCCGGTCTTGGCATTCGTAAAATCACGGATTACCCCATTTCCAAATACCAGCCCCAGTTCTCCCGGCTGCGGGAGCCGGCCCTCTGCCAGCTCTAACTGCTCCAGATAGGACTGGCTTACTCCCTTTAACTGGACATAGGTAGAAATATAGGCCCCCTGGCGCATGACCACATTCATGTTTAAAACAGGAGAAACACCCGTCACATGAGGAATCCGCTTAAAATTGTCTATTACCTTATCTGTGATATAATTCGGTTCCGATTCGCTGTTCTGAGAGGACATCGCCGCTCCCATCATCTGCATCCCTCCGCCGGAACTCTGGCTGTACACTTCAATGGTAGTCAGACTCCCCCAGGACGCAATCTGTTCCATAGTCATCTCATTTAAACCGATTCCCAGGGAAACCATAACGACGATCGCAGCCGTTCCTATGATGACTCCCAGTACCGTCAGCACCGTCCGCAGCTTCCTGCGCCTTAAATTATTCATGCTCATGATCAGAAGATCAGGAAATTTCATCTTCTATATCCTCTTTCTCCTTTGCCGCCCTGCGCTTTTTACGGATATGACGCACGGTGACGAAACCTACAGCCCCTGCAGCCGCTGCTCCTCCCATCAGAATCCACATTTTATATGCTTCAAAAAAGGACGGCTTCTCCGGCTCCATAAGCTCAGGATCCATAGTAAGGGACGGATCAAACTCTGTTTCCATTTCCTCCGTCACCATCAGATTCAGTTCTTTTTCCACCGGCTCCGCCGCCTGTCCGTTTTCATCCTCATAGTGGATCTGAAGACGGATGGTGCCGTCATCCATAGTCGGAGCAATGCCCGTAAGCATGGTATCCACATTTCCCGTCTCTCCGGGCTTAATATTGCCTACATATGTATCCACAGGCTTGATGGAATCTCCCTCAAAGGTTACGTTTACATTATAAAGGATCACCTTTCCCGTGTTGTTGATGCCAAACATCACGTTGGATTCAGAGCCAACCGACATGGTATCCGGCATTACATCAATATTGCTGGTGCTCAGACGGGCATACTGCTTTACGGGAATATCCACAATAATGCTTTCCTCTGCATTTTTAAACTCAGGGCTGTCATACTTTTCTTTTACCGTAATGCCATAGGAGCGCTGATCCACACCTGCCTTGGCTGTGAATTTAGCCCGGATCTCTGTGGTCTGGCCCGGAGCCAGAGAATCCACAACCATAGATGCCGTACCGGACTCTGTGGTAAAAACAGCGCTATCGGAAACCTTTTCCGATTCCAGATTAAACAGGATATTCGAGGCCGGAACCGTAGTAGAGGCATTTTTCATATTTAATACAAGCTCAAATTCATTGCCCGCATAGACCTCCTCCGGCACCGTATGATATCCCTCTACGATCACTCTGGCCCGGACTCTGTCATTTGCGTCAAATTCCCCCAGGTCGTCCTCCTTATCCTTGGACACCACATGAACGTAAAATACGCCCTCCTCTGTGTGAAGGTCGCCCTCAGAGCTTAAGCGGAAGGTAATGGTAAATTTGATCGGATAATAGCCTGTATAGGAATCCTCACGGATGGCCATGCTGTACTGGGCAGCCACGGTTTCTCCCGGACTGACCCGCTCAAAGGTTCGGTCATAATTGCCGTCATTGATCTCAAAGGGGAATTTGGCGTCATCTTCCGAAAGCCCCATGGAAATGGTTACATCCTGGGCTGTGGTTTCTCTTTTATTGCGGAAATTGACGCCAAAATCAATGACATTGGGATAAACTCCCCTGGGTGTGGACTGATTTTCACCGATCACAAAATAATTTCCCTCTTTTTTATCCTCTTCCTCATCCTCAGAGGTAGTGGAACTGGTGGAAATCCAGATATTGATGTAATCCACATCATAGCCCCCATCCCACTCTAACTGAATGGGGATGCTGTAATAGCCCTGGGCGGCGTCTCTGCGGACTCTGGCGGAAAGGGAAACACTTTTTACATTGCCCGCCTTTATATTTCCTACATTTTTCCCCACAAAGGTGGTTTCCATAATTTCAAATGGATAGTAATCAACTGTATAGTCGCTTTCACCTTTTGACTCGATCTGCTGAAATTCCGTTGTTTCAAGAAGGCTTACCTTTAGATTATCCATATCCTCATCCGTCGCCCGAACCCGGAATGAAATGCTCATAGACTTGCCGATATTCCCCTTGGGAGACTTGGTTGTGAATATATGATCATTATCACTGGCATTTGTGTTGTAGCCTGTCTTAAAATCACTGGCAATAGACGGGATGCCTCCCGCTGCTGCCATAAAAGCCGCTGCAAGCATAAGCAGGGCCTTTGCCTTTTTCCATGCTTTCATACTGTTTTCTCCTCCGTCTCATCTAAGGCTGACCGGCCCCCGGTCTCTATGCCCGTGATCTTCCCGTCCACGATCCGGATCCTGCGGTCTGCGTAGGAAGCCAGGTTGTTGTCATGGGTAACCATCACAAGTGTCTGCTTCTGTTCTCTTACAATGCGCTGCATTAACCGCAGTACCTCCATGGTGGTCTTGGAATCCAGATTCCCCGTAGGCTCATCCGCAAAAATGATCTGCGGGTCTACCACCAGAGCCCTGGCGATGCCCACTCTCTGCTGCTGGCCTCCGGACATCTGGTTTGGCATATGCTTTTCCTGATCTGCCACCCCCATCAGCGCCAGAAATTCCCTGGCCTTTTTAAGCCGCACTCTTTTGGCCACTCCCCGGAACGATAAGGGAAGAGCTACATTTTCAACGGCATTCATGGTATTTAAAAGATTATAGGACTGGAAAATAAATCCAACCTTTTCCCTCCTGAATGCCACAAGCTGTTTTTCCGTCAACCGTTCCATATGAACCTTTCCTATGATGATCTCGCCTTTGGTGGGCTTCTCCAGTCCGGCCAGCATATTCAAAAGGGTGGATTTGCCGGAACCGGAGGTTCCTACAATGGCTACAAACTCTCCCTTATAGATTTCAAAATCCACGCCGTTTAATGCCCGTACCTTTGTCTCTCCCACCCGGTAAATCTTATACAGATTCCTTACACGGATTACGGGAATCGGAGCTTTCTTCTCTGTTTCTGTCAATGAACTCTCCTTTGCCTGCCTGTAAAAGGCATGGTTGTGTTGTCTGTCTTTAGACAGTATACCATAAAACGTCAATAGCCGCTGTCCCTTTTTCCTTTAAAGTTCCTTAAATATTTTTTACGGCCGCCCAAATTCTACTTGACTTCTTTGTCATTCTATGTAAGAATATGACGAGGCACAAATCAGTGCCATATCTGGCTGTCCGGCTATCGCACTGGTTCAGTGTGGACTATTTCCCAAAATCACTTAAAATAAAATAGAAAAGGCAAAGGAGAATCACATGAGACACTTACTGAATCCCTTAGACTTCTCTGTGGAGGAAATCGATGACCTTTTAGCATTAGCCAGAGACATCGAGAAAAATCTTCCCAGATATGCGCACGTTTGCGACGGCAAAAAGCTTGCTACCCTGTTTTATGAGCCCAGCACCAGAACACGCTTAAGCTTTGAAGCAGCCATGATGAACCTGGGCGGCAATGTTCTCGGCTTTTCTTCCGCTAATTCCAGTTCCGCTGCAAAGGGAGAAAGCGTTGCCGACACCATCCGCATGATTTCCTGCTACGCTGATATCTGCGCCATGCGTCATCCCAAGGAGGGTTCCGCATTTGTAGCAGCCCAGAAGGCAGAAATTCCTGTCATCAATGCAGGTGACGGCGGCCATCAGCATCCCACCCAGACCCTGACGGACCTACAGACCATCCGCAGCCTCCACGGCGATCTGAATAATTTTACCATCGGTCTGTGCGGTGACCTGAAATTCGGTCGTACCGTACACTCCTTGATCAACGCACTGGTGCGCTACGAAGGTATCAAATTCATCTTCATCTCTCCCGAAGAGCTGAAGATCCCTGACTATGTCACCGACATGCTCCGTGAGAAAGGCATTCCTTTCCAGGAAGTTATCCGTCTGGAAGATGTGATGCCGGAACTGGATCTCTTATACATGACCCGTGTGCAGAAGGAGCGTTTCTTCAACGAAGAGGATTACGTCCGTCTGAAAGATTTCTATGTACTGACCAAGGAAAAGATGGAACTGGCAAAACCCGATATGCTGGTACTGCATCCCCTTCCCAGAGTCAATGAGATCGCCGTGGAGATCGATGACGATCCCAGAGCCGCTTACTTCAAGCAGGCTCAATTCGGTGTCTATGTCCGTATGGCCCTGATCCTGACTTTGCTGGGTCTGGCATAATTTCATTCCATACGAATTCATTTATTATCTGTACACTCGACAGCAAACTTTTTTCGTCATGTGTACCCGCGTGCGGAATCGAACAACCGCAAAATATTAATAAATGTGAATCTTCCATAAAAGGAACGTGACTCACAAGTATTTGTACCTGCACCGGGCTCAAATGTCCGAAAATCCGCAGGTTACGGAAAGGCATGGTTATTCATATGTTAAATGTAGGAAAAATCGAAGAGGGCTTCGTCCTCGATCATATCAAAGCCGGAAAAAGCCTCTCGATCTATGAGCACCTTCAGCTGGATAAGTTAGACTGCACCGTTGCTATCATTAAAAACGCCCGCAGCGGAAAAATGGGCAAAAAAGACATTCTGAAAGTAGAATGTGATATCAATATGCTGGATCTGGATGTGTTGGCATTC
>OGMW01001154.1_pt1 | contig 24709 bp, 19 predicted proteins | sample 1573281 | NCBI WGS metagenome assembly OGMW01 (sample SAMEA2581907, study PRJEB24529) | metagenome | biome: Human gut stool | place: China | collected 2011 | reverse complement strand
TCAGCTTTGCTGACCAGAATCACGCGCCAAGTCTCACGGACGTTCGACTTGAATAACCACCTGCACAACCTACCACTGGCAGCGTCTGCCTGATGTACGTCTGCGAACATAAAAGACCGATATCTCTTTCCATCACAGTGGTTTGACATATCGGCCTTTTTGATCATATCCTAATCTAAGACTTTTATTTCAGACACTTATTAACCCACTCAATAAAGTTCGTCACAGAGTCCCCAGTGCTCTCTGCCATCGTATGGCCTTCCCCCCAGATTGTCGCAAAATCCACATCTGCGCCATAATTTTTCAACGCCAACGCCAGATTTACTTCTGTTGTGAGAGAAGTGTCGCTCTGGGCGATTCCGGTGCGGATGCGCCAGTAGTCGGCAACGGTGGATTTCTGGTAACCGTCGTAATAGCTGGACAGATAGTACAGGGGATTATACATATTTCCACGCTCAGTTACAGTATTTCCCTGTGAATCGGTCTTTTCCATCGCCTCTGTGAATGCCGCGCCGTAGGTCTCGTCGTCCTTTAAGAGGGCTGCCAGTGTGGCATCAAAGTGGGATGTCGTTCCATCGCCATATCCGAATAAGGTGTTTTCTACCTGACTCTCATCCAGGGCGTCGAACGCACCGATTCCTTTGGAGGCACGCTTGCATGCGTTCGTGAAATCCACGATGCTGGTGATCGTCACCGTGTTGGTTGCGCTGTCATAGTTGACCCATGTACCGTCCGCATTCAGGGCATCGATGTAGTCCTGGGCAGTTTCGTAGGTACCGGAGAGTGTCACGCCGCCTGTGGAGAGATTGCGGTCTACTCCGTCCATGGCGTAGAAATCAGGAGCGCCGTTTCCTTTATCCGAAGCTGCATCTCCGTCCGCATTCTTGTCTGCCGGTGCTTTCTCTTCCGATGCTTTGCGATTTTTTTCTGTCCTTGTCTTTGTCGTATCATCTCCGGCTTTATTTTCATCCGATGTTCCCTGAGCTTGTTTTCCGTCCAGTCGTCCATCCTTCTGACCGTCTTTCTGCATATCATCAGGCATTCCGTTTCCGTCCTGCGGTGCTCCATCCGGCTTCTGACCACTATTTTCTCCCTGCGGCGCTCCGTCCGGTTTCTGGCCGTCCGGTCGTTCTCCGCCGCCCCGCGGACCTTTTTTCGTCTCCACCGTATACGGAAACGTGGTATCTTCCAGGAAATTATTCAGTGATGTCTCCACCACACCTTTCAGATACTCATAATATGTGCCAGACTGATAGATTCCCTCTTCAGACTCCGTCAATGTCAGCACATTTCCCGAAGAATCCTTGAGCCCAAGATCATTGATATACTGCGCAAATGCCTCTGCCATTCCGTTTGACAGCGTCTGTTCCTGCTCCGTAAGGTCCGTTCTTGTGCTCCCAAGATTCCACTCATACGCCTCATCCGCGTAATCGAGTTCCGTGATCGGGCACCAGCACATGGAACCGGTCACTGCATCACTGACACCGGAGACCGCGCCGATGGCTGTCAGATATGGCTCATACTCTTCGCTGTCACCGGTTGCTCCCAAAAGTGCGCTCTGGGCTCCTCCGCCACTCATGCCGAAGGAAAATACCCTGTCCACATCTCCCGGGATCACACCGTCATTATACCGTATATACCGGATCGCAGCCTTCAGATCTGTCACTCCCGCCGGTGCGCCTGCGTCGCGTCCGCGACAGCCTGCTGCCACATAGATAAATCCGGCGCTCGTGTAAGATACGGAATCTGTCACATAGTCTGTCGGCGCTTCCATTGCGGAATATCCAGGCGTATTGACCGGAATCACGATGGGCGCAGAGTCCGCCGTATATCCTTGGACAGCCGCCTGGTTATTAATCTCACAGGTGAATGTTCCGTCCCCGTTGTCCTTCGCGTTCATGTATGCCGCCGGAATAAAGATTCCAAGTGTCTCATAATTTTCATCTGCCGGATTCTCACAGTAGGAGATTCCTGTCTGCCAGTATATCTTATCATCAGAATTATACTGCCATTTCGTGGAGTCGATCTGCGGCAGCGATGTCACCGCCGTCTCCCCGGCACGCTCCGTCTCCGCCTGACTTGTCTCTGCTTCCGTCTGCGCCGCGCTGCTCCCGATTTCTGCCGCACTGTTGCTGCATCCGGAAAGTATAAGCGCCGCCGCCAAAAATAACCCGATCCGCCTTCCAACCTTCATCATAACCGTTTCTCTCCGTTTCCTTTCCATTTATAACACATCGTCACTGTCTATTTTATAGATTAGGAAACTTTTGTGAAAAGCCTGTGAAAATATTGTGTTAATTTTTAGAAGAATTGTGTCTTTTTTGCAGCAGCGGATATCATAAAAGTCTCCAATAGCCCTATCGGACCATTAGAGACTTGCCGCGTGATTCTGGTCAGCGAAGCTGACATGTTCTTGTCCGAATCACCGCGCACCCTCGCAGAGCGTTTATTCTTTCAATAATACAATGGATCAGACCATAAAAAGACCCCCAATAGCCTCATCAGCCGTCGGGGATCTCTTCGTGCAATCATACCTTAAGTTTTAGTTGGAGAATATCTATTTTATATTATAAATCTGTCTTAGTTTACATGAAACGCATCCATTCCCGGATATACCCCATTCTCTCCGAGTTCTTCCTCGATTCTGAGAAGCTGGTTATACTTCGCGACACGCTCGGATCTGGACGGGGCACCAGTCTTGATCTGGCAGGTGTTGAGAGCTACGGCGAGGTCTGCAATAGTCGTATCTGCGGTCTCACCGGAGCGATGGGAGGAGATTGCTGTGTAGCCGGCACGGTGCGCCATCTTGATCGCCTCCAATGTCTCAGATACGGAACCGATCTGATTTAACTTGATCAGGATGGAGTTTGCGCAGCCAAGCTTGATCCCTTTGGAAAGTCTCTCTGTGTTTGTTACAAAAAGGTCATCTCCGACTAGCTGCACCTTCGTTCCAAGCTCTGCGGTCAGCTTTTTCCATCCTTCCCAGTCTTCCTCATCAAGGGCATCCTCGATGGAAATAATCGGATATTTCTCAACAAGCTTTTTCCAGTGCTCGATGAGCTGCTCGGAAGTATAGACAGTTCCTGCCTTGGGGAGCTTGTACTCGCCGGTTTTTCCTGTCTTCCACTCAGAGGACGCCGCGTCCATAGCGATCCTGAAGTCACGGCCCGGCTCATATCCGGCTTTCTTTACTGCCTCGAGGATCGTCTCGATCGCTTCCTCATCAGACTTCAATGCCGGAGCAAAGCCACCCTCATCTCCAACGGAGGTTGCAAGTCCGCGTTCTTTTAAGATCGCAGCCAGTGCATGGAAGACCTCTGCACACCATCTTAAGCACTCCTTGAAGGACGGAGCACCGACCGGCATGATCATAAATTCCTGAACATCAAGACCGGAGGAAAGTGCATGGCAGCCGCCGTTGATAATGTTCATCATCGGAACCGGAAGACGGTTTCCGCCTATTCCACCTAGGAATCTGTATAACGGAATATCTAAGGAGATGGCTGCGGCACGCGCACAGGCGATGGATACCGCAAGGATCGCGTTCGCGCCAAGCTTTGACTTGTCCTTTGTTCCGTCAGCCTTGATCATGGCACGGTCAACTGCGTAGATATCAGATGCATCCATGCCTGTCAGGGTCTCGTTGATAATTGTATTGATATTTTCAACAGCCTTTGTCACACCTTTTCCGCCATAACGTGCCTGATCTCCGTCTCTTAATTCCAGCGCCTCGAACTCGCCGGTAGATGCACCGCTCGGCGCGGTTCCTCTCCCGATGGTTCCGTCTGCCAGATATGCTTCCGCCTCAACCGTGGGATTTCCACGGGAATCTAAGATCTCCCTTCCAATGACTTTCTCAATTTCCAGATAATTCATCATCATAAGCTCCTTTCGAGTATCAACGCCAATTACTCTCCCACCCGGATCAAACCGGAAAAACGACGTGATCGATTGATCTGTTCACCTGCGAAATCACCCGCCTGCACATGTTTAGGAAATGCCAGCCAGTATTTCGGTTAGTTTTTTCTAACCATCATGATTTTATCATAGCATCATTTTCAGTTCAAGAGGATCGTATGCCAAAACATTCAATTGAAAAAAGTTGTCGTTACCATAAATTTATCGGCAGTTCCCGGAATAAAAAAGAGTGTGTCTTTTTATGTAACAGAGAATTCCTCGAAATTTCCTGCTGCATAAAAAATGGACCATCCTGATATCCTTAGGATCGCCCATTTTTTCTATATTTATTCACATTTTTATTTCATCTGATATCAGCCCGTCACATGCAGCAGATCGACCAGGAATAACATCGCCAGTCCATAATAAACCACAATTGCGACAAGATCGTTCACCGTCGTGATCAGCGGGCCGGACGCAACTGCCGGGTCTACGTTGATCTTCTTAAAGAACATCGGGATCAGTGTGCCGACCATACTGGAGATCACCATCGCTGTCACAAGCGCGATTCCGACACAGCCGGAGACAAGCAGCGCATGGTGGATCGGATATCCCTTGATCACGCAGATATAGATTCCGAGGAAAAGCCACGCCATAACTCCAAGAAACAGTCCGTTCACGAAGCCGATCTTCATCTCTTTCACAACAAGCATAAGCTTCTGCTTTGCGGTCAGTTCCTCATCCATAAGCACACGGATCGTAACAGCCAGAGACTGTGTTCCGACGTTTCCTGCCATGTCGAGGATCAGGGACTGGAAGCACATGACGATCGGGATCACCGCAACGACAGCCTCAAAAGCGCCCACAACAGAAGATACTACCATGCCCAGAAATAACAGAATGACCAGCCACGGAAGTCTCTTTTTCACGCTCTCCGTCAGCTTCTCGTTCAGATCCTCCTCCGCAGTCAAACCGGCTAATTTCGCGTAATCTTCGCCCATCTCATCATCCACGGCCTCAACGATATCCTGGGATGTGATGATACCGGCGATCGTTCCGTCTTCCTGCAGTACCGGGATGGAATCCTCGGCGTAATCCTTGATCTGCTCGATACAGTCCGCAACCTTTTCATGATCCTTGACATACGGATACGAGTGGCTGATCAGGTCCTCAAGGTCCGTATACTCTCTTGCGATGATCAGGTCCTTCAGATCGATCGCACCGTAAAATTTATCCTCGTCATCGATCACATAGATCGTAGAAATATTGTCGTTCTCTCCTGCCTGCTCGATCAGTTCCCGCATTGCCTGGCGGATCGTCAGGTTATTGTGGATCATGATAAAGTTGGTAGTCATGCGGCTACCGATCTCATCCTCATCGTATGAGAACAGGAGTCTTACATCCTCGCTGGCTTCCTTATCCAGCATGCCGACGATCTTATGCTTCGTCGTCGCGTCCATCTCTTCCAGGACATCCACCGCATCGTCGGAGTCCATCTCGGAGACGATCTTTGCGGCGCTCTCGATCGGAAGCTCTTTCAGGTACGGCTCCGCGTCATCTAAGTATGCGAAGATCTCCGCAACCCGCTCCACGCCGATCAGCGGATAGAGTTCCCGCCTTTCATCCGGTGTCAGCTTCGTGAGGGCATCCGCAATATCGTTATCATGATAATCGGATAACCGGTCGATCAGCTCCTCCTTCGGAAGTCCGCTGCGGATGATCTCGACCAGTTCTTCCACATAATGTTGTTCTTTTAAAACTTCTGTTTCCATTTCTGCCTCCTTTTCCGTTGTAACTGTCCTTTATCCGTCCAGTTACTTTTTATCATCAGGACTGTGCGTATCTTCGCGCCTCCTGATCGAATCGCCAAATTTCGGCAACAAAAAGAACACCGCCCAGGATCATTCCTGGCGGGGTCCAACCATACATCGCTGTGATGGACAGGCCGTTCCCTTGCGGTGTTCTCGAGACATCTCAATATGGAATCCAGCTATCAGAGGATTACATCATCGCACCGATAGCCGCATTCTGCGCCTGTCTGTTTTTCACACCGCATTTCGTACTTCGCCCTGTACTATCGCAACTATCCATGCAATTCACCTCCGTAAAATTTCTTGGTTTTAAATATTCTCTGCGAAAAAAGGAAACTGCTGCGCACAGATATCTTTTTCCGCACACAGCAGTATAACATTTTTTTATAGGAATTGTAAAGTAAAAATCTGGCAAAATAAAGGTGGGAAATACGGTTAAAACATGTAAAATGTTCCGGCTGTCTGCTGTCCTGATCCTCAACGTCCGCGATAACAGGACTACACAGCTATCCGGGAAAAGCCCGTAATTTTTTTCTATCTCATCAGCACTACCGTTGCCAGAATGCACGCAAACCCGATCAGATCCGTCGGAGAAAAGCTGGAGTGCAGCCAGACGACAGACAAGGTTGCCGCAGTCAAAGGTTCCAGACAGGACAGGAGTGCCGCTTTTACGGGGCCTACCAGAGCGATCCCCTGAAGGAATAACGTAAACGCACCGACAGTCCCAAGCAGGACGATCACCGCCATATAGAGCATCGCCCGTCCGTCCAGACTTGCCGGGATCCTCCAGCTCTGGGCGATCAGGGACAGAGCGATCCCGCCGATGAACATCCCCATTCCGGACACAGGGATACTTCCACGATGTTTTACCGGTGCTCTGGAAAGCAGAGAGTAGCTTGCCGCGCCGATTCCGGCCATGAGTCCCCAGAAGAGCCCCCTCGGTGTGAGCTCCATGTTTCCGGGCTTTCCGCCGGTGGCGAGAAGCCAGACACCAAACAGCGCCAGAAAAATACAGATTACGGTCCGTTTATCCGGTGCTGTCCTTGTGGTCAGGCAGACATAGACTGCGATAAATACAATGGATAGATTCTGGATCACCGTTGCGGTTCCGGAATTCGTCCATTTGATGGCGCTGAGGTACGCGTACTGGCAGAGCGCCAGACCCGCAATGGCAAACAGAACGATCTCTATAAGCCCTTTTTTGTCTTTTCCAAGTTCTTTCAAATTCAGACTGTGCTTCGCAAACGCAAGAAACAGCAATATGATCCCCGCTGATGTCATTCTCACCGCCGTCACCCATGTCGTATCTACCGGGTACTGGGAAAACAGCGCCTCACTGCAGGTTCCTGAAAGTCCCCAGCTCGTCGCCCCCGCCGTGCAGCAGAGAATTCCAAGTTTTTCTCTCTTCTTGTCCTTTGTGTCTGTCATAACACCCTCCAGATAATCGATCGATCTTCATAATATCGTCATTGCAGCCTGCCCGTCTGGACCTGCTGCCCTGACATTTGAATTATATCGGGATCTCGAAGATGTGTACAGCAGAATTTCAATAAAAATCCGAATTTGTCTTTCTTTACATCCGGTCCAGAACCACCGATTCCTCCGGAATACTCGGGATCCCGCCCGACTGTGTCGTGGAGATGCTTGCCGCTGTGCAGGCGAACTGACCGATAAATCTAAGTTCTTCCGTGCTGAGCTCTTCCGGCGCTTTTCCTGTCTTTAACAGTCTGGACACCGCGCTTCCTCCGAAGATATCCCCGGCTCCCGTCGTATCGATCGGTTTTACCTCCGGGCACTTTGCGTATGCAGCGCCGTTCTGGTTCGCCAGATACGCCCCCTTTGGTCCCATCGTGATCATCGCGAGGCGGATTCCGAACTCATCGAGGAGCTTCTTCGCCGCCTCTTTCTCATCCGTGATCCCCCAGAGGAACTCCACTTCCTCGTCACTGATCTTCACAACATCCGCATGAGCCAGTCCCCATAAGATCTGCTCTTTCGCCGCGTCCGTTGTCTCCCAGAGCGGAAGTCTTAAGTTTGGATCAAACGTGATGAGTTTTCCCTGTCTCTTCGCATATTCCACGCACTTTTTCGTCGCCGTGCGGACCGGATCATCCGTAAGACTCAGGGTTCCAAAGTGAAACACCGATGCCTCATCGATCATGGTAAGATCGATCTCCTCAAAGCTCAGTCTCGTATCCGCTCCTGGCTTTCTCGCAAAGCTGAAGGAACGGTCTCCCTCCGGCGAGAAGGTCACGAACGCCAGCGTCGTAAACACTGACGGATCCGTCACGATCCCCTTTGTCTCGATCCCGGCTTTCTCAAATGTCTTTAAGAGGAGCTTTCCGAACGCATCATCCCCGACTTTTCCGAGGAATGCAGTCTTTGCCCCATATTTATTCAATGCTGCAAGGAAATTTCCCGGCGCTCCGCCCGGATTCGCCTTCATCGTCGGATAGCCGTCCGAGTCCGTCTCCTTCGCCGCAAAATCGATCAGAAGCTCACCAAGAGCGATCACATCGTACATTCCAATACCTCCCTGCACTCACGTTCAAGTAATTCAATTTCGTCTTCTCCGTCCAGGATCTGGAATCGGATCCGGTTTACATGTTTCTCAAAGGGCTTTAGAATTTCCGTCGCCCCGGCGCGGCCATCAAACCCACAGTTTGTCGGCTCCAGCGCCATCGCAAAATCGCCGGCTGCCAGACTCTTCCACTGGGTCAGGTAGGGGATCACAGATTTTTCAAAACGAATGCAGAGCCCGATCTGCAGCTCGTCATTGACAAATGCCGCAAACGTATTTCCATTACGATCCGCTGCCAGCTCATGCTGGAATACCTGCTCCGGCGCATGCTCCACCGGCTCCTCCATGACGTTCCAGGCCGCCGCGCCTGCCTTTGCGTCCGCATCTCTCGGGCTGCAGAAGATCGATGGCATCACGACCCGCAGCCCCGGCACCAGAAACGGATACCCGGCATTGCAGTGATAGAGAAAGCAGAGCGGCTGATTCTCAAAGCCCTGATTTTCGATCTCGTCCGTGAATACGATCTCCCGGCTGCCGTAAGTCGTCTCAATCGTTCGTCTGAGCACCAGGTTTTCACCAAAGATCTGTGCCTCCCGCATCTCCCCGGACACCAAAATCTTATACTCCCCGTTCTCCCAGAACGCGTCCATGGAGATCTTTTCCGCGGGAGTTGTCCGCATCCGTCCGTGAACCGGATATTCCACACCGTCCACCACCCGGTTTCCGTGGACGTTCCCGAGACCGCAGGTGAACATCGCGCCGCCCATAATAGAGCGCACCGCCTCGTCTCCCGCAGTATCATAGGGATTTCTCCCCTGAAGTCCCGGTTTTGTGAGGAGACTTAAGTTGATCCCCTTATACCGGATCCAGGCCGGGTCCAGGCATTTATCGAGCATCAGCGGAAGCTCCAGCGGTCCATTATGGATCATCGCACAGCGAAGTCCCGCTGCCCGCCCGTCCTGAAATTTCATCTGACGGACTCCGGCGACCTGATCCATATGACCGCAGACCGCCATCAGTGTTCTCTGATCTACCATCTATTTTGCCTCCGGATACTCGTTGCAGAGCAAACGGTACGGTGCTTCATCCTCCTCGATCTCCGGGAATCTTCCCATTTTCTCGTAGAAGCGGTTATCCACGTTGTCATCGTTGCACTGGCTGACCTCGCCTAAAAGAACCGGGCCGCTGCCCTCTTCCACCTCGAAATCATGGTACATGTACGGGTAGATGGAAATGCTCTCACCGGGAGTCAGGCGCACCTGGGTGCCGGCCGGAACGACCATCTCTCTGCCATCCACATGGACATGGACATCGTTCACCTTGTCAAGGTCCTCATCCTTTGTCGAATTATATACACGGATCAGGACATTTCCGCCGCCGCGGTTGATGATGTCCTCCATCTTTGACCAGTGGAAGTGCATCGGGGAGTACTGTCCTTCTTTGATATACAGGAGTTTTTCCGCGTAGGATTTTGTATATTTGTCCTTCATTTTCAGGTTTCCGTTCCGGATCGTGATCAGGGAGAACCCGACTTTATCAAAATCCCCGAGACCGTAGTCTGTGATATCCCAGCCTAACATATTGTCACGGATCTCATCGTAATCATGGCCTTTTTCCTTCCACTCTTCCGGTGTGAAATTACAGAACGGCGGGATCGCAAAACGATACTCCCTGATCATCTGTTCCATCTCTTTTAAAGCCGCGTTGATCTCACTGCGTTTCATACAAATGTCCTCCTGTCCCTTATATGCAGGAACGCCGATCCTTGCGGTCCGGCGTTCCATTGCGTTACATGTTTCAGTAACTGTCCGTCGCGCGGAAGCTACCGTTATTTTAATTCATTTTCGTGCCGGTTTCCAGTTTATTTTCCTGCCCGGCACCTTTTCTTTCATTCAGGGCCATCATTCATGCGCTGCACGAACTGTAACCATTGAAATTCTTTATCAGTTCGTAACTGTTCCGTACACAGTTACATCAGTTCTTTTTCAGAACGGATACACCTGTATCGCTGACAGCGCCGCCGAGCTCTTCGCCCTCTAACGCTCTGACTGCTGCCTTTACGCCCTCTTTACCCATAACATCAGGGTTCTGAGCCATTGTGCAGAGGAGATATCCGTCATTGATGAGGTTCATGATCGCATCAGATTTATCGAAGCCTACGCCTACGATGTCTGTCTTTCCGGATGCCTTGATCGCATTACCGGTACCGGTCGTGGATCCCTCGTTGCAGCCGAAGATGCCGACAACACCCTGTGTGATGTAGTTCTCAGCGATGGTCTGGGACTTCGCTGCATCGCCTTCGCCGTACTGAGTCTCCATGAGCTCAAAGCCTTTTCCTTCGAATGCCTTACGGAATCCGGCTTCTCTCTTGACTGTGGAGTCTGTTGCTGCGTTTACATTTACAATACCGATCTTACCGGATGTGATGCCGGACTCTTCAAGAGCTTTGAGCATCTCTTTACCGGCTGTCTCACCAGCTGCCTCGTTATCGGTAGAGAAGGTTGCCTCTGCCTCCACGTTTGCCGGGGAGTCAACGTATACGATCTTAATGCCCGCGTCCTTTGCTTCCTTCAATGCGGAAGAGATCGCGTCCGGGCCGTTTGCCGCTACGATGATCGCCTGATAGCCGCCTGCGACTGCGTTATTTACGCACTCGATCTGCTGAGCGTCATCCTTCGTGTTCGGGGACATGAAGCTTACTGTCACGCCGAGCTCTTTCGCCTCTTCCTGAGCACCCTCATTTAAGGTTACCCAGTGCTGGTCGATGGAGTCCATGGTGATCAGTGCGATCTTATAATCGCCGACTTCTTTGGACGGAGCACCTGTGGTGGACTCTGCCTCTGCAGACGCAGCTGCGGATTCTGCGGGTTTCTGGCTGGAACAGCCGGTGATGCTGGCTGCCGCAAGGGCTGCACAGCTTAACAGTGCGAACAATCTCTTTTTCATAAAAATCCTCCTTAAGATTTTCTTATATGTAACTCCCGTATATCATGGGAGTTAGATATCCATGTAACGATATTTCCGGACCAGCATCCTGCTTATTCTCATGCAGGACCGCGGACCGACTGTTGCTGCAAAATGCCGCAGACACAAAACAGTTTTTTCTCTGTCTTATTTGGATGCTTTCTTTCCGAAGTTTCCGGAACGAACGACAACATCAAGAAGTACAGAGAATACAACGATGATACCGATGACAAGTCTCTGGATGCCGACCTGTGCACCGATCATGTTCAGACCATTCTCCAGTGTCTGCCATACAGCCGCACCAGCAAAGGTTCCGAGCAGAAGTCCTGTTCCGCCGAGCGGGGAGATGCCGCCGATAACGCCGGCCGCAACGCCGTACATCTCGTACATGTTTCCTGCTTCCATGTTGCCCATTCCTGCCTGTGCGCAGAGGATATAACCAACGACACACGCGCAGACAGCACTTACCAGATATGCCTTAATTGTTGTATTTACAACATTCACACCGGACAGTTTCGCAGCATCCACGTTGGAGCCGATCGCGTAAATATGTCTTCCTGTGCGGGTCTTTGAGAGCAGGAAGAAGAAGATCAGAAAGATCACGAGAGCGATCCAGAAGGTGTTGTAAACACCAAGTGTCTTTCCATAGTAGAAGACGTTCTGGAACTTATCCCCTGCTTCCTTTCCGATACCTGTGGCGATGGCATCCGTGTTTCGGTTGTTGTTGACCATGTAGGCAACGCCTCGTGTCACGAACATGGTACCCAGGGTAGCGATGAACGGCGGAAGCTTGAACTTTCCGACTAACATTCCGTTGATCACTCCGGTAACCAGGCAGCACGCCATCGCAACCGCCATCGCAACAAACGGATTGACGCCCATCGCCATCAGGGTTGCCGAGATCATGGCGCTCATTCCGACCATGGAACCGATCGAGAGATCGATGTTTCCGGTGATCAGAAGATAGCTCTGTCCGACGCCGATCAGAAGGTACTTTGACATGGAACGCAGAAGGTTCATGACGTTCTGTCCGGCAAATACTTTACGGTCGATGAGACCGAATGCTACATAGATGATGATCAGTCCCGCGAATGCCGTGATGACCGCGCCCATTCCGCGTGTCCCCAGGATCCGCTTTACTGTACTCTGCTTCTTTTCATTCATTCTCCTGTCCTCCCTCAGCTAACCTGTTGTTTCTTCTCAAATTCGGTAGCGAACTTCAGAACCTCATTCTGGCTTGTCTCCTTCGCCATGACTTCGCCGGTGATCTTTCCGTCGCACATGACGATGACGCGGTCCGCGATTCCCAGGACTTCCGGCATCTCCGAGGAGACGAACATAACGGCAATGCCCTGTTTCTTTAACTGGTTCATCAGGTTGTAGATCTCGACCTTCGCGCCTACATCGATGCCTCGTGTCGGCTCATCGAAGATCACGACTCTGGAATTTCTCGCCAGCCACTTTCCGACAACCACTTTCTGCTGGTTTCCTCCGGAAAGATTGCCCGCGTTGATCTCCACCGTCGGGGTCTTGATCAGGAGGTCCTTCACCGCCTTCTCGCAGAGGTCGTCCTCCTTTTTACTGCTGATCACGCCGAGCTTGCTGCAGATGAGGTCCAGGTTCGGGAGTGCCAGGTTATGACGGATGCTGAGTTTCGTGCAGAGACCGTCTTTTTTCCGGTCCTCCGGCGCCAGTACGATCCCGGCTTTGATCGCGTCCATCGGACAGGTGATCTTCACTTCTTTTCCGTCCAGCCAGATCTCCCCGCTGGTCTTCGGGTCAACTCCGAAGATCGCTCTCGTTGTCTCGGTACGTCCCGCTCCCATCAGTCCCGCGAATCCGACGATCTCGCCCTCATAGAGGGAGAAATTGATGTCGCGGACGAGATGTCCGGCATTTAAGTTTTTCACCTCGAAGATCTTCTTTCCTTTCGGGCAGGAGACTCTCGGGAACTGTTCCTTGATCTCACGGCCGACCATGTTTGCGATGATCTGTTCCATCGTCATATCTGCGAAATTTCCGTCTGTGATATACTGACCGTCACGCATAATCGTCACCCGGTCCACGATGGCCTTCAGCTCCTCCAGACGATGGGAAATATAGACGATTCCGCAGCCGTCTGCCTTTAACTGGCGGATGATCCGGAACAGCTCCTCGATCTCTTTTGCTGTCAGGGAAGAAGTCGGCTCATCCATGATCAGGATCTTCGCGTGGATCGAAAGTGCCTTCGCGATTTCGACCATCTGCTGTTTGGATACCGGAAGATCGCCGACGGTCTGTCTCGGGTCGATGTCGATCTTCAGATCTCCGAGGATCTTTGCCGCCTCTGCCTCCATCTCCCGGTCATTTAAGACGATCCCGTTGACCTTCTCTCTTCCGAGGAACATGTTTTCCGCAACCGATAAGTGGCGGCACATGTTTAACTCCTGGTGGATGATCGCAACGCCGACGGCCTGTGCCTGCTTCGGTGTCAGATTGTCATATTCCGTTCCGAATATGGTCATCGTTCCGCTGTCTTTTGTATAAACACCGCTTAAGATCTTCATCAGTGTAGATTTTCCTGCTCCGTTCTCCCCGAGAAGCGCCATGACCTCTCCCGACCGGAGTTCGAAATTTACATGATCCAGGGCTTTGACGCCCGGGAATGTCTTGACGATGTCTTTCATTGAAACAATTACTTCGCCCATCTTCTCCCCCGCTTTCCAGTTTTTGTTTCTCGTTTGATCCGGTCTCCCGGGTCGTTTTATGTATGCGAAAATGTGCCATGCACATCCTTTTGTGGCTATATTTCTAATGTTTTTCCTGTAACTGCAGGGATTCCGGACAGTTACATTCTTTTTGTGGTTTCTCCGCAAATCCCGGCATTTTCATCTTTTACAGGTTCATGGCAACACAGAGTGCCGCGATATCTCCGATCGATTCCCCGAGTCCCGCCGGAACGATCCGGCAGATCTCTACGCCCGGTTTCAGTGCTTCTTTCCTGATCTTTTCTTCCATGGAAGCTCTCAGATACTTCTCCGCCCGGACGAAAATACTTCCGATGACGATCACCTCCGGATTTAAAAGGTCGATCAGGATCGCCAGCATGCTTCCAAGATGTTCTCCTGTCTGCGCCCAGATCTGCAACGTCTCCGGATCTCCTTCTTCCGCCCGTTTTCCTAGCTCCGCCGCGGTTCCTTTTCCGTACTGGGCGATCCCGCCGCCGCTCACATATCCTTCGTACGAGCCGGACTTTCCGTAGCCAACGTGTCCATCCTCAAAAAGCCGTACATGACCGATCTCCCCGGCCAGCCCGCATGTTCCTTCGTAGAGCTTTCCGTTTAAGATCAGCCCCGCGCCGATCCCGGTCCCGAAGGTAAGAAAGATCATGTTCTCCGCGCCTTTTCCGGCTCCGAACTGCCATTCCGCCACGGCACAGGCATCCGCATCATTTCTTAAATATGCCGGAAGTCCGAACCGCTCCGTCAGCATATCCGTGATCGGAACTTCGTCCCATCCCGGAAGATTCGGAGGTCCCAGGATCACACCCGTCCTGCTGTTTAACGGTCCGCCGCAGCTGACGCCGATCGCTTTCGTCTGATCTGTTTTCAGATCCGCAACGCTCTGAAAGATCATTTCCAGAGTTTCTCCCTTCGTTGTCGTCGCGAATCGCTTCTTTTCAAGGATCGTTCCGTTCTCGTCTCCACGAACGATGGCTGTTTTCGTCCCGCCGATATCGATTCCTATGTACTCGTTCATATAGACCTCCCCTGTTAGTTCCATCTTACATGAAAAATGTCCCCCGTAACAGAGGACAATCCTACGGTTATGGGGGACAATATTTTGATGTATACAACAGGACGAGGCAGCTCCAATCCTACCTCACAATTCTCTTAAACTCACTCTTCTCATACACTGCCGCCACCTTCCCCTGCTCCACGACGAGCAGTCGGTCCGAGATATCAAGCGTATCGGAGATACTCGCGGTGATCATGAGTATCGCCGTCCCCTGTTTCTGGATCTGGCGCAGCACATTTAAAATTCTCATGCGGCAGAACATGTCGCCCTTTGCGAGCGGCTGGATGCAGACCATGATCCGCGGACGCAGAAGATTCATCTTATGATAGAGCAGGGCAAACTGGTCTTCCTGCGGAATATCGCGCACACAGGGCGCGTCGATCACCGGCCCCACGAGCGGCAGATATTCTGAATGGATGCTCCTATAGATCTTCCCCGGAATCAGGCTTTTTTTGAGTTTCCGGTCCAGGAGAAATGTCAGGTTCTCCATGTAGCTCCCATCCAGAAACAGCAGCCGGTTTACCCCGTCCGCCGGGATCACGGCGATCCCCTCATCGAGATAATCCGCCGCTTTTTTCTGCGTGTAGGTCACATGTTCCACTGTGATCCATCCTGATCTGCACCGCTTCTTCCCGGTCATCAGATCCATCATGTCCCCTGCGATCTTATTCTCCTTGTCGAGGATCGTCATACACTCACCGCGGTGCAGGATGAAGCGAAGACCATTTAAATTTCCGACTCCCACGGTGTGAAAGTGCAGGATCCCGTCATCCTCGGCATCCTGATCATTCTCCGTGGACATGATCTTCCATTCTGAGATGTACGGTGCCATCTTTTCGTCCGTCATCTCATCCCGCTCAAAGACCTTGTAGATGTGACCGTCCGAAAAAAGTGCGGTCCGGTCCGCGATCTTAAAGAGCTCCTGGTGGTGGTTTCCCACATAGAGCACGGAGATCCCCTCTTTCCGGATCTTCTTTAACATCTGCTGGAACTCGAAGAGCTCATATTGGCTCAGATAGTTCGCCGGGTTGTCCACGATAATGAGATGACAGCCCGAAAGCAGCGCCTTTCCGAGCTCCACAAAGCATCTCTCAAGCTCTGTCAGGTTCTCCACTCTCTTTTCCAGGTCCACTTTCAGCCCTTTTTCCTCAAAAAAGCGGACCGCCTGGCTGAAGATCACCTGCTCATTGATAAAATATTTCCGGAAACCTTCCCGCAGGATAAAAAGGTTGTCCACAACGCTTAAGCCCTGCACGAGATGGCTCTTCTGTTCGATGAGCGCCACCTTATTGGACGCCCCGCTGCTGTAGGCGTAGCTATTTACAACGTTTCCGTCATACCACACGGATCCCAGGCTGATCGGATCGTTCCGGCAGATCAGATCCACCATCTCTTTCTGGCCTTTCCGGTTCCGCGCCACCAGGCCAACGATCTCCCCGGCAAACATCCGGAATTCCAGATCATCCAGGAGCAGCTCTCCGTCCCGTTCAAGATCGACATGCGATATCCGAAGAAGTTCTTTTCTCATCGCCATCCTCCCTGACGATCCCCGTCGCGCACCAGCGGAAGCTCCACTATGACATCAGTTCCGATCCCCTCTTTGCTGTAGACATGGATTCCGTACTCCTCGCCGAAGAGGAGCCTGATCCGCCTGTTCACGTTCACCACCGCGATCCCGCCACGGGCCGGCTTCTTCTCCTCCTCTTTTTCCGGGACATCTGTCTCCACATCAAGACGGCGCAGTTTTTCATTCAGTTCCTTCAGTTTTTCGTCCGTCATTCCGCGCCCATCATCGGAAATCCTGATGTAGAGCCGTTCCTCACTCGCACTGATCCGGATCACAAGATGACCTTTTCCGATCTTTCGCTCGATCCCGTGGTAGATGGAATTTTCCATGATCGGCTGCAGTGTCAGCTTCGGAAGTTTGCACTGCAGAAAATCCATCTCCGTGAAATCGTCGTCCGGATCCCGGTCATACTGGATCTTCAGGTCCAGTTTAGAACCGAATCGGAACTGTTGAATATAGTAATAATTCTCGATATTGGCAAGTTCGTCCTCCAGCGTCACGAGATTTTCCAGGTTTGATATCGTGTAGCGGAAGAAGGTCGCCAGCGCCTCCGTCATCTCCGCGATGCTGTCCAGCCCCGCGATCAGCGCCTCACTCCGGATCCCCTCCAGCGTGTTGTAGAGGAAATGGGGATTGATCTGGTTCTGAAGCGCCAGATACTCCGCCTGTTTCTTCGAGATCGCGATCAGGTTGTTCCGGTCGATGATCTCGTTCAGGCGCAGGACTGCCTGCTCACTCTCCGGTGAAAACGGATAGCGGACCTTAAAAAGGTCCTCCATGACATAGCCCATGACAAACTGCTCATAGATCTTCCGAGTCTCCCGGTATGGGATCAGCACCGTCCGGTAAACGATCACCGCCAGAGCAGCGGAAAGCGCCGTAAATACAGCCGGGACCATCAGGGACTGCATTTCCCGGATGCACACCACCCACATTCTCACGAGGAATGCCCCGATCAGCCCGGCCGCGAGAAGTGCGCACCATTTGATCCGGACGGACAGGTAATTTTTCTCATCGGTATGTTTCTTCTCCATCATGAGTACAGCTTTCTGTATTCCTTGGGCTTTAAGCCCGCATATTTTGTAAAGGTCTTCGTGAAATACCGCACATCACTGTAGCCGACCTTCCCGCAGATATCGGCCACCGTGTCATTTGTCTCCTTTAAGAGCTTTTTTGCCATGTCCATGCGGACCTTCGAGAGGTATTCCAGAAACGTCATCCCCGTATCCTTTTTAAAGATCGTGCTAAGGTACGTCGGGGAGAGATCCACAACCTGACTGAGTTCTTCCAGCGTCAGCGGCTCTCCAAAATGTTCTTCCACATACTTTTTCACCACACGGATCGGACGGTTTTCGTCCTGTCTCTTTAATCTCGCCGCCTTCTCGTAGGAGGTCGTGATCCGTCTCGTCAGATAATCGAAAAGCTCCGCCGCATCTGCACAGTTGTCGGCGCTGACGCTGAAGTTCTCCATAAAGTTCTCTTCCACCGGAAGACGGTACTTTTTCATGAAAAACAGGTACTGGTTGCAGATCTCCTTCGTCATCTGAAGGATCTCATGACCGCTGATCTCCTTCTCAGCCAGCATTTTCGTCTTCAGATAGATCAGTTCTTCCCTCACTGCAAAGGAATCCAGACTCTCCAGCGTGTGGGCGATCCGGTCATTAAATTTCGCGAAGCTCTCACTGTCCGCGAAGGACTCCCCGCTTTCGATCTTTCCTTCCATCAGCTTTCCCGTTCCTGCGAGCAGCCGCTCCTCGATAAGGAGTCTGGCATTTTTTAAGGAACTGCCGATCTCCGGGAGACTTCCCACGCCCTCTCCGAGTGCCAGCGTCACCGACAGGTTCTTTAAAATATCCCCCTGGACCCGGATTTCCGAGAGCAGGGCTTTCATCTGTCTCCGGATCTGCATCCGGTCCTCTGCGTCATAATTTAACAGAAAGAAATGGAATCCGTTGAGCTCCGTATTCTCTGTCTCCATGACATAGTCTTTTAAAAATCTTTCCGCCGCAGACTGGACTTTCTCCGCCATAAACTGGACATTCTGCTCCTCGTCGCAGACACGCCCATCCAGTTTTAAGATGGCGATGCAGAATTCCCCCGGCTCAAAACGATAGTGAAATTCCCGGTTGATCTCCAAAAGCGGCTGCGACAGGGTCTCCTTATTTCTTCTCCCCACAAGATCCTGTAAAAAGGCCTGTCTCAGGTTCTTCTCATCGCTTCTGATCGCCAGTCTGGTCTTCTCCTCCTGGCTCAGCTGTTCCGTCTGTGCACGGAAACGGGTGCTGAGCCGTTTTAATGTCTCCGTCAGCTCGTCCTTTTTTATCGGTTTTAAGAGATACGCATTCACCCCGTACCGGATCGCCATCTGCGCATACTCAAAATGGCGGTAACCGCTGATGATCACAAACTCTGTGTTCGGAGCTTCCTCTTTTCCCAGCCGGATCAGATCCAGCCCGTCATATCCTGGCATCCGGATATCCGTGATCACGATATCCGGGTGAAATTCTTTTATTTTTTCCAACGCCTCGATCCCGTTCTCGGCAACTGCGACAACCTCCATCCCAAGCGCATCCCAGTCCACAAGCTTCTCGATCAGCTGGCACACCTTGCTCTCGTCGTCGGCGATCAGTACTCTCAGCATCCGCAATTCCCCCCTGTTTCCCCCGAAAGTAATATAATTTCATTGTACCCCGCATGGGACATTTCCGTCAACCCATATGAATTACTGCCCTTTGCGTTTTTGGTCAGACCTTTTATTTCCACTTGACTTCCCCCACAACATCTGGTATATATAGCTTATACCGATCATATGACTGACGGATAAGTGGATAAACCACGTGAAGTATGATCGAAGAAAGCCGACCGTCTGGGCAATCATAGCGCAGACCGTGGGCTGTTTTTTTGCCCTTTTGTCTGATGGCGCATTCTGCGCCGCGCTGTGATTCTGTAACAGCTGAGATCTCCCTAAAGAGAAAATTTCCCATATGACAGATTTTGATAATGGTTCTCATTTAAAGTATTGTTTTTTCCTGTCACGATCTGTTATAATGGCGAAGCATTTCTTCACAACCGAAGATTTCAGAATGATCCCTTTTTAACAATATGTAATAGTAATGGAAACAAGGAGGAACCACCATGTCTGAACAGAATACCAGAAACGGAAGCGCTGATGTTTTCAAAAAAGCCTGGAGAGGATTCCAGGGCGCAAAATGGACCGACGAGGTCAATGTCCGCGAATTCATCCAGAATAACTATACCCAGTACGACGGAACCGAGGATTTCCTTGCAGCTCCGACCGAAGCTACCGATAAACTCTGGGGACGTCTTCAGGAACTCCAGAAAGAGGAACGCAAAAAAGGCGGTGTCTTAGAGTGCGAGACTGAGATCGTGTCCAGCCTGACTTCCTACGGCCCTGGCTATATCGACGAGAGCTTAAAAGACCTCGAGACCATCGTCGGACTCCAGACAGACAAACCGTTAAAACGTGCATTCATGCCTTTCGGCGGAATCAAGATGGCGGAGGAAGCTGCCGAAACTTACGGATATAAGGTAAATGAGAAGTTCCACAAGATCTTCACTGAATACCACAAAACTCACAACCAGGCTGTTTTTGATGCCTACACACCGGAGATGAAGGCTGCCCGCCACTGCCACATCGTAACCGGTCTTCCGGATACCTACGGACGTGGACGTATCGTCGGCGACTACCGCCGTGTGGCCCTTTACGGTATCGATTTCCTGATCGAGGAGAAAAAGAAAGACCTGGATCTCTGCGGAAACGGCGCAATGTACGATGAGATCATCCGCCAGAGAGAGGAGATCGCAGAACAGATCCGTGCCTTAAAGGGCATGAAGGAAATGGCAAAGATCTATGGCTATGACATTTCCGGTCCGGCAACAAACGCAAAAGAAGCGATCCAGTGGCTTTATTTCGGCTATCTTGCCGCTGTTAAGACCCAGAACGGCGCAGCTATGAGTGTTGGACGTATCTCCACCTTTATCGATATCTATGTAAACCGTGACCTCGAGGAAGGTACACTTACCGAGTCCCAGGCGCAGGAACTGATCGACCATATGACCATGAAGTTCCGTATGGTGAAGTTCGCAAGAATCCCGTCCTACAACCAGCTCTTCTCCGGCGATCCGGTTTGGGCGACACTGGAGGTTGCAGGTCTCGGACAGGATGGACGTCACATGGTAACAAAGACAGACTTCCGTTTCCTCCATACTTTAGAAAACATGGGTCCGTCCCCGGAGCCGAACCTGACTGTACTTTACTCCTCCCGTCTCCCGGAGAATTTCAAAAAGTACGCGGCAAAGATCTCCGTTGATACATCCTCGATCCAGTATGAGAATGATGATGTGATGCGTCCGGTATGGGGCGATGACTACAGCATCTGCTGCTGCGTATCCGCTACCCAGACAGGTAAGGAGATGCAGTTCTTCGGAGCACGTGCAAACCTTGCGAAGTGCCTGCTCTACGCGATCAACGGCGGTAAAGACGAGAAGTACAAGACAAAGGACGGAAAGCCGATGCAGGCTGGTCCGGAGTACGCACCGATCACCTCCGAGTATCTTGATTATGACGAGGTGATGCATAAGTATGACCTGATGATGGACTGGCTGGCAGGAATCTATGTAAACATCCTGAACCTGATCCAGTATATGCACGATAAATATTACTATGAGGCGGCTGAGATGGCTCTCATCGACACCGACGTGCGCCGCACCTTCGCGACCGGTATCGCAGGCTTCTCCCACGTGGTAGACTCCCTCTCTGCGATCAAGTACGCAAAGGTAAAGGTTGTCCGCGACGAGAACGGTATGGCGACAAGCTTCGTAACAGAGGGGGATTTCCCGCGTTACGGAAACGATGATGACCGTGCGGATGATATCGCAGTTTGGCTGTTAAAGACATTCTTAAAGAAGGTTAAGAAGTACCACACCTACAGAAATTCCGAGCCGACTACTTCGATCCTTACGATCACATCCAATGTGGTTTACGGTAAGGCAACAGGTGCTCTCCCGGATGGCCGTGCGGCATTTACACCATTTGCTCCGGGCGCTACACCGTCCTACGGTGCTGAGCAGAATGGTCTTCTCGCTTCCTTGAACTCCGTTGCAAAGCTTCCGTATGAGTACGCTCTCGACGGAATCTCCAACACTGAGACCATCGCTCCGGGCGCACTCGGACATTCTGAGGATGAGAGAAAGAACAACCTTGTCCATGTTCTCGACGGATATTTTGACCAGGGCGCGCATCACCTCAACGTGAATGTATTCGGTCTTGATAAGCTGAAGGACGCGATGGAACATCCGGAGAAACCGGAGTATGCAAACTTCACGATCCGCGTTTCCGGTTATGCCGTTAAGTTTATCGACCTGACAAGAGAGCAGCAGCTTGATGTCATCGCAAGAACTTGCCATGAGGCGATGTAAAAAAATATATTTCTTCTTAAAATGAGTCAGGATACACCTCGCAGGTCTGACTGTTACCACATCAGTCTCTGTGAACATGGACTTCGACTCACATAACAAAAATCAGCCGGGAACCTGATGTTCCTGGCTGATCTTAGATTATGAATGATATACCCGCACCGCACTTTTTGAATACACCAATCGATCGAATCATCGAGAAAGGAATCTGATATGGAAACAACAGGCTACATTCACTCCATCGACAGTTTTGGCTCCGTAGACGGTCCCGGCGTCCGCTTTGTGACATTTCTTCAGGGCTGCCATATGCGGTGCCGGTATTGCCACAACCCGGACACCTGGAAATTGGCCGGAAACCGCGCGGATGCCTGTCCTCAGTCCGGCGATCCTGCCTCTGCCGCTTCCGGCTGCAATTATAAAGAAATGACCCCGTCCGCCCTCTTAAAGCAGGCACTTCGCTATAAACGCTACTGGGGAAAAGAAGGCGGGATCACTGTCAGCGGCGGCGAACCGCTCTTACAGCTCGATTTCATGACGGAGCTTTTCCGCCTTGCAAAAGAAAACGGTGTCGGCACGGTGCTTGACACTGCGGGACAGCCGTTTACAAGAACAGAACCATTTTTCTCAAAACTTTCGTCTCTCATGGAGAACACGGACCTTGTGATGCTCGACTTAAAACACATCGATCCGGAAAAACACCGCGCGCTCACCGGTCACACCAACGAGAACATCCTGGACTTCGCCAGATACTTAAACGAGATCGGCAAACCCATGTGGGTCCGCCACGTCCTCGTCCCAGGCGTGACCGACGATGAAGAAAACCTTCGCGGTATCCGCGCGTTTTTAGACACACTGTCCAACGTGAAAAAGGTGGAAGTTCTCCCGTACCATACGCTCGGGATCTACAAATGGGAGTCCCTCGGCATCCCGTATACCTTGAAAGATGTGGATCCACCGACGGCGGAATCGGTGAAGCGGGCGGAGGAGATTTTGGGGTGTCAGAAATAAGTTTTGCTAATAAAACACGTACTGTCTAAAGTTGATTTTATCCGACTTAAACCAGTACGTGTTTCTTTTATCTTTTCTGATTATAAATTTCCTTCAGATTCTCGATCGCAAGAACCGGATCCATCGTATGAAACATCATGTAATTTCGTTTCATAACTTCGACCGGCGCTTGTTTATATATCTTTCTGCTGTCCTCACCGCTGTAATAATGCCAATAACGGTAAATATAACCGATCCAATACAGAACATCTTTTGAATATACTTCTCCGCCGACTAAACTTTCTATCTTGGAATTTCCAATGACCTCATCTAAAAGATACTCTTCTCCTGCCCATTGCATACGATTATACTCAGAATCCAATGCTTTTGCCGTTTCAGAATTCATGAACAATTTAATAAATTCCATACTACTGTAATTATGATCAGCTGACAGTTCAAAAAGTCTTCCCTGTATGTCACAGAGTTTTAAAGCTATCTCATTCATTGTTTTCCTCCGGCTTTGGCGTTATCCAGGATTTCATCAAAAAATAGTCCCTCACGGCGATAATTCTTACAGATATCGTTTGCAAGAGAAACTCCCCGTGCACGATTTTCCTCTGCAACCTCCTTAATAAATGCTCTCTCCAAATAGGAAAGCTCTATTTCCGATTCAATATGGATTGCATCACATCCTCTTTGTGACACCGCAACGTACTGACTTCCCAATTGCAATGCAGAAAGACTGTGCACCAATGCTGCATCTGTGATATTTCCAATAAAGAAATTATCAATCACATAAAACATCCTGTCATTTGCAATGCTTCCAATAAGCAGATCTTTTCCGGCTGCCATATTCCGATACTTGTTATAAAATTCAGTATCCTTTATGCTCTCCATTCTTCCCCTGTTATATGCTACAAGCATTGCCCACTCAATATCTGCTGGTACATTCAGCAATTTAAGCTCATTCACATCGACAGAAACGATATAAAATTTTGATTTTTCATAGTCACAAATCAGTGTCAACGCCTGACCTGGATCTGTTCCCATATAAAAGCCTCTGCCAAAATCACACTGTTTCCGGCTCTTCGGCTCAATAACTCCTTCTATGCCGGATTTCGATCCATGATAAAGCAGCACCTTTCCGTGAACAGCTTCTATTTTTTTTGCCGCTTCCGCAATTTTCTCCAACGTCATATCATAAACCGGAACTGCCCGTGCCTTACACAGCTCATGCAATCTCATCTGCGCCAGTTTATTAGGAACAGCCCGGCCGTTTTCCCAGCGGTTCACGGTTGCAAAAGACACATTCATATGCTCTGCGAACTCGGTCTGACTCATGTTCAAATAAAACCTGATTTTTTTAATCAAATTTTTCATGTCGCTTCTCCAAAATATAACATTATTTATAATGTAAAATATATCAGATATTATATTTCGTGTCAATGTATCTACCAGAATCCACTTCATACCATGCTGTCAATATGTTGTCGTTTATACTTTGCATCTTTTTTACTTCTCTCGAAACACGATAAATATCTGTTTGTGAACTACATCGGCAATTGAATTACCGAGCATCTGATTACGAAGCATAACTTCGTCGAAAGCGAGCCTGTTTCTGTAAGTCTCCGCAAACGCACAAATGCCGATAAAGCTTGATAGGACAGGCATTTTCGGTTGAAGTCAAAACATATAAGTTTCTATTTCCCTACGCATCCCCACGCAGAAATGGCGTAAAAATGGCGTAGA
>OGMW01001149.1_pt1 | contig 24789 bp, 19 predicted proteins | sample 1573281 | NCBI WGS metagenome assembly OGMW01 (sample SAMEA2581907, study PRJEB24529) | metagenome | biome: Human gut stool | place: China | collected 2011 | reverse complement strand
ACCTGCGACACACCATTGGGACGGGCGATTTATTTCATAAACAAACCAGCATTTGTTGGGTAGCTATGATAGCAGTATTGTACAATATTATCCAACCATAATGCAAGAAAAACGAATAAAAATCGAATATAATATTTACATCAGCTGAAAAAGAAAACAGAATTATGCAAAAATATAAAAAAGAATATTGAAATAAAATGTGTCAGGAGGAAAAAAATGAAAAGAAAATGGTGGCATGACAAGGTAGCATATCAGATCTATCCAAAGAGTTTTCTGGATACAAACGGAGACGGCATTGGTGATCTGAGAGGAATTATCTCAAAACTGGATTATTTAAAAGAACTTGGCATTGATATCATCTGGCTTTCTCCGATTTATAAATCACCGTTTATTGACCAGGGATATGATATATCTGATTACTATAAGATTGCAGAAGAATTTGGAACTATGGAAGAATTTGACGAGCTGCTTGCCGAAGCAAAAAAGCGTGACATGTACATTGTTATGGATCTTGTGGTAAACCATTGTTCGAGTGAACATGAATATTTTAAGGCGGCTTTAGCTGATCCGGACGGACCTTATGCAGATTATTTTTATTTTGTAAAGGGAAAAGATGGAAAAGAACCAAGCAATTATCGTTCTTATTTTGGTGGAAAGGCATGGGAGCCGGTGCCGGGATCGGATAAATACTATCTGCATATGTTTGCTAAGGAACAGCCGGACTGGAACTGGGAAAACAAAGAAGTACGGGATAAGATATATAAGATGATCAACTGGTGGTTAGATAAGGGACTTGGTGGATTCCGTATTGATGCGATCATTAATATCAAGAAAGATACAAGTTTTCCTTCCTATGAACCGGATGGGGATGATGGTCTGGTGTCATGTGTGAAGATGGTAGAAGAGACAGACGGCGTCGGAGAATTTTTAGAGGAGATGAAACATGAGACTTTCGAGAAATACGACGCTTTTACAGTTGGTGAAGTATTTAATATGAAAGAGGACGAATTAAGGGAGTTTGTCGGGGATGATGGTCATTTCTCAAGCATGTTTGATTTCTCTGCACATGAACTGACCTATGGTGAGCATGGATGGTATGACAGCAAAAAGATAGATTTTAAACGCTGGCGAGAAATTTTGTTCGCTTCCCAGAAAGAGATGGAGGGCATTGGGTTTAAGGCAAACATCATTGAAAATCATGATGAACCGAGAGGCGCAAGCCGTTACCTTCCGGATTATGCGCAGAATGAAATGGGCAAAAAAATGCTTGCCACAACTTCAATCCTGCTTCGGGGAATCCCGTTTATTTATCAGGGACAGGAAATCGGTATGACAAACTGTCATAGAAACGATATTTCAGAATATGATGATATCAGTACAAAAGATCAGTATCAGGTTGCAATCGAGGCAGGATGTACGAAAGAAGAAGCATTGGCATGCTGCTATGAAAACAGCAGGGACAATGCGCGTACACCAATGCAGTGGAGTGCAGATGAAAAAGGAGGCTTTAGTGTACATGTGCCTTGGCTTGCAATGAATCCAAATTATAAAGAAATCAATGTCCGTGAGCAGGAAGGACGGGAGGACTCAGTACTTTCCTATTATAAAAAGCTGATCGCACTGCGCAAATCACCGGAATTTAAAGAAACTTTTGTTTATGGAAGAGTAGTACCGGTTTATGAAGATACGGATACAATATTTGGATTTATGCGTATTGGAGAAGAAAACGGACAGAAAGTACTTGTAATCGCAAATTACGGAAAAGATGCGGCAGAGTTGATGCTGCCGGGAGAGGTAAAAGAAATTTTGCTGTCAAATACAGGTAGAAAAGCTCTGCCGGGTGAGAAGATTATGCTGGAGAGTCTTGAGACAGCAGTACTTTTTCTGTGAGCAGGCATATAATAAACAGCATCTTTCTGGAACAAATATAATGACATTTGGCAGATGCAGGCATTACATAGAATTGACAAAAACTTCATAAAAAAAATACAGGAAGCGTTAAGAATCCGATATCCCGGTTGACGGTAAAAAATACGTCTGATATGTTAAAAGAGTGTGTAAAAAGCGGCAATGACGTGTTTGCAGGAAAAACGGAAAATGCCGTAATAACTAAAAAAAGAGGGATAAAATGGGAGCAAAAGAATTTGCATCATTATTAGGAGGACTGGCGCTTTTTCTGTATGGAATGAACATGATGAGCCAGGGGATGGAGGCTGCTGCCGGAAATAAGATGAAACAGATCTTAGAGCGGCTGACAACGAACCGGTATTTAGGTGTTTTAGTAGGAGCAGTGATCACTGCGATCATACAGTCATCCTCCGCAACAACAGTTATGGTTGTAGGTTTTGTTAATTCCGGCATGATGACATTGCGGCAGGCAGTCGGAGTGATCATGGGTGCTAATATCGGTACGACCATTACAGGACAGCTGATCGCACTTGATGCCGGGGCGATCGCACCGTTTATTGCGTTTTTAGGTGTTGTGCTGGTTGTTTTTCTGAAACAGCCAAAAGTAAAAAACATAGGAGGTATTTTAGCAGGGCTTGGTGTTCTTTTTATTGGAATGGAAATGATGAGCACAGCAATGATGCCGCTTCGGGATTCCAAAGCGTTCATTGATATGATGACAAAATTTTCCAATCCTCTGCTTGGAATTTTAGCAGGTGCAGTTTTTACAGCATTGATCCAGTCCTCATCAGCGTCGGTTGGAATCCTTCAGGCTCTTGCGGCAAGTGGGGCGATTTCTTTTTCTGGAGCAGTGTATGTGCTGTTTGGACAAAATATCGGTACCTGTATTACAGCAGTGTTAGCGTCGATTGGAACAGGCCGGAATGCTAAGCGGACGACGATCATCCATCTTTCATTTAATATCATAGGAACAGCAGTCTTTACGATACTCTGTATGCTGACGCCACTGACTTCCTGGGTAGGAGGACTTACACCTGCAAATCCGGCAGCGCAGATCGCAAATATGCATACGCTGTTTAATATTGTAACAACAATATTATTGCTTCCGGCGGGAAATCTTCTGGCAAAACTGGCAGAAAAGATTCTGCCGGATGTGGACGAGCCGGAGGAGGGAATGTATTTAAAGTATTTAAAAAATACAAAACCGGTGACGGAAGGGAAAATCGGCGTATCAGCAATCAATTTCGAACTGACACACAAAGAGATAGCGAGAATGCTTGAGATCGCAAAGAAAAATGTTTCTGACAGTTTTACGGCATTTTTAAACTGTGATGATGGATTTATTCCGAAAGTGGAAGAAAAAGAGGAGTACGTGGATTTTTTAAACCGAGAGATTTCAAAGTACATATCCAAAAACATGGCACATGAGACAAATACGCAGGGAAGCAGGATATTAAGTGCCTATTTCAAAGTGACCAGCAACATAGAAAGAATCAGTGATCATGCAATGAATATTTGCGGATATTCTGAGTGGCTGAAGGAAAAAGATGTCAGATTTTCAAAAGAAGTAAAGGAAGAAATTTTGCAGATGCAGCAGACCTGCGAGGAACTTTTGACGCTGCTTTTAAATGAAAATATGGAGGCACTCGACGAATTAAGTCGTGTCTCAGCACTCGAACAAAAGATGGATGACATGACAGAGGATTATAGAAATCGTATGATGCACCGGATACAGGAAGGAACGGCATCGGGTGAAGGGAGTGTTCTCTATACAGAGATGCTCACTGATTTTGAGAGAATCGGAGATCATGCATTAAATATTGCACAAGAGATGACAGAAGTAAGGTTGGCAGAATAACAGAAGTTGGAGGAATATTATGTCATTTTTAAAAGATGTATTGCGGGGAATCGCAATCGGTGTTGCAAATATCATTCCGGGTGTCAGTGGAGGAACTATGATGGTTTCCATGGGAATATACGGGGATGTGATCTCTGCTGTGACGGAAATGCCTAAACATTTTTGGAGGAGTGTCAGGTTTTTACTGCCATATGCAGTTGGGATGCTGTGTGGGATCGGTGGATTGTCGTTTGTGATCGGATATTTTTTTCTGGAATTTCCGTTTGAGACAGCAATGTTATTTATTGGTCTGATCTTTGGCGGAGTACCACTTTTATTGCCAAAAGTAATGGGAAAACGTGCTTCGGTTTCGGAGATATTGCTGTTTTTACTGTTCTTTGGACTGGTCGTATGGATGCAGTTTTGGAAACAGGGAACAGATGTTTCTTTAGAACCCGGTATACAGAGCAGTATGTCCTTATTTCTGGTCGGAACAGTAGCTGCAGCGACCATGGTCATTCCAGGTGTCAGTGGATCAATGCTTTTGATGTCTCTTGGGTACTATACGCCGGTCATAAACAGGATCAGTGAATTCCTGGCTGCATTGCCGGGATTAAGGTGGGAAGTGCTGTTTTCGTGTGCGGCAGTTCTCATTCCGTTTGGCATTGGTGTAGTGCTGGGAATATTTCTTGTTTCAAAACTCGTGGAATATCTCCTGAAAAAACAGGAGAGAAGAACTTATTTTGCGATTATGGGACTGGTCATTTCATCACCGATCGCAGTTCTTTCGGGAATGAATATTGTTTCCATTGGGATTGGACAGCTTTTGCTGGGAATATTACTTTTTATTGGCGGTTTTTTTATTGCAAATATGCTTGGAAAATAAAATAGTAGAAGATAAATAAAAATAATCAGACAATAACAAAAAAAGTGCGGAAAAATTAATCAATTTTTTTGCGCTTTTTTATTTGAAAAATAAAAAAATGTGTTACAATAGATAGGTACTAACGATTACCTTGGGGGTATTGTATGCAGGATAAAGATTCAGAAATGCTGAATCACCAGCGGAAACGCAGAAAAAGGATTGCGAAGATCCGAAACGGTATTATCTTGATCGTAGCAGGATGGATTGTTCTTTCCATGATTCTGATCGTGGCATTATTTTTTAAGATGGTGTCACTGGAACATAAGATAGACCGGCTGGTGACAAGCAGCAGCGAACAGAATACAGATCAGGTCAATGCAGGCGCTGCCGCAAAGCTGAGTGGCGGTGTGATAGCAGAGGAAACAGAAGATACGGAAATTATGCAGACGGAGATGACCTGGGATAAAGTAACACCTCCGGCTACAGGAATATCCGATGAAGATAATATGGCATCGGACGGAGATTTACATAAGGTATACTTAACATTTGATAATGTACCGTCTGAACATACGTCTGAGATTTTAGATGTATTAGAAGAATATGGTGTGAAAGCTACTTTCTTTGTGAATGGAAGCCAGGATGAAGAAATGATTCCTGTTTATAAAAGGATTGTAGATGAGGGGCATACTCTTGGCATGAATTCTTATTCAAATCAGTATAGTGTGATCTATCAGTCAGAGGAAGCGTTTGAGCAGGATTATATGACACTGAAGAATTTCTTAAAGCAGACCACAGGAGTGGACAGCTTTTATTATCGTTTTCCGGGAGGAAGCAATAATCTCATCAGTAATGTGCCGATGGATTATTTTATCCATTATCTTAATACGCAGGGAATTGTCTATTACGACTGGAATGTATCGGCTGGAGATGGCGCTTCAACTGTGTATACATCTGAGGAAATAGTTGAAAATGTGACAGATGATGTAGTAAAATATAAAACGTCGGTGGTTTTGCTGCATGACGGGAAAGATAAGTCAGCAACGGTAGAAGCTTTAGGACCTTTGATTGAGGCTTTAGAGGGAATGGGCGCACAAATATTACCGATTGATGAAGATACACAGGTTATTCAGTATGTGAAAGCAGACACAGTGGAATAACTGAGAATAAATGGAGGAATGAACATGGGATTTTTCAAGGATTTTAAAGATGACTTCTCACAGGCAGTCAATGAACTGATGCCTGCAGATGACAACCTGGAAACCAGCACGAACGAAGATGACGTTGAGGTTAATACGTTAGAAGGCGAAGTGGATGTTGAGACAGAACTTTCCAAGCTGGATGGTCTGTTAGAACAGGTGACAAAGCAGGAAGCTGAGAAAGCAGCCGCAGCAAGAAGTGCCGCAGAAATGGCAGCACAGCATGCAAGTGTACAGCCGGAAAAAACAGCAGCACCTGTAACAGAAAAAAATGAAACAGTTTCAAATATTACAAAAGCAACCCAGGAGGAAAGAAAAATGGCTGACAATACAACAGCACCTGCAACTAATAACCAGAGCGCACCGGTATCTGATGAGGTATCTGTAATCACAGAGGGAACAATCATCAAAGGTGACATTGTATCAAACGGTTCTTTAGATGTAAGAGGACAGGTAGAAGGAAATGTAGGATGTAACGGCAAATTAGTTGTAACTGGTGTCGTAAATGGAAACAGCAGTGCGTCTGAGTTTTTTGCAGATGCAGCAAAGATCGAGGGAGAGGTTGTCAGCACAGGAACCGTTAAAATCGGTCTTGGTTCTGTGATCATCGGTAATGTAACTTCCACTTCCGCAGTGATCGCAGGAGCTATCAAAGGTGATATCGATGTACAGGGACCGGTTGTTGTAGACACATCCGCAGTTGTTATGGGTAACATCAAATCCCGTTCTGTACAGATCAACAACGGCGCAGTAATCGAGGGATTCTGTTCACAGTGCTACTCTGACGTGGATGTACAGAGCCTGTTCAATGGTAATGCTCAGAAAGGAAACGAGTAATCGAATATGAAGAGAGTATTCTTAAAATTAAGCGGTGAAGCTTTAGCTGGTGAAAAACATACCGGATTTGACGAGCCGACTGTTACAGAAGTGGCGCGACAGGTAAAACAGATTACAGATCAGGGCATTCAGGTCGGCATCGTGATCGGCGGAGGTAATTTCTGGAGAGGAAGAACCAGTGAAACCATTGATCGTACAAAGGCGGATCAGATAGGAATGCTTGCGACAGTTATGAACTGTATCTATGTTTCTGAAATTTTCCGTTCCGTTGGAATGAAAACACAGATCCTGACACCATTTGAGTGTGGAAGCATGACAAAACTGTTTTCAAAAGACCGTGCAAATAAGTATTTTGAAAAAGGAATGGTCGTATTTTTTGCAGGAGGAACCGGACATCCGTATTTTTCAACGGACACAGGCATTGTGCTCCGTGCGATCGAGATGGAGGCAGAGGGAATCTACCTTGCAAAAGCAATTGATGGTGTTTATGACAGCGATCCAAAGATCAATCCTTCCGCTGTAAAATACAGCGAGGTATCTATACAGGAGGTTATTGACCGCAAACTTGCAGTGGTTGACCTTACTGCATCGATCATGTGTATGGAAAATAAAATGCCGATGTTTGTTTTTGGACTGAACGAGGAAAACAGCATTGTAAAGGCAATGACAGGCGATTTTAATGGTACGAAAGTAACCGTATAATTCATGACAGCAGAATGTTTACAGAATATACATTCTATTGCAATAAAAACCGCGAAAGGTATGGAAAAATATATGGATGAAAGATTAGTTCAGTTTGATGAAAAAATGCAGAAAACAATGAATAACCTGTCTGAGGAGTTTGGAAGCATCCGTGCCGGACGTGCTAATCCGCATGTCCTTGACAAGTTAAGAGTTGACTATTACGGAACACCGACAGCAATCCAGCAGGTGGCAAACGTTAATGTCCCGGAACCGAGAATGATTCAGATCCAGCCGTGGGAAGCATCCATGGTAAAAGAGATCGAGAAGGCAATCTTAACATCGGATCTTGGAATCAACCCGACCAATGATGGAAAAGTGATTCGTCTTCTTTTCCCGGAACTCACAGAGGAAAGACGTAAAGAACTGGCAAAGGATGTTAAGAAAAAAGGTGAGAGTGCAAAAGTTGCAATTCGTAATATCCGTCGTGATGCCAATGATTCTTTCAAGAAGTTAAGTAAGTCTGCAGATGTGTCCGAGGACGAAGTGAAAGAGTTAGAGGACGGCGCACAGAAAATGACTGATAAATATATCACTGAGATCGATAAGGCTGTTGAGGCAAAAACAAAAGAGATCCTGACAGTTTAAGGATTTTTGTGTAGAATATAGAGGTGAGGACATGACAAAAGCGTGTCCTCATTTTCGCTTTATGAAATGAAAATGATTTTTCATGAAAAGTAGGCAGGAACGGAGGATCAAAATGAAAATTCCACAGCATGTAGCAATTATCCTTGACGGAAACGGAAGATGGGCGAAAAGTAAGGGAATGCCAAGAAATTATGGACATACAGTCGGAGCAAAAAATGTGGAAACAGTCTGCAAAGCAGCACATGATATGGGAATCAGATATCTGACCCTGTATGCTTTCTCAACAGAAAACTGGAACAGACCTGAGGGAGAAGTGGCAGCGCTCATGAAGCTTCTCGAAAGTTATCTGAAGAACTGTATCAAAACAGCAGACAAAAATAATATGCGTGTGCGTGTGATCGGAGATACCACACGTTTAAGTGACCGGTTCCAGGCACAGATTACAGAACTGGAAGCAGCTTCTGCGAATAATGATGGCCTGAATTTACAGATTGCTATTAATTATGGAAGCAGGGATGAAATGATCCGTGCAATGAAAAAACTTTATCAGGATATGGAGAATGGAACAAGGCAGATATCAGAATTAAATGAGGATGTGTTTGCGTCATATCTGGATACAGCAGGGATTCCGGACCCGGATCTTCTGATCCGGACAAGTGGAGAACAGCGCCTTTCAAATTATCTGTTGTGGCAGCTTGCGTACAGCGAATTTTATTTCACGGATGTACCATGGCCGGATTTTGGAAAAGAGGAATTAGAAAAAGCTGTAGAAGCGTATAATAAGAGAGACAGAAGATTTGGTGGATTGACAGAGAAATCCAAATAAACTGAAAGAGGAAAGGGCAGGTTTTCGTATATGTTTAAAACAAGACTGTTGAGCGGCATTGTGTTAGTTGCAGCCGCATTGGTGCTTATTATCACAGGGGGAGATGTATTACTCTTTTCGACATTACTCATTTCGTATATCGGGATGTTCGAATTGTACAGGATTTTTCATGTGGAAAAAGAATTACCGGGAATCGTGGGCTATCTTGCAGCAACTGTATTTTACTGTAATTTAAAATGGGATTTTCTGCCGGATATTATGGTAGTTGTTTTAGGTTTTCTGATGGCACTTATGTTTGTTTATGTCTTTACCTATCCGAAATATAAGACAGAGCAGATGCTGGCTGTATTTTTTGGAGTGTTTTATGTTGCTGTGATGCTTTCTTATGTATACCAGACAAGGATGCTTAACGCAGGCGCTTATATTGTCTGGCTGATCTTTTTGTGTTCGTGGGGATGCGATACCTGTGCGTACTGTGTAGGCATGCTGATCGGAAAACATAAGATGTCTCCAAAATTAAGTCCGAAAAAGTCTGTTGAGGGAGCAATTGGCGGAGTAGTTGGAGCTGCACTTTTAACTGTCATTTATGGCATGATCTTTAAAAATGCGATGGGTGTTACCATGCAGCATGTGTGGATCATGGCGGCGATCAGTGCGGTTGGAGCGCTGATTTCCATGGTGGGTGATCTGACTGCCTCTGCAATCAAAAGAAACTATGAGATCAAGGATTACGGAAAGCTGATCCCGGGTCATGGCGGTATCTTAGACCGCTTTGACAGTGTGATCTTTACTGCACCGATGATTTATTTCCTTGCAGCAAATTTTATTGTATTGTAAACAGAGGATACGGATATGAAAAAAATAGCAATCTTAGGTTCGACGGGGTCGATAGGTACGCAGACACTTGATATCGTAAGAGAACAGAGGGATATTGAGGTTGTTGCGTTTGCAGCAGGAAGCAATATTACATTGTTAGAGCAGCAGGTTAGGGAGTTTTCTCCAAAACTGGTATGTGTGTTCAAGGAAGAAGCTGCAGAAGCACTGAAGATTAAAATAGCAGACACAGATACGAAAGTGGTTTCAGGGATGGAGGGACTGATCGATGTGGCAGTTCATCCGGAGAGTGAGATTTTAGTTACTGCGATCGTTGGCATGATGGGAATCCGGCCGACAGTTGCTGCAATTCAGGCAGGTAAAAAAATTGCCCTTGCAAATAAAGAAACACTGGTAACGGCAGGGCATATTATTATTCCATTAGCAAAAGAATATCATGTGCCCATCCTTCCGGTGGACAGCGAACACAGTGCAATTTTCCAGTCGCTGCAGGGAAATGTGGGCAATCGTATTGAAAAGATACTGCTGACAGCATCCGGTGGACCATTCCGTGGAAAAAGTACGGCTGATCTTGCAGGGATGAAAGTGGAAGATGCCCTAAAGCATCCGAACTGGTCAATGGGAAGAAAGATAACAATAGATTCATCCACACTTGTCAATAAAGGACTTGAAGTTATGGAGGCAAAGTGGCTTTTTGGGGTGGAATTAGATCAGATTGAAGTGGTCGTTCATCCACAGAGTGTGATCCATTCTGCTGTGCAGTATGAGGACGGGGCAGTGATCGCACAGCTTGGAACACCGGATATGCGTCTGCCGATCCAGTATGCACTTTATTATCCAGAGCGCAGAAAAATGTCAGGTAAAAGACTTGATCTTTTTGAACTGGGAAGCCTGACGTTTGAGAGACCGGATACAAAGACATTTAAAGGTCTGGCATTAGCTTACGATGCAATGAGAAAGGGCGGCAGCCAGCCAACGGTATTTAATGCAGCAAATGAGCGGGCGGTGGCAATGTTTTTAGATCGGAAGATCAGTTATCCGCAGATTACGGAAATCATTGAGGACTGCATGGAATATGTGGCTTATAAAAATGATCCGAGTCTGGATGAGGTATTAGAAACAGAACAGGCAGTATATGAGTATATTGAACAGAAATGGGTATAAATGCAGAATGGAAAGGTATTAGAAACGGATGAAAATTATTATTGCATTATTGATCTTTAGTATCATTATTATATTTCATGAACTGGGGCATTTTTCACTCGCAAAGGCAAATGGAATCCGTGTCAATGAATTTTGTCTTGGACTCGGACCGACGATCTTTGGTGTGACGAAGGGGGAAACAAAATATTCCCTGAAACTGCTTCCGTTTGGCGGTGCCTGTATGATGGAGGGCGAGGACGGTGAAAGCAGCGATGACAGAGCGTTTGGGAAAAAGTCTGTATGGGCAAGGATCAGCGTGGTCGCTGCCGGACCGGTCTTTAATTTTATCATGGCATTCGTTTTTTCATTCATCCTTCTTTCATGCAACGGATATGATATTCCTAAGATAACGCAGGTCAGTGAGGGATTTGCAGCAGAGCAGGCAGGAATGCAGGCGGGGGATGTCATTGTAAAGATGAACGGAAAACATATTCATTTTTATAGAGAGGTCAGTTCCTACTCAATGTTTCATGCCGGTGAGACTGTCAAAGTAACTTATGAGCGTGATGGGAAAAGATATACGGCAGATCTGACACCGTTATTTGATGAAGAACTTGGCAGATACCGTTATGGTTTTGTCGGCGGTGAAGTGGAAAAAGGAAATATTTTTAAGAATTTCTTATACAGCGGTTATGAAGTAAAATACTGGATCGATACAACTCTTGGAAGTTTGAAAATGCTTGTCACGGGTGGTGTTACCTTAAATGATATGAGCGGTCCGGTAGGTCTGGTCGATGCGATCGGTGACAGTTATGAGGAGAGTGTTTCCTATGGTTATTATGCGGCATTTTTACAGATGCTCTATATTTCCATTTTAATTTCCGCAAACCTTGGTGTCATGAATCTGCTGCCACTTCCGGCACTGGACGGTGGAAGACTTGTATTTCTGATCGTTGAAGCGATCCGGGGCAAAAAGGTGGCTCCGGATAAAGAGGGCATGGTGCATTTTGTAGGGCTTATGCTATTGATGCTTTTGATGGTGGTCGTAATGTTTAACGATATCCGAAAAATTTTCATGTAGAGGTGAAATGACAGTGAAAACAAAAACAGTAAAAATCGGTTCTAAGGTGATCGGAGGCGGCAATCCAATCCTGATCCAGTCAATGACAAATACAAAGACAGAGGATGTTGCAGCGACAGTGGCACAGATCAATAAACTTGCTGCTGCAGGCTGTGATATCATAAGATGCGCAGTACCTACCATGGAAGCTGCAGAAGCACTGACAGAGATAAAAAAACAGGTAACGATCCCGGTTGTGGCTGATATTCATTTTGATTACCGTCTGGCGATCGCAGCGATCGAGCATGGTGCGGATAAGATCCGTATCAATCCGGGAAATATCGGAAGCAGGGAGCGTGTGCAGGCAGTCGTAGATGCAGCAAGAGAGCACCAGATCCCGATCCGTGTCGGTGTTAACAGTGGTTCCCTAGAGAAAGATCTTGTAGAAAAATATCACGGTGTGACCGCCGAGGGAATCGTGGAGAGCGCATTAGATAAAGTAAAAATGATCGAGGATATGGGATATGATAACCTTGTCATCAGTATCAAATCCTCAGATGTTATGATGTGTGTGAAAGCACATGAACTGATCGCGGAGAAAACGGATCATCCACTGCATGTCGGAATCACAGAAGCAGGAACAATCATCAGCGGCAATATCAAATCCTCAATCGGACTTGGTCTGATCTTATCTCAGGGAATCGGAGACACAATCCGCGTGTCATTGACCGGAGATCCATTAGAAGAGATCAAATCTGCGAAGCTGATCTTAAAGACACTTGGACTGAGAAAGGGCGGCATTGAGGTTGTTTCCTGTCCTACCTGTGGAAGAACCAGAATTGACCTGATCGGACTTGCCAACCAGGTCGAGAACATGGTTGCAGATATTCCGCTTGATATCAAAGTTGCGGTTATGGGCTGCGTGGTCAATGGACCAGGAGAAGCAAAAGAAGCGGATATCGGAATTGCCGGAGGAATCGGAGAAGGGCTTATCATCAAACACGGGGAAGTTTACAAGAAAGTACCGGAATCTGAACTGTTAGAGAGCCTCAGGTTTGAACTGCTGCACTGGAATGAGAATTAAGTAAGTTGGAGTTGAAACAACATGACAAAAATGTTTTTTGATGTATTTCCGACACTGGAAGTGAACGGGGATATGAAAAAACTGTTATCGGAGACGGAAGTTACCAAAGTCGGTATGAATCATGAGAAAGATCATATCCGGATCTACTTAAATGGAAAACGTCTCATACATAAAAAGAATATATATCAGTTGGAAAAAAACATACATGACCAGATCTTTAAAAACAGACACATGGATGTCAAGGTCATTGAAAAATATCAGTTGTCAGAGCAGTATACAGCGGAGAAACTGATGGATCTGTATAAGGACAGTATCTTAGAGGAGCTGAAAAATTACAGTCTGATGGAGTATAATCTGCTGCGTTCCGCTAAAATGGAGTTTACAGGGGATTCACATCTGCTTTTAACTTTAGAGAATACGATCATTGCGCAGACCAGATCACATGAGATCGTTGAATTTTTAGAGAAAGTGGTCTGTGAGCGCTGTGGACTTGATCTTTCCGTGGAACTTGCTTTTGAGGAACCGAAAGAGAGTAAACATAAGAAAAACAGTGACTTACAGATACAGTTTGAGATAAAAAATATTTTAAAACGCGTACAGCTTCATGAGGATGATACACCGGTAAAAGTGGAATCACAGGATGACAGAGATGTGCAGACTGCGAATATGACGACAAAAACTGCCACAAAGGAATCAAATAATGCAAAAGAATCTGCAAACGCAGGAAATAATGCAAAATTTGCAGCAAATACAGCAAAAATGGCAGACGAAAAAGGGGAAAAATCTTTCGGGAAAAAAGAATTTCGAAAGAAATATGATGGTGGTTCCTATGGCGGATACAAAAAATCAGATAATCCGGATGTTTTATATGGAAAAGATTTTGATGATGAGACGATCCCGATCGAGAAGATCGTCGGAGAAATGGGAGAGGTTACGATACGCTGTCAGGTCATGACACTTGAAACGAGAGAAATCCGCAATGAAAAAACAATCGTGATTATGTCGGTAACCGATTTTACGGATTCGATCGTCTTAAAAATTTTTACCAGAAATGACCAGCTTCCGGAGCTGCTTGAGGGTGTGAAAAAAGGTGCATTTTTAAAGATTAAAGGTGTTACGACAATCGATAAATTCGATAGTGAACTTACGATAGGTTCGATTGTCGGAATCAAAAAGATACCGGATTTTACGTCTGTCCGTATGGATACAAGCCCGGAAAAACGTGTGGAACTGCATTGCCATACAAAGATGAGCGATATGGATGGTGTTTCCGAGGTAAAAGATATCGTAAAACGTGCCATGAAATGGGGACATAAAGCAATCGCTATCACTGATCATGGGGATGTACAGGCGTTCCCGGATGCAAACCATGCGATCTCGCCGGATGATGACTTTAAGGTTATCTATGGTGTGGAGGCATATCTGGTGGATGATTTAAAAGATATCATTACCAACTCGAAAAACCAGAATCTCGATGATACTTATGTGGTATTTGATCTTGAGACGACCGGATTTTCTCCTGAAAAAAATAAGATCATAGAGATCGGTGCGGTAAAAGTGGAGCATGGGGAGATCACAGACCGGTTCTCCACTTTTGTAAACCCGGAAGTGCCAATCCCATACAGGATTGAGGAACTGACCTCCATCCGTGATGATATGGTAATTGATGCACCAAAGATCGAGACAATCCTGCCGCAGTTTATGGAGTTCTGCGGGGATGCGATCATGGTTGCCCATAATGCTGATTTTGATATGAGTTTTATCATCAAAAACTGTGAGAGGCAGGGGATTGAGAAAGATTTTACGATCATTGACACGGTTGCCTTAGCACGAATCCTGATGCCGCAGCTAAACCGGTTCAAACTGGATACAGTGGCAAAAGCACTTGGAGTCTCTTTAGAGAACCACCACCGTGCAGTGGATGATGCAGGATGTACGGCAGAGATTTTTGTAAAGTTTGTAAAGATGCTTCATGACCGGGGGATGGAGACTTTAGATGAAGTTAACCAGATGGGACAGGCTTCACCGGAGACGATCATGAAGATGAACACATATCATGCGATCATCCTTGCGACAAACGATATCGGACGTATCAATCTGTACCGTTTGGTCTCATTGTCACATCTGACTTACTATAACAAAAGACCGCGTATTCCGAAAAGCGAATTTGTAAAATACCGTGAAGGTCTGCTGTTAGGTTCTGCTTGTGAAGCGGGGGAGCTTTACCGTGCGATCGTAGGTGGAAGACCAGAAGAAGAGATCATAAGACTTGTAAAGTTTTATGATTATCTGGAGATCCAGCCACTTGGCAACAATGAATTTATGCTAAAAAGCGATAAGGAATCGGTCAGTACGATCGAGGAGCTGCAGGATATCAACCGTCGTATCGTAAAACTTGGAGAAACATTCGGAAAACTTGTTGTTGCAACCTGTGATGTACATTTCCTTGATCCGGAAGATGAGATTTACCGTCGTATCATTATGGCGGGAAAAGGATTTAAGGATGCAGATGACCAGGCTCCGCTTTATCTTCGGACAACAGAGGAAATGCTCAAAGAATTTGAGTATCTGGGCTCGTCAAAAGCGGAAGAAGTTGTTATCACAAACCCGAACAAGATTGCGGATATGTGCGAGAAAATTGCACCGGTACGTCCGGATAAATGTCCGCCTGTGATTGAAAATTCGGATCAGATGCTGCGTGATATCTGCTATACCAAGGCACACAGTATGTATGGGGAAGAACTTCCACCAATCGTAAAGGAGCGGTTAGACCGTGAGTTAAACTCCATCATTTCCAACGGATATGCGGTTATGTATATCATTGCACAGAAACTGGTATGGAAATCAAATGAGGATGGATATCTGGTTGGATCACGTGGTTCCGTAGGTTCATCCTTTGCGGCAACAATGTCCGGTATCACGGAAGTAAATCCACTTCAGGCACATTACCGCTGCCCTAACTGTAAATACAGCGACTTTGATTCGCCGGAGGTTAAGGCATTTTCCGGCAGAAGCGGTTGCGATATGCCGGATAAGATCTGTCCGAAATGTGGAACCAGGATGAAAAAAGAAGGGTTTGACATTCCTTTTGAGACATTCCTTGGATTCAAGGGAGATAAGGAACCGGATATTGACCTTAACTTTTCAGGAGAGTATCAGGCTAATGCACACAGATATACAGAGGTTATTTTCGGTAAGGGGCAGACATTCAAGGCAGGGACTATCGGTACGCTTGCGGAGAAAACTGCATTTGGTTATGTGAAGAATTATTTTGAAGAGCGTGGTGTGCATAAACGTTACTGTGAGATCAACCGCATCGTACAGGGATGTACAGGCGTGCGGCGTACAACAGGACAGCATCCGGGAGGCATTATCGTACTTCCTGTAGGTGAGGAGATTGAGAAATTTACTCCTGTCCAGCACCCTGCGAATGATGTGAACAGTGACATTATCACCACACATTTTGATTACCATTCTATTGACGGAAACCTGCTGAAGCTTGATATACTTGGACACGATGATCCCACTATGATCCGAATGCTGGAGGATTTAACGGGAATCAGTGCCAGGGATGTCCCCCTGGATCAGAGGGATGTCATGTCATTGTTTGCAAGTACAAAGGCTTTGAAAATTGAACCGGAAGATATTGGCGGATGTAAGCTCGGATGTCTGGGAATCCCGGAATTTGGTACAGATTTCGCCATGCAGATGCTTATTGACACCAAGCCGAAATACTTCTCTGACCTGATCCGTATTGCAGGGCTTTCTCATGGTACGGATGTATGGCTGGGCAATGCCCAGGTGTTGATCCAGGAGGGTAAGGCAACCATTTCCACAGCTATCTGTACCCGAGACGATATTATGATCTACCTTATCGGAAAAGGAGTGGAAAGTGGCCTTGCGTTTACGATCATGGAGAGCGTCCGTAAGGGAAAAGGTCTTCGTGATGAGTGGATCGAGACCATGAAAGAGCATGGAGTTCCGGACTGGTATATCTGGTCCTGTAAGCTGATCAAGTATATGTTCCCGAAGGCCCACGCAGCAGCATACGTTATGATGGCATACAGAATTGCGTGGTATAAGGTGTTTCAGCCACTGGCATACTATGCGGCATATTTCAGTATCCGCGCCACAGCGTTCTCCTATGAGCTGATGTGTATGGGAAAGGAACGCCTGGAGTATTATATGGCAGAAATTCGCAAAAAAGGTGATTCAGCATCTAAAAAAGAACTGGATACCCTGAAGGATATGCGTATTGTACAGGAAATGTACGCACGTGGATTTGAATTTGTGCCGATTGATCTTTATACTGCCAAGGCACAAAGATTTCAGATTGTGGATGGGAAACTGATGCCGTCACTTGCAACTATTGATGGACTGGGAGATAAGGCGGCAGATGCAGTGGTTGATGCTGCAAAACAGGGAAAATTTTTGTCAAAAGACGACTTCCGCGACAGAACAAAGGTCAGCAAAACGGTTATTGATCTGATGGATGATCTGAAATTATTCGGAGATATCCCGCAGTCGAACCAGATGTCATTATTTGACTTTACAGGATGAGCATAAATTCTGTGACCGCAAAGTGTGTTGCAGGGCATGGCGCAGACAGCAACATAAAATGCCCTGACATCATAATATATGATAACAGGAGATGGATATGAAGAAAGACGAACTTAGATATTTACAGAGACTTGCAGAAATTTATCCTACAATCGGAAAGGCATCTACGGAGATTATCAATCTTCAGTCAATCCTGAATCTGCCCAAGGGAACGGAACACTTTATGTCAGACCTTCATGGGGAGTATCAGGCGTTTTCACATGTGCTCAGAAATGGTTCCGGTGCAGTGAGGAAGAAGATTGATGATGTGTTTGGACATACATTAAGTAACAATGATAAGCGTTCTCTGGCAACTCTGATCTATTATCCGAAAGAGAAGATGGATCTTGTTAAAGATACAGAAGAAGATATGGAAAACTGGTATAAGATCACTCTCTACCGTCTTATTGAAATTTGTAAGACAACAGCCTCCAAATATACCAGATCCAAAGTACGAAAAGCTCTTCCCGCAGATTATGCTTATGTGATCGAAGAACTGATCACAGAGAAAGCGGAGGTTCTTGACAAAGAGGCATATTATGATTCCATTGTAAATACGATCATTGAGATCGGCAGTGCGGAGAATTTTATCATTGCGCTTGCAGAACTGATCCAGCGTCTGGTCGTGGATCATTTACATATTCTGGGGGATATTTATGACAGAGGTCCTGCTCCACATTTCATTATGGATCGCCTGATGCAGTATCACTCCCTGGATATTCAGTGGGGAAACCATGATGTTGTCTGGATGGGTGCGGCAGCAGGACAGAAAGCCTGTATTGCAACAGTGGTAAGAAACAGTATCCGTTACGGAAATCTGGATATTCTTGAGGATGGATACGGAATCAATATGCTTCCTCTGGCGACCTTTGTGATGGAGGCGTATAAGGATGATCCCTGCGAGATTTTTGCTATGAAAGGTGCTTCCAATTATAATGTTCTTGAGGAAGAACTGGGCAAAAAAATGCACAAGGCTATTGCTGTGATCCAGTTTAAATTAGAAGGTAAACTGGTGCGCAGACATAAAGAATTCCAGATGGAAGACAGAGCACTTCTTCATCGGATCAATCCGGAAAAAGGGACGATCACACTGCCTGACGGAAAAGAATATCCGCTTCGCGACAATAATTTTCCGACTATTGACTGGAAACATCCATACGAACTTACAGCCGGAGAAAAAGAAGTTATGGACAAACTGTCCTCTGCATTCAGAAACTGTGAAAAACTGCAAAACCACATCCGTCTCCTACTTGACAAAGGCGGGCTTTATACAGTATATAACGGAAATCTTCTGTTTCATGGAAGCATTCCTCTGAATGAAGACGGAACATTCCGGGAAGTACAGATTTATGGAAAAAGCTACAAGGGAAAAGAACTGTACGATGTACTGGAAACCTATGTGCGCAGAGCATTCTATTCTGTAGGAAAAGAAGAACAGAAGAAGGGCAGAGATATTATGTGGTATATCTGGGCAGCTCCGAATTCACCATTGTTTGGCAAGAGCAAGATGAGTACTTTTGAAAGATATTTCATAGAGGATCCTTCTACACATGAAGAGAAGAAGAGTGCTTATTACCGCCTCTGGGAGAATGAAGAAGTGGTAGATAATATGCTTCGTGAATTTGGTCTGGATCCGGAAAAAGGGCATATCATCAATGGCCATGTTCCGGTACACCAGAGTGAAGGAGAAAGTCCTGTAAAATGTGAGGGAAAGGTTATCGTGATTGACGGTGGTTTTTCCAAGCCATATCAGAAAGTAACGGGAATTGCCGGATATACGCTGATCTATAATTCCTATGGACTGAATCTTACTGCTCATGAACCGTTTACGTCCAAAGCAGATGCTGTGGCAAGAGAGACTGATATTGTATCGAACCGCGTGGCAGTCAGCTACATGTCCAGACGCCAGCTTGTGGGTGATACAGATACAGGTCATGCGCTGAAAGAGAGAATACAGGAATTGATCCAGCTGCTGGATGCATACAGAACAGGTATCATCAAGGAAAAGAAATAAGATTAAAACTCTTTACTTCTAAATTTTCATTCTATATAATGGGAGTGTTGTGTGATATAACTGTTTTTACAGCAATTTGGCAGGATAAGAACTGTTATAGTGAAGGAAAACGTTATGAAACGGGCTATAGTAATCTTTTTAAATGGATTATCGAAGAGGATTATGATAAAAGTTGCCTGAAGATGATGAACAAAAGGAGAATACGATAATGGGTGGAATTTTTGGAGTAGCATCAAAGTCCAGTTGCATTCTGGACCTTTTCTTCGGAATTGATTATCATTCCCATCTGGGAACACGCAGAGGCGGAATGGCAGTGTATGATAAGAAACGTGGTTTTGACCGCGTGATTCATAACATTGAAAATGCGCCGTTCAGGACCAAATTTGATGGTGACATTGGTGAGATGGAGGGAAATCTGGGAATCGGATGTATTTCAGATAATGAACCTCAGCCTCTTCTGGTGCGCTCTCATCTTGGCAACTTTGCAATTACCACAGTTGGAAAGATCAATAACATGGATGAACTGATTGCCAACTGTTTTAAAAACGGATGCACTCATTTTCTGGAAATGAGTGGAGGAAGCGTAAATCCCACAGAAATGGTAGCTGCACTGATCAATCAGAAAGACAACATGATTGAGGGAATCCGTTATGCGCAGGAAGTGATAGAAGGTTCCATGACCATGCTGATCCTGACACCAAAGGGGATTCTGGCAGCACGTGACCGTCTGGGAAGGACTCCACTGATCGTGGGAAAGAAAGAAGATGCCTGTTGTGTATCTTTTGAGAGCTTTGCATACCTGAATCTTGGATATGAAGACCTGAAAGAACTGGGCCCCGGAGAAATTGTTGCAGTGACTCCGGACGGTGTGGAAACCCTGCAGAAACCAGGGGAAGAGATGCGAATCTGTTCTTTCCTCTGGGTATATTACGGATATCCTACTTCGGCATACGAGGGTGTGAATGTAGAAGAAATGCGTTATCATTGCGGTGATATGCTGGCCAGGAGAGACAGGGGAGAAGTAAATCCCGATATTGTAGCCGGTGTTCCGGATTCCGGTATTGCCCATGCGATCGGATATGCGAACCAGTCCGGTGTGCCTTTTGCCCGTCCGTTTATCAAATATACACCAACCTGGCCAAGATCATTTATGCCTACACAGCAGAGCCAGAGAAATCTTATCGCAAGAATGAAGCTGATTCCTGTACATCGCCTGATCAAGGATAAGAGTCTTCTGATGATTGATGATTCTATTGTACGTGGAACACAGTTAAGAGAAACAACGGAATTTCTTTACAGAAATGGTGCGAAAGAAGTACATATCCGTCCTGCGTGTCCGCCTTTACTTTATGGATGCAAATATTTGAATTTCTCACGTTCAAAATCAGAGATGGATCTGATCACAAGACGTGTGATCGCCAAACGTGAGGGAGAGAATGTCAGTGATAAAGTCCTGGCAGACTATGCAGATCCAAATTCAACAAATTATAAAGAAATGCTGGAAGAAATCCGTAAGGAGCTGAATTTCACATCACTGAAATTCCACAGACTTGATGATCTGAAAGCTTCCATTGGAATTTCACCATGTAAACTCTGTACCTATTGCTGGGATGGAAAAGAATAAGTAACGAACAAGAAACAGAAGAGGAGATGCAGATTTGTCGATAACAAACAATGGGAAACAGAAACGGAATAAAAAGAAAAAAAGACTTATAAAACTTCTGATAATTGTAATTATCCTGTTTATCCTGCTTATGCTGGCAGATACTCTGTTGCTCCAACACAGAAAGAACGTGGACAGAGAACAGAGAAAAGCAGAAGCGATCGCGGCACTGGAAAGAGTTCCCACTGTAACACCGACACCTGCAGCTACGCCCACACCTACCCCAACACCGATTCCTACGGCAACGCCAACACCGGTTCTGGAACGGGCTTATGTTTTTAACCCGGAGGATTATCTGGGAACCTGGCGCAGTAAGAACGGCAGGGTTAAGATTAAAATTAAGAAACTCAGTCAGAAGTCGGTTACCTTTACTTATTCACAGACAAATAAGAAAAAGACAGCCACCTGCAAGGCAAAAGTAAAGAAATCCGTCGCAGGAAATGCAACCAGATTCTCGTTTACAGACTCGCTGGGAAATGTAGCAAAGGGTTATCTTACCTTTGATAATGGTCGTCTTTATGTGAATATTAAGACAAAAACAAAAGCGGAGGGTGCAAAAGTCCATCCTTCTGTGGATACTGTTATGATAAAAGAATAAAAGATACGAAGAATATAAAAGGATTCAGTAACATAAACAGTTACAGGAATCCTTTTATATTAAAAAAAGTGATTTTACTTATTTATTCATCTCTTTTTTATCAGTGCGTCCTACCAGATAATCAACACTTATATCGTAATAATTTGCCAGTCTGATAAGCATTTCAACCGGGATATTGCGTGAACCTGTCTCATAGTGAGAGTAGGAACGCTGGCTGATGTGAAGAATTTCGCTGAGCTGTTTCTGTGACATGTCAGCATCTGTACGTAAATCCTGAATACGCTGAAATTTCATATAGTTCACCTCTCTGTTTTGTAGTGTACTCCCAAACATGATCTGTGAAAAGCCTTCGCAGATTATGTACTGAAAAAAGTATAAAACAGAACAAAATGAACGGTTGCAAAACAGAGCAAAATGGTCTATAATAAAAAACAATCTTTTTTCAAATCTGATTTCTGAAATAATTCCCAAAATAATTTTCAATACAAGTTAAGTGATGTAATTATTCAGTTGTCGTTGTTTGGCGAGATGCTGAATTATTTTTATGTGAGCATAATATCGGGGGAGATTTATGCCGGAAGAAAGGAGTTTATATTTGTTTGCAAGTGTATTATCAGCTGCAATTTTGGGGGTGGAAGTATGCCCTGTGCAGGTAGAAGCTGATGTAAGTAACGGACTTCCTTCCTTTATCATGGTAGGATTTCCTTCTGCGCAGGTAAAGGAAGCGCAGGAACGGGTACGCACAGCGCTCAAGAATAATGGTTATCAGTTTCCACCAAAGAGAATTACCGTCAATTTTGCTCCTGCAGACATGAAGAAAGAGGGAGCCGGTTTTGATGTACCGGTGGCAGCAGCAGTGTTGGCTGCTTTTGAGATGATCAGCCCTCAGGTTGTCAGCAGAGTTATGATGGCAGGGGAGATTGGTCTGGACGGAGAAATCCATGGGATATCCGGAATCCTGCCGATTGTGTTGTGTGCAAGAAGTCTGGGCAGCCGTTTTTGCGTAGTTCCCTATGAGAATCTGAAAGAAGGAAGACTGATCAGGGATGTGCCGGTAGCAGGAGTAAAAAATTTATGGGAACTGGTCGAGTGTCTTAAGAATCCGGAACCCTATCTGAAGAGGGAAATACAGGAAGAAATTCCTTCTATTATAAATACAGATATATACAGTATAACATCAAACTATCAGCCAAACAACTACTTTTCCTTCTCAACTGCCTTAATCGCTTCCTGCAGCTGATTATCCTCATCATGGGTGATCTCGTCTTTATTCTTATTCAGCAGGCTGGTATCCAGAGAAACCTCTATATCAGGTTTGATTCCTGTTTTATTGATGTTGTTTCCTTTTGGAGTGTAGTAGTTGGCAACAGTCAGTTTAATGGCACTTCCGTCTGAGAGCTGGCGGATGGACTGTACCACGCCTTTTCCGTAAGTAGTTGTTCCGACAATCGTTCCAATACCATAATCCTGCACTGCACCGGCAAAAATCTCTGATGCACTGGCACTGCTTTCATTTACCAGGACTGCAAGCGGAATCCGGAGTTCGTTTTTGCCATCACATTTTTCCTCTTCTCTGTTTCCGTCCTTATCTTCGGTGTAAACGATCAGTCCTTCCGGAAGGATTTTCCGCAGGACATCACAGACAGAATCAAGAAGTCCACCCGGATTATCGCGGAGATCCACGATCATTTTCTCCATTCCCTGTTTTTGCAGGTCATCAAAAGCTTCCTGATACTGTTCGCCGGTAACGCCTGTAAACTGTGTAATGCGGATGTAGCCGATTTTAGAATCCAGCATTTCATGGAAAACAGACGGTAATTCCACATCTGTGACAGGGACTGTGATTTCCATGGCATCTTCTGCACCTTCTCTGTGAACAGTAAGCACCACACTGTCTTTATCTGAATTGCGGACAATGTCTGCAACATCAGATACTTCATCCTCTGTAATATCTTCCCCGTCAATGGCACTGATGATGTCCCCTTCCTCCAGTCCTGCTTTTTCTCCGGGACCGCCCTCATAGCATTCAACAATCTTTACTCCGCCTTCTTTGTTCTTCTCCATAAGAATGCCGATCCCCACATAGCTTCCCTCATTGGAAGAATTCTCAGAATCGTATTCCTCTGCTGTATAATATCTGGAATAAGGATCATCCAGTCCATAGAGAAGACCTGCATAAAGCCCTTCCTGAAGCTTTTCTTCATCCTTATCTCCCAGATAGTATCTGTCTATCAGCTCTTCAAGATATGCCAGCTTTGATGTACACTTGCTATCACCAAGAGCTGTTCCTTTTGCTGCAAGACCTGTTCCCGCAAAGGCACCTGTACCGATGCACGTCACAACCAGTGCTCCTGCTACTGCACCTTTCCAAAATTCTTTATTTTTCATGTCTACACTCCTGTAAAAAAAGCCGCCGGTTTATGATATGATATCATTGTTCCGGCAGCTTCATGCTTATCTGCTTTTTATTATACTCTTAAATGCTTTCTTGTTGTAAAGAAACTTCCGATCAGTCCAATTCCGATTCCAAGTCCCAGACTTATAGGAAGTAATGTCTGGTAAATCTGCCATACCGGGATGAAGTCCACCACACCTGTAAGCACATTAAACCTGTTCAGAATATAGGATATTGCCCCATTATAACAGAAATAAAGTACAATCAGTGGAACTGCTGCTCCGACTACCCCCAGAACCATACCTTCCAACAGGAATGGTGCTCTGACAAATGCGTCTGTCGCTCCTATGTATTTCATAATTCCAATCTCTTCTTTACGGACTGCAATTCCCACAGATACCGTATTGCTGATCAGGAATATGGAGATAATAAGCAGTAACACAATGATGGCAATGGAAATATAGGAAACCAGCTTATTGATATTTCCCAGCGTTTTTGCTGCTTCCTCAGACTGGTTGACTTTTCTTACATGTTTCAATTCCTGTATATAGGAAACAAGCTCTGACTGCTTCGTGATATCATTCATATACACACGATAGTT
>OGMW01001141.1_pt1 | contig 24903 bp, 13 predicted proteins | sample 1573281 | NCBI WGS metagenome assembly OGMW01 (sample SAMEA2581907, study PRJEB24529) | metagenome | biome: Human gut stool | place: China | collected 2011 | reverse complement strand
CCACGTTTTCTTACGGCACTTTCGGTTCCAAAAGTGCCTACCTGTGAACAATTACCTTATGGCAACTATGTAAAGTGTTGTTAAACTTCTCTCATGATTTCTTCGCGCCCAGTTTGTTTTCTGTGCCGGACAACAGACGCCCAATATTGCTCCGATGGCGCCAGATCGCCATGCACATCAGGATCGCGCCCAGTGCATAGAACTGGATGCGGTTCGGCGTGCTTACCCGGTAGGAACCCATGCTCTCAAAGATCACAAGCTCTGCAAAAAAGGTGATCGACACAAGAATCGAACCAAGCGATACATAGCGGGTCAGGAACACCGTCACGGAGAAAATCACGAAACAGGTCAGCGTAATCCGCAGATCCATCGCTGTCATGATGCCCGCCATGCAGGCAATTCCCTTGCCGCCCTTGAATTTCAGGTAAAACGGGAAATTGTGACCGAGTGTGACTCCCAGACCCGCATACAACGCAAGAAGATCCACGTCCGCATTTCCCTTAAACAGCAGACGGCAGACTGCCATTGCAAACACCGCCTTGAAAAAGTCCCCTAAAAATACGATCGCGCCCGCTTTCTTTCCCATCACACGCAGGACGTTCGTAGAACCGGCATTTCCGCTGCCGTACTGGCGGATATCCATATGATTCACCCTTCCATACAGATAGCCGGACTGGATCAGACCAAAGATATAGCCGATCACAATACAGATGAGACGTTCCATTATTGATCCTTCCCCTTTCTCTCGCGGATCAGGAATTTTAAGGACGTTCCCTTGAATCCGAATGCGTCACGGATCTTGTTCTCGAGATACCGTGTATATGAAAAATGCATCAGTTCCTTATCATTGACAAACACAACGAATGTCGGCGGTTTGACCGCTACCTGTGTCATATAGTAGAGCTTTAAACGCTTGCCCTTGTCAGACGGCGGCTGCTGCAGTGCCACTGCCTCTGCCAGGATCTCATTGAGAACGCCGGTTGCAATACGCAGTGTCTGATTTTCGCGCACCATGTCGATCATCTCAAACAGCTTATTCATACGCTGTCCGGTCAGTGCGGATACGAACACGAACTCCGCATACGGAATAAAGGACAGAACGGTCTTAATCTTATTGGTGTACTCATAAATAGTCTTATCGGTCTTATCGATCGCATCCCATTTATTTACCACGATGATAATACCTTTTCCACGCTCATGTGCGATACCGGCAATCTTTGCATCCTGCTCGGTTACTCCCTCTTTCGCGTCGATGACCATCAGAACCACATCCGCTCTCTCAACCGCCGTTACGGTACGGATGATGCTGTAGCGCTCCAGCTCCTCCTTGATCTTGCTCTTGCGGCGCAGACCTGCCGTATCGATAAAGACATACTCGGTACCGTTGCGGACAATCTCTGTATCGACTGCATCGCGGGTCGTACCGGCGATATCCGATACGATGACGCGGTTCTCGCCCAGAAGCTTATTTATAATAGAAGATTTACCTACGTTTGGTTTTCCGACAATCGCCACTCTCGGACGGTCATCCTCTTCCTCGTCGCCGCTTCCCTCCGGGAAATGTGCCACGACTGCATCCAGCAGATCGCCCAGTCCCAGACGAGAGGCTGCCGAGATCGCTACCGGATCACCGATACCGAGGTTGTAGAACTCATAGACGTCATTGCCAAATTTCGCCGGATTGTCTACTTTATTGACCGCCAGAACAACCGGTTTTCTCGATTTACGCAGCATATCCGCCACCTTGGAATCCGAATCGGTCATGCCCTGACGCACATCTACGATAAACAGGATCACATCCGCCGTCGCGATCGCGATCTCCGCCTGCTCACGCATCTGGGACAGGATAATATCCTTCGTATCCGGCTCGATACCGCCAGTATCGATCAGGGTAAAAGAATGGTCTAACCAGGTACAGTCCGCGTAAATACGGTCACGCGTTACACCTGGAGTATCTTTTACAATCGAAATCATATCGCCCGCAAGGACGTTGAAAAGGGTGGATTTTCCCACGTTTGGGCGTCCAACGACCGCCACCACCGGTTTCTTTTTCATATTTATGCCTCCATTTATTCATGCTCCGCAGCTGGTTTGTAAATCCACAGCTGCTATTTTTATTATCCAGTTACTTGTTTCATTCATTGTGATGCATTTCACATCCAGACGCATTCTTTCTGTGTGTCTGAGAGCACGTTTTCCACTGTATTTCCAGCCATCACGTTTCTTTCTCATCCTCCAGGTCTGAGTCTTCCCTTTCAAAACAAACGCCTTCGTCCGGAGCATCCTCGTCCAGGTCTTCCGGCTCATATGCGTACACCTGTACGCCATCCAGATCTTCTTCCTGCCAGTTATCATCCATCTGAGCGACAAATTCCTCCGGATCCGGCTCATACTCGCCATGCCTGGAGCTTTCCTCCTTCACAGGAGCCAGAATTGCTTCCACAAAATCACGTCCGCTTGATTTTACAATATCCACCGGAACTTGTAAAGCATTTTGTACATCCGTGCGGGTCAGATCATCCAGAAATGTCTCTTCGCCGCTTCGGAACATGGCGCTTGGAAGCAGCAGGCGGCTGCCAAGCGGCTGTTCCTTTAACTGTGCAATCAGATCCTTTGCCGTGATCAGCCCCGCCACCGTGATCCGCTCACCAAAGAAGTCATTGCGGATCGCATATACATGTACCTTTTTCCCCGGGAACTGGCGGCACACGCGCTCTACATACTGCTCAATATACGGAGCAGCCAGCCGTCCCGTTGCAATCGAAATCTCCTCCGGACACACCTCGCCAGCCTCTCCCGGATGCAGCTGCTCCAGCGCCTCGGCTATCTCCTCTTCCATCAGGCGAATCATGCCGACCCCATTTTCCAGCTGGATATAGCCATCATAGCGATCCGCTTCCGGAAGCGGGCGCCCGGCGCCCATGTAAAACTCATCGCTGGCGTGAATGAAGTGAATACCGTGTTCCGCATAGATCTTCTTCTGCCATTTCTCTATCAAATCAATGGTATCGCCCAACTGCTCCGGTGTAAACGGCTCAAGCGGATACAGACCATCGCGGTACTTCGAGAGACCGACCGGCACGACCGAAACACTCTGCATCGCCGGAATGTATTTCGTCAGATCACGAATCGAACGGTCTAACTCCGCCCCGTCATTGACGCCCCGGCATAAAACGATCTGACCATTCATCGGGATATCCGCCTCATACAGGCGGTCGATTTTCTGGAGTGCCTCACCGGCAAAACGGTTATGAAGCATCTTGCAGCGCAGCTCCGGATTTGTCGTCTGCACTGAAATATTGATCGGCGCCAGCTTAAACCGGATAATCCGCTCAATATCCTTATCCTTCATATTCGTCAGCGTGATATAGTTGCCCTGCAGGAACGAAAGTCTGGAATCATCGTCCTTAAAATACAGTGTCTCACGCATGCCCGGCGGCATCTGGTCGATGAAACAGAAGATGCACTTATTCCTGCAGGAACGATAATCGCTCATCAGACCATTTTCAAAGGTAATCCCCAGATCCTGATACTCATTTACGATATCCAGTTCCCACTCCTCGCCGTTCTTCTTGCGGACCAGCAGCGTAATCTCCTCACTGTTTATCTTATATTCATAATCAAAAATATCCTCTATCTCATCTCCATCGATCGTCAGAAGGACGTCCCCCGGCTCCAGCTCCATTTCCTCCGCAATCGAGCCCGGATCGACCGATTTTATCAGATGACCTTTTTTCATTTATAAAATCCTCATTTCAAATATTTTTAAACCCTAAGAATCCAGTATTATATTAACAGTAATCAGCTTTTTTGTAAAGTTGTGCTTCTGATTCGCAGATGCGGATTTTTGGGGAAGCACGCCAAATATTTGATTTTTTTTGTAATTTTCTCATTTGCTATTGACGTTTCTTATCGTAAAATGGTATAAAATAGTTGTATTATGTCCTGCAAATGGCAGACAAACTTGTACGCTCTGCCCGCATGCATCGAAGGACCTACACTGTTTGGAGGTATAATCATGTCGAATGACTACGTGTTTAATGACACGCTTCCGGTTGCGCCGCTTAAAATTGCCGCACTGGAGAGCTGCCGGGATCTGGCTGAGAAAGTCAACTCCCACATTATCAATTTCCGCCGCAACGATATTGAAGTCCTGAAAAAACGTCAGGAAAATTTACAGTACCGCGGCTATGATGCTGATTCCTACATGCTTGACTGCGCGTGCCCGCGTTTCGGAAGCGGTGAAGCAAAAGGCATCGTCAATGAGTCTGTCCGTGGTACCGATATTTACGCCATGGTCGATGTAACCAACTACAGCCTGACCTACAAAATGAGCGGATTTACCAATCATATGTCCCCGGACGACCATTATCAGGATTTAAAACGTATCATCGGCGCATCCATTGCTACCGCACATCGTGTCAATGTTATCATGCCGTTCTTATATGAAGGACGCCAGCACAAGCGCAGCGGTCGTGAATCCCTTGACTGCGCGATGATGCTCGAAGAGCTGATTCAGATGGGCGTAAGCAACATCATTACCTTCGATGCACATGACCCGCGTGTACAGAACTCCATTCCGTTAAGCGGTTTTGATAATTTCATGCCGACCTACCAGTTTATCAAGGCATTACTGAACCATGACAAAACCTTAAAGATCGACAAGGACAACCTGATGGTTATCAGCCCGGACGAGGGCGCTATGTCCCGCGCCGTATATCTGGCAAACAACCTGGGTGTTGACATGGGTATGTTCTACAAACGCCGCGATTACTCCCGTGTTGTCAATGGACGTAACCCGATCGTTGCCCATGAGTTCTTAGGTTCTTCCGTTGAAGGAAAGACCGTTCTCATCATCGATGACATGATCTCCTCCGGCGAGAGCATGCTGGACACCTGCCGCGCCCTCAAAGAGCGCAAGGCAAAACGCGTCGTTGTATGCGCTACTTTCGGTCTGTTCACCAACGGACTTGAGAAATTCGACGAATTTTTCGCAAAAGGTTACCTCGACTGCGTTGTAACCACCAACTTAAACTACCACACGCCGGAACTTCTTAAACGTGACTGGTATGTAGAAGCTGATATGAGCAAATTTATCGCTGCAATCATCAACTCCCTGAACCATAACGTATCTCTGGAGAACGCACTGACACCGACTGCGAAGATCCAGAAGCTGATTAAGCGGTATAATGAGGGACAGATGTAATGAGAATTGACGGCTGATAAACGGCTGTAAATTTCAAAAAACTCCTGCATACACAGATGAATGTTCATTCTGTGTATGCAGGAGTTTTTTCTAATTAATCTACTCAAACCGCGATTTGCAATTCAATCCATCCCCATCACAAATTCACCTTCTCCCATCCTCTCTCTAAATATCCATTCATCTTCCGTTTCAGCTCTTGATTCTCCTCCGCCTCCAACAGCGGATCTTTATCCATTAATTTCTTCACTTCATCCGAAACTGCCTTCAATATATCTGCATCTGCAAATATATCTGCTAAATGGAATTCGAGATCACCGCTCTGGCGGACGCCGAAGAGGTCTCCGGGACCGCGCAGTTTTAAGTCTTCGGAGGCGATGTAGAAGCCGTCATTTGACTTATTGAGAATATCCAGCCGCTTTCCGGCGTCTTCCTCGCCGGAGGCGTTGACCATGATGCAGTAGGACTGGTCTTTTCCTCGACCGACGCGCCCGCGGAGCTGATGGAGCTGCGCCAGACCGAAACGCTCGGCATTTTCGATCATCATAACGGTGGCATTCGGGACATTGATTCCGACCTCGATGACCGTGGTGGATACCAGCACATGAATCTCATTTGCCGCAAATGCTTCCATGATCGCATTTTTTTCTTTTCCCTTCATCTTTCCGTGCAGATATTCCACCCGGATCGACGGGGGCAGGGCGCGGCGCAGCTCTTCCGTATAATCAATGACGTTCTCTGCCTCCAGCATCTCGCTCGGCTCGACCATCGGGCAGATAACGTAGGCTTGGCGGCCCGCGCGGACTTCATTTTCGATAAATCGATAGGCGTTTGGTCGAAATTCCCGGTTTACCACGCAGTTTTTGATGGGCTGACGGTTCGCCGGAAGTTCGTCGATGATAGAAATATCCAGATCGCCATATAAAATGATCGCCAGGGTACGCGGAATCGGTGTCGCACTCATGACGAGCACATGCGGCTCGCCGCCTTTTTTGCTCAGCATTTCCCGCTGGCTGACGCCAAACCGGTGCTGTTCATCCGTGATGACGAGCGCCAGATTATCATACACCACTTTTTCCTGAATCAACGCATGGGTGCCGATCACGATATCTGCCTCATGGTTTTCGATCACCTCTCTGGCAAGGCGCTTTTCTTTCGCCGTCATCGATCCGGTCAGGAGCACCGGACGAAACGTGATTTTAAGTGAAGCAAAGAGTTCTGTCATCGACTCATAATGTTGGCGCGCCAGCACCTCCGTCGGCACCATCAGAGCGCCCTGGTATCCATTTGCCGCTGCCTGTAAAAGTGCCAGAATCGCCACGATTGTCTTACCTGAACCAACGTCGCCCTGAATCAATCGGGTCATAATATGCCCGCCGGACAAATCAGCGTACACCTCTCGGATTACCTTTTTCTGTGCCCCGGTCAGCGCATATGGGAGGCGCTCTTCCACCGATGCCATTTCCCCGGAAATTGCAAATGGATATGCACTCTTTTTATCTTCTTTTTTGTCTTTGAGCAGGCGCACTGACATCAGAAACATAAAAAATTCGTCAAACACAAGACGTTTTCGAGAAAACATCAGCTCTTCCCGGTTTGCCGGAAAATGGATGTGCTCCAGCGCATAGTTAATTTCCGCCAATCCGTACTTTTCCCGCAGACCAACCGGCAGATATTCCCGTTCCATCTGGCGCATCGCGAGGGCTTCCGTAACTGCCTTTGCGATCGTCTTATTGCCAAGTCCCTTCGTCTGTCCGTAAACCGGCTGCATGGATGACACAACCTTTGCATACTGTTCCGGGCGGTAGATCTCCGGCTGCTCCATCGTAAGTCTTCCCCGTTTTTTTACCACACGACCACGGAAAACGAAGCGTTCCCCCGCCTTGAGTGTTCCGCGCAGATAGGGCATATTGTACCACGCCAGCGCCAGTGTACCTCCGCTGTCCCGCAGTCCCGCCGTTGTGACCTGCAGGCGCGCTCCATACCGCACCACATCCGCCGTCTTAGCCAGAATTCCGACGACTGCTGCGATCGTATCTTCCTTCAGTTCCGCGATCGGCTGCGGCTCTTTAAATTCATCATAAGCACGCGGATAATAATGGAGCAGTTCGTCCACCGTTCCCACGCCTATTTTTTGAAATAGCTTTGCCGTCTTTTCACCGATGCCCTTGACAGCGGTTATATTCTGCTGTTCCATTTATCTCCTCCTGCTTTTCAGAATATTCTCCGGAAAATCAGCCACACGGACAGTTACCGGGCAAAAAATCCGGGAATACATTGGAATGAAAGAGAGGCAGGACGCAGGGATCTCTCCCCTGACCTGCCTCATTTCATACTTATGAATTATTTTGTTTTATACGTCAAATGTTTTATCTGCGCCATCACATAGAAAATTCATTTTCTCGTTATCTGCATTTTCTCAGCCAATAGTGCAGATTCATTTAACGCATTTCAATCACTTTAAACGACCTAAATCTACTCTACCGAAATCATATAATAATAAATCGGCTGCCCGCCATTCTGGCATTCAAATTCGCAGGATATAAATTCTTTGCGGGCTTTCTCACAGAATGCCTCTGCGTCCTCTTCCGTGACATCCTCACCATAATAGATCGTCACAAGCTCAGACTCATCATCTACCATCTTACGAAGAGACTCCATCGCGGTCTCCTCGATATTCTTGCCAACTGACAGCATGCCGCTGTCGCCGATCCCCATGATATCGCCCTCTGCGATCTCCATACCATCGATCGATGTATTGCGGACTGCGTAGGTAATCTGAGCGGTCTTAACGTGGCTCATCTCCTCGGACATCTGTTCCATATTTTCTTCCGCCGTCAGATCCGGAGCAAAATTAATCAGCGCCGTGATACCCTGCGGAACCGTCTTGGACGGAACTACATATACCTTGGTATCTTCTGACAGGCTCTTTGCCTGCTCTGCCGCCAGAATAATATTTTTATTGTTCGGCAGAATGTAAACTGTCTCGGCATGGACTTTTTCGATTGCTTCCAGCATATCCTCCGTACTCGGATTCATCGTTTGTCCGCCCTCGATGATATAGTCAGCGCCGATACCCTTGAAAATCTCAGAAAGACCTTCTCCGACCGATACGGCGATAAATCCATATTTCTTGCGTGGTTCTTCCTTCTTCTCTTTGGCTTCCTCTTCTGCCTTCTGCTGTGCCGCCAGACGTTCGGAATCTTTGATCAGTTTCTCCTGATGTTCCTCACGCATATTGTCAATCTTGATGCGGGACAAGGAACCGTAGGTCAGTGCTTTCTGAATCGCCAGACCTGGATCGTTTGTATGAACGTGAATCTTGACAATATCATCATCTGCCACAACTACCAGGGAGTCGCCGATCGTGCTCAGATAATCTTTCAGTTCCTGCTCTGTCGTCTCATCCGCCGGTTTTTCTGCATTGATAATAAATTCCGTACAATAACCAAAACGGATATCCGCTGCCTGCGTGCTTCCGGCGCCTGTTGCTGTTTTTGCCGCTCCATTTCCCGATACAGACGGAGTAACTGCCGCGTCGATATCCACGACTTTTCCTTTTAAGCCCTCAATACAGCCCTTGATAACCTGAATCAGACCCTGTCCGCCAGAATCCACTACACCTGCCTCTTTCAGAACCGGAAGCATCTCCGGTGTCTGGCTTAAAACATATTCGCCGTACTCCAATACTTTCTCTGAAAATTCAAGTACGTCCTCGGTCTGCGGTGCCAGTTCTGCCGCTTTATCCGCCATTCCCTTGGCAACCGTCAGAATCGTACCTTCCTTCGGCTTCATAACTGCCTTATAAGCTGTCTCCGTCGCACGGTTAAATGCGTCTGAGAGAACACTCGTCGTAATGACATCTACCGTCTTAATCTCTTTCGTAAATCCGCGGAAGAGCTGTGAAAGGATAACGCCGGAATTGCCTCGTGCGCCACGCAGGGAACCGGAGGAAATCGCTCTCGCCAGCGCCTCCATCGTCGGATTTTCAACGGCTGCCACTTCTCTGGCGGCTGACAGAATCGTCATCGTCATGTTCGTACCGGTATCTCCATCTGGAACAGGAAATACGTTCAGCTCATTGATCCATTCCTTGTTGGCCTCCAGGCCCTTTGCTCCAGCCAGAAATGCATTCTTTAACATCCCGGCATCTATATAATTCATGCCCACAGGGTTTGTTCCTCCTTAATCTATCACTCTTACGCCTTCAACATAAATGCTGATTTTCTCAACCTTCATGCCAGTAAACTCTTCTACTTTATATTTTACACTCTCGATCAGGTTGTCCGCAACGGTAGAGATGCTGACCCCGTATGCCACGATTACGTGGAAATCGATGCTGAGTGCATTGTCCTTGATGGCTACGTTGATGCCGTGTGTCAGGCTTTCTTTTTTAAGCAGTCTTACCAGACCATCTTTCATACTGACAGCCGCCATGCCAACGATACCGAAGCATTCTACTGCTGTCGTTCCGGCGTACATTGCAATTACTTCCGGATCGATCTGGATCGAACCCATTTTATTGTCGATGCGTCCTTTCATATTGACAGCCTCCGTTTCTTTACTTGTTTTTGTTTGATTCGAATTTTATGCCATGATTTTTTACGGGCTGGACATGCGGAGCCTGAACGGCTCCTGTGTCGGCGCGTGGGATGAGTACTTCACGGGCTGGACATGCGGAGCCGGGGCGGCTCCTGTGTCGGCGCGTGGAATGAAATATATGCGTCTCTCTACCCCGTCATGCAGCTCGATTCCGCTTCGCTCCATCTCGCTCACGGGCTTCGCCCTATGGATAAAAATGTCTGAAATACGGCTTATGTGCAAGCACAACACCGTTTTTCAGCCTTTTTTATCCGCATGACTCATGGCTTACGCGTATATTATACACCACCCACGTTAAAAAGGAAATAGAAAATAGACATCTGTCGAAAACTTTTTTTATTTTTTTTGGTTTTTCACTTGCATATTTTCCTATTTTCTGCTATTATACCTTTGTTATGGATTTTAATAGGAAGTCCAATGATCGGTTAAGGAGGTGCTACGATGGCTAAGTGTGCAATCTGCGAGAAAGCTGCTCATTTTGGTAATGCAGTGAGTCATTCACATAGAAGATCTAACAAAATGTGGAAAGCTAACGTTAAGTCTGTTAAGGTTAAAACTAATGGCGGAGCTCAGAAGATGTATGTATGTACTTCTTGCTTAAGATCCGGTTTAGTTGAAAGAGCCTAAATCGAGTTTAACTGGCCTCAGGTGTCTGCCTGAGGCTTTTTTCTTGTTCTTAGCATAAAGAGCGACAACAAATGTTGGAAATATGCTTTTTGAGCACATTCCAACATTTTATATAAAACCTTTCCTTCAAAACACCCTAAAACAAGTTCAGCAGCGTTCCATACAGCTTCTCATTTCCCATCACCACCAGCGCCAGTTCTTCTTTTGCCTCGCTGAGCTGATAAAAAAGAGCTCTCACATCGCGCTCTGTCGAGCGCAGATATCCCATTTCATCATAATAATAGCGCCCATCCAGCCGATGCACCATGCGATCGACTTCTCGCGTATGGCGAGATTGTATTTCTACGGCAGAATCGAATTGCTTTTTCAGTTTTTCCTGCCAATCGGATTCCTGGCACTCATATCCCTGACGGATGTAATCATTCAGCAAATTAGCTGCTTCTGGCTCATCGTTGGCATAAACCACCGCGACATGGGGATAGTGCCGCATTCCGCGTCCGTGCGGCAGGTGCATCATATTTTGTATAAAATAGGAAAGTTCTGCATTCGCACGGATCCGATTCGTCAGGTGGAATGTCTGGATTCCCGGCTGCTCCCCCAAGAGCTTTATTGCACCCAGATCCAATTCTTCCGGCGAAATCATATCCTCACAGTTACTGGAAAAAATAACCGGACGCGTTTTGCCGATCTCCAGCAAAATTTCCAATGTATTGGGCGACAGAAGGTGTGCCTCATCTACTAAGATCGCGCTGTATGCTTCAAACCTGATTTCCGTTCCCGCTTGAACACTATCCTCCGCCAGGTACTCCACCCGCCGCAGCCGCTCATGCAGCACCTTCCACTCTTTTCCCGCTTCACCGCAGTGGATCATGCACACCCGCTGCCGCCCGGAGAGTTTCATCGCAATATCATATAAAAGCAGCGTTTTTCCCGTCCCCGGAAGCCCGGTAAACCAGAAATATCCCGTCCGGTCTGCCCGGATTTTCTTTAAAATCTGGCGTTCAATATCCCTCTGCTGGTATGTCAGAAAATATTCTTTCTTTAAGAACCGTCCCGGCTCTGTGAGCGGCGAAATCAGGTACAGCTCCGCCTGAAACAAGTCTTCGATATCGCCTGGATAATCAGCACTCTCCTGCTGCAAATCCCGGCAGAGCTGTTCCCAGTCCGCCTCCACAATGCGGTCATGATTCGTCAGACGCACCAGGCGGTTCTGGCTGCTAATATAAGTGTACGAACGAATCGGCTTTCCCAGCGCCGCCAGATAATACCGGTTCTGTATGAGCTGCTTGCAGATCGCCTCATCCGACACCTGTCCGCTCTTTAATTCAAGGTTTAAAATCTGTTCTTCCTTGATCTGAAGCAGATCAAACTCTTTTCCCAGTCTCGGAATCTGAAAGGAATAGAAAAAACGCAGTGCGTACACCGCCTGTATATGTCTCTCCAACTCCGAAACCAGCGCTTTCATGCTGTCCAGCTCCCATTCCCGTATTTTCAGAAACACATCCCGCCCCGAAAGCTGTCGTTCCAGCTTTTGAAGGTATTCCGTATTCTGATTTCGGGTAATCGTGTAAATAGAGATTGCTTTCATACCTGTACCGCCTGCGTTCCTTTTCGCCCTTTCCAAATTTTATAGATCCTTCTTTTTGCCGCAGCACTCCATGAGCGCCGCCAGCACCTTATCCATCTGCAGTGGTTTTGCCAGATGCACATTCATCCCAGCTGCCAAGCACTGCCTGGCATCCTCTTCAAAGGCATTTGCCGTCATGGCAAGAATCGGAATCTGCCTTGCATCCGCCCGCGGAATCGCCCGGATCGCGCGTGTCGCAGCCAGACCATCCATCACTGGCATCATCACATCCATGAGAATCGCATCGAACGTCCCCGGAGGTGCCGCCTCAAAGCAGTCTACTGCTTTCTTCCCGTTCTTCACAATCGTGACATGGGCACCCGCATCGGTCAGAAGTGTTTCCGCGATCTCTGCATTCAACTCATTGTCCTCCGCCAAAAGCAGCTTCAAACCGTGAATATTTCCTGACGGCGCTGCTTCCTTAACCGGGAACTCCTCCGGCGGCGGTGCAATCTCAAATGGAATTTCCACCACAAACGTCGTTCCAATGCCGACCTCACTCGTCACCTCGATGTTTCCGTGCATCTGTTCAATCAGCCCTTTGACGATCGTCATGCCAAGCCCAGTTCCCTGGTAAACACTACGCGCATCATTTTTCTCCTGTGCAAACGGGTCAAAGATGTGATCCAGAAATTCCTGGCTCATGCCAACTCCCGTGTCCGAGATCGTCCACCTATAGACGCACCAGCCGTCCCGTACATCCTGCGCCTCCACCCTGGTACTGATTTTTCCGCCCGGACGATTGTATTTGATGCAGTTTCCATAAATATTCAGGAAAATCTGGCGCAGATGGAGCTGGCTGCCATAAATATACGGATACGGAATCTCCGCTTTTCTTTTATCATACTCCCATTGAATGCCCGCATCTACCGCGCGCTCGATGATGATGCTCACGATATCGCGCGTCATCTCTGCCAATGAAATATAATCATGTGCCAGAATGATCTTTCCCTCTTCCAGCTTGCTCATCTGCAGCACATCATTGATAAGGGACAGCAGATGCCCCGCCGCCACCTGCATTTTCCGGTGATTTTCCATCACCATCTCCTTATCATCAAAATGTGCCTCATCGATTTTTAAAAGCCCGATAATGCCATTGAGCGGTGTCCGGATATCGTGACTCATGCGGCTTAAGAAATCTGTTTTCGCCCGGTTTGCCGTCCGCATTTCATCAAATGCCGCCTGCAGGCGCGCGTGCTCCTGTTCATCCCGCGCGTGCATCTGCGACGTATCCTGCAGAAGAATGATCGCATGAACCACCGGCATCTCACAAGAAAGCTCCGTATCAAACACGATCGTCTGCGTCATCAGAACTGTTTTCTGTACCCAGCAGATCGTGCCATCTTCCTCCTGGATACAGTATTCCACGGAAATATGTTTCTCCCCTGCCTCAAACCGCTTCAACAGCTTAGCCGGATCATCTGCCAGACGATAGCTTCCCAAGGTCTCCTGGGTAACCATCTTCATATATTCACTGCAATAATCACGGTAAGAACACGGCAGCGGATAGTCCATAAATAGCTCCCGGCATTCCTCGTCTTTTCCATTCAAGACAACACTCTTCTCCAGAATATCCTTTGTCAAATTAACTGTATATATCATATCTGACAGATCCAGGAGTGCATCCACATAGCTGTCATTTTCCAGAATCGACTGTTTGAGCTGTTCATAATAGAGCGTCAGCTGTTCCTTCGCATCTGCCCGCCCTTCTGAACTTTTCCGGATCGTCTCAAATGCCAGCAGGAAATGATGCAGCTTTCCTTCCTCATCCCAATCTACCGGGATCAGCGTCAGGCGGCTGTAGAGTCCCTGACCGTTCGTGTCATACTGCAATTCGAGTAGATCTCCCTCCGCCTGCAGCTTCCCGGAAAGCTCTGAAACCTGCAGGCTCTGGCGGATGTTGGCGCGGTCAGCACGAGCCACCCGTTCCGCTGCTATCTGCTCCGCCGCACCGGAATAGCTTCCGTCTGACGCCAGAAAGAAATCAGCACTGGCACGGAGTGCCCGGTAGGTATCCATGTGCGCGTCGCAGTAGAGACAATCCGAAAAGTTTCTCCCGTACCGGTTTAAAAGCTTGAGCAGGTGGAAATCCAGCCGTTTTTCCGCTGCCGCTTCCTCGCGCTTTACATGGTTTTTGTTGATATACATATTTTTATCGGCAAAACTAAAAAGCTCCCGCATCGTGCTGCCCGGAAAATCACTGGCAAGTGCATACCCGGCCGCATAGCTGAGCGGCATATCCGGATATCCCTTTGACTCCTCTGTCATCGCCTCCCGCACATGGGTGAGGCATTCCCGCATGGCCTCCTCATCCAGACCATGCGTAACGGCAATAAATTCATCGCCGCCGTCCCGCCCTACGAACTGTTCCGCAGGCATGGACGCGCGCAGGCAGACGGCGAACCGCCTGATGTAGGCATCCCCCGCCTCATGCCCCATGCTGTTGTTGATTCGGCGGAGATTATTCAGGTCAAAACTGCATACTCCCACATTCTCTGCCGCCGGTTCCGGATCATCCAGCAATTCTTCGCATTTATTCTTATTGGGAAGTCCGGTCGCCTTGTCCAAATACACCTTTTTCTGCAGCGCACGGTTCATCGCCGCAAAGCGCACCGCCTTGATAAATTCATATCCAATCAGAAGCATCAGAACAATAATATCAATCGTGATATATTTTTCAATTACCGTCAGCGAGGATGCCTTCCTCTGGGAATACGCCTCCGCCAGTCCCGTCGCCTCATCACAGATTTCAAAGAACCGCTCGCTCTTATCAATGATCTCTGTATTCTCATAGCCGACTTCCCGGACACGCAGGATTTCATAGTGAAGCGCGGCAAAGTACTCCTCCAACTCCTGCATCTTACTCTGAAACGCCCCGTCATCAAGGCGCACCAGCCCCAGTTCGCCATTGCCATTCCGCAGACCATCGACGAAGGCCTCAATATCCTGAATCATACCATCCTCCGGCTGACCGGAAATTTCCAATTTAATGATACGCTGTGTCTTTCCGCGCACCAGTCCCGCATAATTGACCACACGCGCCGTTCCCTGAATACTGGAGACAATTCCCATCATCACGATAATCAGTGCCGCCAGCACAACCGCCAGCACGCCGATGCAGATCTGTATTATGTTTGAAGTCTTTTTCTTCTTACTCTTATTCGCATTCTCGGAATCCATCGCTCCGTCCTCCCGTGAAAAAGAATGTGCCTTGGCACATTCTCGCGCCGAGCGCGGTCGCTTGCGACATGTTTCTGGTACGCCCTTTTTCCTGCACCTGCCATCTTGTTATTTTACATCTTATATTCCAGAAAGCATCCATCCTCATGCGACTCAATCCGCCCGACCGCCTGCAGATACGAATAAATAATCACCGTCCCGGCAAACTTCATCCCGCGCTTTTTGAGATCTGCCGACACTGCATCTGAGAGCGGCGAGCTGACCTTGCCTGTCTCATGAATCACCGCGTCTCCTGTCCAGTGAGTCAGATACGCGTCAAAACTCCCATATTCATTCTGAATTTCCCGGAATATCCGTGCATTCGTGACAGCGGCATGAATTTTCAGCCGGTTATGTACAATTCCCGGGGCGGTCCGGAGTGCTTCCTCCTTCGCCTCGTCGTAACCGCACACCTTGTCCAGGTCAAATTCATCGAACGCGGCGCGGAATGCCTCCCGCTTATTGAGGATGCACTCCCATGAAAGCCCCGCCTGAAAGGATTCAAGGATCAGCATCTCAAAGAGCTTCGCATCATCCCGAACTAACTTTCCCCACTCCTCGTCGTGATAACGGATATACAATTCATTCTTTGGATTCGCCCAGCGGCAGCGGTGTCTTCCATCGTGCCATTCCATACGTTTATCTCTCCCTGTTCGTCATTTGCTCTCACATTTTTTTCTTATTTATCCTTGTTTTTCATTCAAGAAAACATAAATATGCCATATCTCTCGTTTTGAAGTTCTACATAAGCGGCGCCAGAATCCGCAGTGCCTTCCCCGCAAACCGCCGGATAAACGGATACTTCCGGCAGTTTTCCAGAGTGATCCGCTCGCTCTTTGCAAGTGTTTTCTGGAAATCTTCTTCCACATCCATCACAACCGCATTGCGGAAGAAATAGGACGCGCACTCAAAATGCAGATACAGGCTTCTGAAATCAAGGTTGATCGTTCCGACCACCGCCTTCTCATCGTCGCTCGTAAACATCTTCGCGTGGATAAAGCCCGGCGTGTATTCATAGATCTGGACACCAGCCCGCAGAAGCTCCGCGTAATAGCTGCGAGCCAGCAGGTACGCATATAACTTATCCGGTATATGCGGCATGATAATAATGACCTCCACGCCGCGTTTTGCCGCAAACTTGAGCGCCGCCAGCGTCGTATCGTCAAGAATCAGATACGGGGTCGTTATGTGCACATACCGGCGTGAACGCCCTAAAATATCGAGGTACACCGACTCGCCGACATTTTCCCCGTCGAGCGGGCTGTCCGCATATGGCATCACAAAGCCACCGTAGTCCAGCCCCTCCGGCATATGAAATTCCGGCGGACATAAAAATCGGCGGTACTCCTCGCCATCCCGCTCCGTCACATCCCAGAGCTGCAGAAACATCATCGTAAAACTATCCACGGCTTTTCCTTTGATCAGGACTGCCGTGTCCTTCCAGTGTCCAAAGCGCACCCGCTGGTTGATATACTCATCCGCCAGGTTCACGCCTCCGGTAAACGCAGTATGACCATCAATCACGCAGATCTTCCGGTGATCGCGGTTATTCTGATAACTCGAGAGAGCCGGACGCACCGGCGCAAAAATCTTGCACTGAATCCCCTTCTCCTGCATCGCCTTCTCATAGCCGTGCGGCAGCGTGAAGAGATTTCCCATGCCGTCATACATAAATCGGACTTCCACGCCCTCGGCGGCCTTCGTCTCTAACACCTGTAAAATCGCATCCCACATCACTCCGTGTTCTACGATAAAATATTCCATAAATATAAAATGTTCCGCTTTTTTGAGTTCTTCCAATAATACTGGAAACATATCATCTCCCAGCGGGAAATAACGTGCCCCCGTATTTTCATACGCCGGGAAACGTCCGTACTGGTTCATATAGCGGACGAGATTGCCGCCACTGGCGCTGATGCTCTCATAGTGTGCCAGCACCTCCGGATCCTGTAAAAGGTACGGACGCAGTTTTGTCCCAACTTCCTCGATCCGCCGGTTAATACGGTGCGTGCCGGGCTGCAGCGTCAAAAACAGATAAAACAGCGTTCCAAACACTGGAAATACCAGAATCGGCACAACCCAGGACAGCTTGATCGTGCTGTTTCCTTCATCGCTGATAATATAGATCAATATCAGGGCACTGAGTATCGCAGATCCGCCATACATATAGATCAGGTACTCTCTAAACCAGTCAAACCCGGCAAAGAGCACAAGAATCTGTATCAGCAGAAACAGCGTTCCCAGCGTGGTACGACCGAAAATCAGACGCAGCAGTTTTTTCAATTTTTTAAGTATTTTCTCCATTTTCTACCAGTCCATTTCTCTATCTTGTTCATCGGGCATCTGCCATATCATTTAAAACTACAGTGCCATCTCTCATAGTATGACAGATTTTTGCAAATAAAACAAGAGGTCAGCCAGAGACTGACACAGATTTATGTGTCATCCCGACTGACCTGTCATTGCAAGCGCTTATTTTAACAACCGCATTGAAACATCTCACTGATATTCCGCATAAGGCTTATATATCGCCATTTTCTGGAATTTTAGTCCTCCAGTGCCTGACGGATATCCTCGATGATATCATCCGCATTCTCAATTCCGACACTCAAACGGATCAGGCTCGGATCAACGCCCGCCTCCTTGAGCTGCTCGTCGGAGAGCTGACGGTGAGTATGACTTGCCGGATGCAGCACGCAGGTTCTCGCATCGGCAACATGGGTTACGATGGCTGCCAGTTTCAGCTTATCCATGAACTCGCCGGCTGCCTGACGACCGCCCTTTAAGCCGAAAGAAATAACGCCGCATGTACCGTTCGGCATATATTTCTGCGCCAGTGCATGGTATTTATCATTTTCAAGTCCCGGATAATTCACCCAGGCCACATCTTCACGGCTCTGTAAATACTCGGCGACCTTCTGTGCATTCTCACAGTGGCGCGGCACACGCAGATGCAGTGTCTCCAGACCGATATTCAATAAGAAGGAATTCTGCGGGGACGGGATGGAACCGAGATCACGCATTACCTGTGCGGTTGCCTTGGTGATATAAGCCGCCTTACCGAATTTCTTCGTGTAAATAATGCCGTGGTAAGACTCATCCGGCGTCGTCAGACCCGGGAATTTATCTGCATGTGCCTCCCAGTCAAAGTTGCCACTGTCCACGATGCAGCCGCCGACGGTCATCGCATGTCCATCCATATATTTTGTAGTAGAATGCGTTACAATATCTGCGCCCCACTCGAACGGACGGCAGTTGATCGGAGTTGCAAACGTATTATCTACAATAAATGGAATACCATTTCTGTGTGCAATCCGGGCAAATTTTTCCAGATCCAGCACTACCAGAGCCGGGTTTGCAATCGACTCACCGAAGATACACTTTGTGTTCGGGCGGATCGCCTTCTCGATCTCCTCTTCCGGCGCATCCGGGTCAACTAACGTAACATCGACGCCCATTTTTTTCATCGTAACGACAAACAGGTTTGATGTGCCGCCGTATACGGTTGCCGAGCAGACCAGATGATCGCCCGCGCCGCAGATATTAAATACCGCATAAAAGTTTGCCGCCTGTCCGGAGGATGTCAGCATTGCTGCCGCGCCGCCCTCCAGCTCACGGATCTTATCTGCGACTGCATCATTGGTCGGGTTTGCCAGACGGGTATAAAAATATCCGTTTTCCTCCAGATCGAAGAGTCTTCCCATCTGCTCACTGGTTGAATACTTAAAGGTCGTGCTCTGGTAGATCGGCAGAATTCTCGGCTCGCCATTTTTCGGCTGCCATCCGCCCTGGATGCACGTTGTTTCCATTGAACGTTTCATTTTTCTTCTCCTTCATATGTTTATTTTTAAATAATTATATAGTAATTGAGCCTATTTTTTAGTACAGCTCTTTTACATCACCATATCAAACAGCGAAAGCTGATTGCTCTCCGGCAACCCCGTCAGAATTCCCAGCTCTGCCATCAGATCGCACACCGTTTTCGTAACCTTGGTACGGTTGATAAAGTCCTCTTTCGACAAGAACTTTCCATCCTCCGCCGCAAAAACAATCGCGTCTGCCGCTTTCTCGCCGAGTCCGTCGATACTGCTTAACGACGGCATCAGCTTTCCGTCTATGATCTGGAAATTGCGGGCTTTTGCCCGGTAAATATCGATCGGCATGAACTCAAATCCGCGCGCGTACATTTCCTGTACGATACGCATATCGCGCAGCGTGTCCTGCTCTTTCTTGGAAAGAGAATCCGACCGGCTCTTGTATTCCGCCAAATGGTACTCCAGCTTATCGCGCCCCTGGCACATCAGCTTGTAGGTAAATCCACTCGCACGGATGCTGAAATATGCCGCATAGTACGCCAGCGGGTAAAATACCTTACAGTACGCCACACGCCACGCCATCATAACGTAAGCCGCCGCGTGCGCCTTCGGGAACATATACTTGATTTTCAGGCAGGAATCGATATACCACTGCGGCACATCATGAGCTTTCATCTCCTCGATCCACTCCGGTTTCAGTCCTTTTCCTTTTCGGACAGACTCCATGATAGTGAAGGAAAGTCCCTCTTCAAGTCCTTTCTGAATCAGATAAATCATAATATCGTCTCGACAACAGATCGCCGTCTGAATCGTCGCCTGTCCGCTCAGGATAAGATCTTTCGCGTTTCCTAACCATACATCCGTACCGTGGGACAGACCGGAAATCCGCACCAAATCCGAAAAATATTTCGGTTTGGCATCGATCAACATCTGCATCGCGAAGTCTGTACCAAACTCCGGAATGCCAAGCGCCCCGAGCTTACAGCCGCCGAGATCCTCCGGCGTGACACCGAGCGCCTCCGTGTTCTGGAAGAGACTCATGACCTCCTTCGAATCCAGTGGAATATCCTTAACCGGGTCGAGTCCCGTCAAATCCTGCAGCATACGAATCATGGTCGGATCATCGTGTCCGAGAATATCGAGTTTCAACAAGTTGTGGTCGATCGAGTGGTAATCGAAATGCGTCGTGACGGTACGTGTCGTCATATCGTCCGCCGGGTGCTGCACCGGTGTAAACGTGTCAATCTCCTCTCCGAGGGGCAATACGATGATACCGCCCGGATGCTGTCCGGTGGTACGCCGCACGCCGACGCAGCCGGACACGATGCGCTCAATCTCGCACCGGCGCTTACGGATTCCCTTATCCTCATAATAATGCGCCACAAAACCATACGCTGTCTTATCCGCCAGCGTACCGATCGTCCCCGCACGGAAGGTCTGTCCTTTTCCGAAGATGACCTCCGTATAGCTGTGCGCCCGGCTCTGGTACTCGCCGGAGAAGTTTAAGTCGATATCCGGCTCCTTATCGCCCTTGAATCCCAGGAACGTCTCAAACGGGATGTCGAACCCGTCTTTTTTCAACGGTTTTCCGCACTTTGGACATATCTTATCCGGCATATCGCAGCCCGCCATACCCGAAAACTTCTTTACGTCTTCGGAATCAAAATCGTAATAATGGCAGTTCGGGCAGTAATAATGCGGGCTCAGCGGATTTACCTCCGTGATACCAGACATCGTCGCCGCCAGCGAGGAACCAACGGATCCTCGCGAACCAACCAGATATCCATCCTCATTCGACTTCCAAACCAGCTTCTGCGCGATGATATACATAACGGCGAATCCATTGGAAATGATCGAGTGAAGTTCACGCTCCAACCGATCGACTACCACCTTCGGCAACTTATCGCCGTACATATCATGCGCGTGGTTGTAACAGATGGTACGCAGCGTATCATCCGAATTCGGAATAACCGGCGGACACTTGTCCGGGCGTACCGGGGAAATGCGCTCGCACATCGCCGCGATCTTGCGCGTGTTTGTGATAACGATCTCCTCCGCCTTATCGCTGCCTAAATATTCAAATTCCCCCAGCATTTCCTCTGTGGTCCGCAGATACAGTGGTGCCTGATCGTCTGCATCCTTAAAGCCCTTGCTCGCCATGATGATACGGCGGTAGACCTCATCCTCCGGATCGAGAAAATGTACGTCGCAGGTCGCGCAGACCAGCTTGTTCCACTGTTCGCCAAGTTCAATCACTTTGCGGTTCAGATCCTGCAGATCCTCCCAGGTGTTGACTGAACTTTTCTCATCCCTCAGCATAAATGCGTTGTTTCCAAGCGGCTGCACTTCCAGATAATCGTAGAAATTCGCTATTTTTCCCAGTTCCTCCTCCGGAACCCCGCGCAGGATCGCCTGAAACAGCTCGCCCGCCTCGCACGCCGATCCAAGAATCAGCCCCTCGCGGTGGCTCGCCAGCAGACTCTTTGGAATCCGCGGACGTTTTGCAAAATACGTCAGGTTTGACTGGGAAATCAGCCGGTACAGATTGATTCGCCCGACATCATTCTTCGCCAGAATAATAATATGGTAGGTCGGCATCTTCCGGATCATTTCCGGCGTCATTTTGCTGAGTTCGTTGAGCTGCGTCAGATTTTCGATATCACGAGCTTTTAACATCTCGATAAACTTGACAAAAATCTCTGCCGTCGCCCCCGCATCATCGACCGCCCGGTGATGGTTTTCGAGGGAAATTTTAAGCTCTTTCGCTACCGTGTCGAGCTTGAAGCGGTTCAGGTTCGGCAGCAGAACACGCGCCAGCGAAACCGTATCGAGAACGGTCGGCTGGAATGTGAGTCCCTGCCGTCTCGCATTTTCTTTGATGAAACTGATATCAAACGACGCGTTGTGCGCGACCATGACCGCACCCTCGCAGAATGCCAAAAATTCCGGCAGAACCTCTTCGATCGTCGGCGCGCTGATTACCATGCCGTCGTTGATGCTTGTCAGCTGTTCAATGTCATAGGGGATTGGCACTTCCGGGTTGACAAATGTGCTGAATTTGTCCACAATCTTTCCATCCGTCACACGCACCGCGCCGATCTCGATGATGCGGTTCTTGATCGGGCTGAAACCGGTCGTCTCGATATCGAATACAACGCAGGTGTGATCTAACGTCTGTCCTTTCTCATTCTCCGCCAGTTCCTTCATATCATCGACGAGATAGCCCTCAACACCATAGAGGATCTTGAAGTTTTCGCCCTTATCAACCGCATGGTTCGCATCCGGAAACGCCTGCACACAGCCGTGGTCGGTGACAGCGATCGCGTCCATGCCCCACTGTTTGGCACGTTTGATGATATCCTTGACCTCGGAAACACCGTCCATATCGCTCATCTTTGTGTGACAGTGAAGCTCCACGCGCTTGACCGGACTGTTGTCCATCCGCTTGCTGGTGAAATCTTCGCATTTCTTGATGCCGGAAACCGAACCGATCGTCAGCTCGCCGTCAAATTTATCAATGTTGGCAACACCCTTGATGCGGACAAACTGTCCCGCCTTGGTCGCCGTCTTCAAATCATCCAGCGTATCTTCCCGTGCAAAGATCTTGACGCCGATTGTATCTGTAAAATCCGTTACCGAAAACATAAACAGTGTGTTGCCGCTGCGAAGCTCCCTTAGCTCGCAGGTCAGGATCTTTCCGCGGATGACAACCTGCCCAACCTCGCCTTCCAGCTCCTCGATCGGGCTCGCCTCCTCATCGAAATCGCGCCCAAACAGCACATCCGGGTTATCGGACTTCTTCATATAGCCCGAACGGCGGTACTCGCCGCCCTTGCCGGATCCAGCATTTGCGCTGCCCGCCTGGTTTCTGCCTGCTGCCGGATTTCCCCCGGTTTTCAACTTACCGACCGGTTTTAAAACAGTCTTTCCCTCGTCAAATGGCAGATCGACACCGCCAGAGGCAGGTTCCGCCCCCAACGGTTCCATATACGCCTCATTGGCACCTGCTGCCCCGGCAGCCACGCCGCTTCCGCCTGCCGCCTGCGGCTTCATGTAGATGATCTCCGGCTCGGTATTCTTCTTCTCAACCGGATGGTAGGAAGTCTTCACAACCACCGGCACATTGCAGCGCTCGGTGAAGATTTTCTCCAGAATCCGCACCAATTCCGGTGCCTTATCGCGCACGATCATCGTGTCCTCCAGCGACAGCTTCAGGTATCCTTCTTCTTCAAAATCCATCTCCGCCTTACGGAACATATTATAAAGAAGGATACTGTAATTTTTCAGCTCCATCAAAATGCTGTCCCGGTATACATTCATGAGTTTTTCCGGCGTGTACTGGCTGGACAGATGGTATTTCTCCAAAATCTTGATCGTCACCCGTTTGCCCGGAAACAACTGCTCCTTGATGCCTTTTTCCAGATCGTAGATACTCTGCTTGTGCATCAGGCGCGGGCTGTCGATGTATACGCGGATCACGCTCCGGTCACGGTTCGTCGAGATCTTCTCGATCCCGACCATTTCAAGCAGTCCCCGCACATTTTCCGCAATATGTAAATCTGGAAATACCTCCAGAAATGTTTTCATTCTATCATTCCTTTGCTTTTTTATCTTCCACCATCCGGTCAAGCTCCGCTTTGAGCGCCGGTAAAAGTTCACTCTCCGGCAGTTTTTTCACAATCTCGCCCTTGCGTATCAGAAGTCCTTCGCCGATACCGCCGGCTACCCCGAGATCGGCTTCCTTCGCCTCGCCCGGTCCGTTGACCACGCAGCCCATGACGGCAACCTTGATATCCAGCGGATATCCCTGTACCAGCGTCTCCACCTGGTTTGCCAGACCGATGAGGTCGATCTGCGTGCGTCCGCAGGTCGGACATGAAACAACTTCCACTCCTCCCCGACGAAGGCCCAGCGTCTTCAAAATCAGCTTTGCCGACTTGATCTCCTCCAGCGGGCTGCCTGTCAGGGACACGCGGATCGTATCACCGATTCCCTGACTCAAAATCAGTCCCAGACCGACCGCTGACTTGATATTGCCCGCAATTACAGTTCCCGCCTCTGTGATACCGACATGCAGCGGATAATGAGTCTTTTTTGCAATTAGTTCATGTGCTTTTACACACATCATAACATCCGAAGATTTGATGCTGATAACCAGATTGTCATAACCCATCTGCTCAATCAGGGCAACCTTATCCAGCGCACTCTCAACGAGTCCTTCCGCTGTCACGCCGCCATATTTCTCTACCAATGGCTTTTCCAAAGAACCGCTGTTGACGCCGACACGAATCGGCACGCCATACTCTTTTGCCTTGTCAACCACCGCCTGGATCCGCTCTCTGGAACCGATATTTCCCGGATTGATACGGATTTTGTCCGCGCCGCACTCGATCGCCGCGATCGCGAGACGATAGTCAAAATGAATATCCGCCACCAATGGAATATGTATCTGGCGTTTAATCTCCGTCAGGGCAGCAGCCGCCTCCATTGTCGGCACTGCCACACGGATAATATCGCAGCCCGCGTGCTCCAGCGCCAGAATCTGCTCGACGGTCGCCTTCACATCCTCTGTTTTCGTATTACACATCGACTGGATCAGAATCGGATTGCCGCCGCCGATCTGTCGTTTTCCAATCTGCACCACTTTCGTCTCGTCCCGGTATCCCATATCGTTCCTCCCAAACCATTCTTCTCCGACACAAAATTTCCGGCCTTTTTCGAGCGAATCTTTCATGCCTTTGAATCAAATGAATTAGTAACTGTTCAGTACCTTCACAGTCACGCGCAAAAATCCATCAAAAATTGCCTAC
>OGMW01001122.1_pt1 | contig 25190 bp, 22 predicted proteins | sample 1573281 | NCBI WGS metagenome assembly OGMW01 (sample SAMEA2581907, study PRJEB24529) | metagenome | biome: Human gut stool | place: China | collected 2011 | reverse complement strand
TACGGTGGGTGGTGTGGAAGGGGCAAGTGGGGAATCTCACTTCCCCTATCCGATTCCGGACAGCGGTGTTTAATCTTCAACAGGACCCGCGGCGGCGCATTTCCTCACAATCTCGATGAGTTTTTCAAGCTCAACACCACCGTGTTCACTCATGAGCCCCAGAGTGGCCTTGGGAATCATGACGTCGCCGAGCGGTGTGCGCAGCGCTTTGAATACCGCGACGGAGTCACCGAGACGCTGCCGCAGCCAGGGGGCGGCAGCGATCAGATCCGCGAGCCGGGTGTCGGCATTGAGTTCGGGAAGCCTGACACCGGCCGGTGCGGCAGGAGCGGGGGCTGCCGACGCCTGGTGACGGGAAAGGCCGCCGCGTTTGCCCACCGGCACATGCTCACCGGGTTCGGCGATGCCGTGCAGGTACACCGGTTCCGTGGTTTCCTGACTCCAGGTGAGCAGGGTGCGGGAGTCCTGCAGCTGACGGATGCGGGTGCAGTCCTGCATCACCTCCATCACACCGCGGAATTGACCCTGCTCATCACGGATGGCGACAAAGAGGATATAGATGAACTTGCCGGGCTTGTTGATCCAGAAGTCCACGGAGTTTTCCTCGCCGCTCTTGAATTTCTTCACGATTTCCTTGACGAAGTGAACGCTCGTGGCCGGGTGGCAGTTGGTGACCTTACGGCCGATCACATTGCGGCTTCGCGGGAAGATGCGGTGTTTTGTATCGGTGTAGAAACGGACGATCTCCTCTTCATCGACAAAAGAGATGTCGATGGGAAGATGCTGGAAAATCAGGTTGATCTGCTCAAGCGAGAGACGGCCGGTTTTCACTTCAAGCAGACCGTCGTCAGCAGCCTTGCCGCCGGTGGAGAGCCCGTACTTCTGCATCAGTGCGCTGAAGTCCCTGGCAAAGGCAGCCATGTCAGGGCTGACGGCGGGTGCTGCAGAGGCGGGTTCCTCTTTGGGAGCTGCAGCGGTGGCGCCGCACCCCCAGGCGTAGCCGATTTCGGCGTCACCGAGCTTCATGTGCTCAAAAGCGGCAGGCGGAATCAGGGCGAGCGAGGTCGGCAGAAGCACGGTCTCTTCCTTTGCAATCAGGTCGAGGCAGTTGTCGATAATGTTTTTCTGCTTGGCGATGAATTCATCATCGGTCTGCGGGGTTTCCCGTTCGAGCAGGGCACGTGCATCACGGATTTCGTCCCGGATGTAGTCATCAAAAAGCCACATATGTGTCGAGGGACGGTTAAAGCCGCGGCGCTCGAGCTCGGCATAGAGCTGATTGTGCTTGCGGGCGAAGTGAATCTTAAGTTCGGCAAGCCGGTCATAAAGGGCATACCACTGATTGCGGATCACCGGGTACTGGACGAGGTCCTCGATTTCCTTGACGAGCCCCTTCCAGGCGTCGATTTCACGGTAGTAGGCGGCAACCGGATGATCCGGGGAGAGATCAGCAGGGCGCTCCCGGTTGAGATACGGGGCAAAAACCAGCAGCATTTCACCGATGGGGGTTCTGCGGCACTCATCAGCACTGTGGCTGTGAGCGGTATCGTTCTGTTCGAGCATGGCGATTTCCCAGGGCTCGACAGGGGCGAGAGCCTTCATTTCCGCACGGGCCGCCTCGAGGCTCAGCTCCTTGCGGTCATAACGCAGGGTGATGCTTTCAAGGCGGGCAAATCGTTCAGGATCGGGGTGCTGGAGTTTGGTTTCGGCAGATGACATACGTTAATTCTCAGGCAGAAACCCGCACTGAGCGGCGGGGGCCGGACGTGCGGGCTGAATCAGAAAAAGATGGAGAGGCCTTAGCGGACGGTTTTGGCTTCAAGCGCGATGGCATTCGGGAAAATAATGTTATTTTCGATATGAATGTGTTCGTGCAGAGCGTCTCTGAAGTCCTTCAGACTTTTGATCAGCAGAGTGTAGGAAGCGCATGCGTCAGCGGGCGGCTGATAGCCGTTGGTGAGCTCTTCGATGCGGGCATGACGTTCTCCTTCTTCGGCGTGCTCCGTTTCCATGACATGAACGGGGGAGGCGACATGACCGTCAGCGCAGTGGAAGGCCGGGGCGGCGGTGCCTGTCAGATCAGCCTGGCACAGACGGTAGATGTAGGGGAAAAGAATATTTTCCTCTTTCAGAAGGTGCTGGGAGAGCGCAGAGTAGGAGGCTCTGAAAAGCGCATCAATTTCGGTGAGCTCGGGGTGATTGGCGCCGTGAACAGCCTTCACCTTTTCAAGCAGCTTGATAATCACGGGACCGTCTGCACGGATACCGCGGTGATGGATCTTGAGCACATAGTCGCACAGCAGATCAGTGGGCCAGTGCTGAAAGTCGGGTTTGCCGGGAACGGCTTCGTTGGAGGTTTCGGCGAGGGCGGCGGCCACTTCTTCAGGAGTGTGACCGGCTAAACCGCAGGCGACCCGGAACGAGGTTTTCCCATGGCAGCAAAAGTCCACATTGAAACGATCGAGCACGGCAGCTGCGCTGGGACTTTTTGCGGCAATTTCGCCGACGCTGAGATGATCATAAGGCGTGGAATTCATTGATTTCTCCATAGAAAACACTGAGAGAAGAGAAAAGTAGTTGTGGAATTATCCTAACATCGGGCGAATCTAAAGGGAAGTGCGTATTGGAGATAAGTCGAAAGAAGTATGATATGCTCTGATATTCATACCCTAAGTTGGTACTTTTCGCACAACAGGATTGACCATCCTGACCATTGATATAACTCTAAAGTTTGACAGTACTTGGATAAAATAGTTAGGTTTATGTCAGCTATTGTGGACTATTGGCAGGAGTAGTTCCCCGCTATACAATTAGTTCTAGATACCCCACACTGAAAGACTTTAACAGTCAGTAGGGAACCCGCACTCATCTCCTCACTCTAGAAAAGAAGAACAGATATGCAGAAGATTCGTATTTTGCTCGTGGATGACCACGAGTTGTTTCGCAGTGGTATTAAGGCCCTTTTACAACGACAGAGCGATTTTGAAATTGTGGGTGAGGCTGGTGACGGGCTGGAAGGTGTCAAGCTCGTTGAGCATGTTCCGGCTGATGTGCTGCTGCTTGACGTGGACCTGCCGAGCATGAAGGGCTATGAGGTGCTCGCTCAGATTCGTGAAGCGCATCCCAATCTTGCGGTTCTGATGCTCACCGTCAGTGAGGATTACGAAACGCTTGGGGAATGTCTGCGGCTTGGTGCGCGAGGCTACCTCAACAAGAATATTGATCAGGATTATCTGCTGCGCTCCATCCGCAGTGTGTACATGGGCGAGAGCGTGATTTCTCCTCAGATGATGACCAAGTTCGTCAATCGCCTGGCCAATCAGGAGGAACGTCAGACGCAGGTCTTCAGTGATCCGTCCTCTCTGACGCGACGCGAACGCCAGACGCTTGCCTGGCTTGCCCGCGGCGTCTCCAACAAGGAAATCGCCCGTGCACTCGGTCTGGCCGAAAGTACGGTGAAGGTGCACGTGCAGAGCATTCTGCGTAAGCTCGGTGTCACCAGCCGTGTTCAGGCTGCCGTTTATGCCATTGAACATGGTATGGACAAGGTGCAGTAACGAGCGCTGTCTCTTATAAAAGCAAGGACATTGAACAATTTCAGCGGTTCAATGTCCTTCTTTTTTTCCGGGCTGTGCTCTCAGCAGTGCTGCGGATGTTCGGCAGAGCGGATATTCATGCCGGTGCCGTCCTTGTTGATGGTGAAACGGAACCGAATGTAGGCGTTAATGCCGGGGATCCGTTTTGCCACATCTCCGGGAAGGTGGAAAATTTCGTAGATCTGGTTTGTGACATCCTCAATGCTGTTGCCGTCAAGCACACGGCCGAGCAGGTAGGAGAGAGTGTATTCATACCAGTCACGTCCGAAGCGCTGCGCACCGTCAGAGATCTGCTCAAGATAGTTCCAGAGCTCCACTTTTGTGAGGTAGCCGGCGGCGTGAGCGAGTTTGCTCAGCTCTGCAGCCTCGCCGAGATCCCAGGCGTAGGTAGAGTCTATGGCGTTAATACACTGAGGGGAAAGAATGAGCGCAGCGGCAACCGCTTTGCGGGCATCCTGCGCCCGAACGGTGCTGTTAATGAGATCATTGTCCAAAGTGGTGCTGCGCATGCCGCTCAGGAGGTAATCGAGTTGCGCTAATATGGCATCACGGGAATCAAGACCGAATTCCCGGTTGAGCTGACTTTTTATTTCCTCCGCACTCAGCGTCCCGACTTTCAGACTCAGAAGCGTTTCATGACGCAGGTGCGACGGCAGCAGGCAGAACGTGAGAAGGCGTTTCTGCGTGTCACTAAGCTCATTGGCCTGTGAAAGACGACCTGTAGTCCGGGAGCGCGCCGAGGCCACCAGTTCCCTGGCGCCGAAGACGTTCTGCGAACGGAACGACACAGCACCCCAAACCAGCAGGATCAGGACAAACAGGCCAAAGCCGAGATAGAGAAATAACGATAAGCTCATGTGGGTAGAAAAAACCAGAACTGTGTTAACTAACCAAGTGATTGCTCCACGGGGAAATAGTATTAATAAACATGCAGGGCAACTGTAAAATCGTCCCCTCTTTGTGTTCTAAGGTGTTACTAATTTTTCGCCTGTAACATGCTCTCGGGACGGCTTTTTTAGTGAAAACTCCTCTTGTGCAGTCGCTATTTTGAGAAGGTAGAGAACAGAATGCAATCAAGTCATGCTGCTGCGGCGTTGACGAAAAATATAGATCTGATGTCCGGCGCAACACTGCCGCTGCCGCTTTCGAGCGACAAGGAAGGGGCTCTGTGGCGTTGCGGGGACTTTATTGTGACCTGGCAGGAGAACGCAAAGAGTGTCCAGGAACGGGTGGCGGAGCTGCTTGGCAAGCCGTACACGCCGACAGTACGGTTTCCGTATGTGCTGATGGGCTTTCCTGTCTCAAAGGGTCCCGAACTTATGCCGAGCATTATTCTGAGCGTGAGTATTCCGCTTGATCAGGAGGCGGACGAGCCTGTGGCCGTGGTCTCTTTTACGCTTGCGGATAAGGAGGTAGTACTCGGCGAGCTGCACGATGTTTCCCGTATCCCTGTTGAACAGATGCAGCAGCTGCTGATGAACACGTTCGGTGACCTGGTTGAGGTCAGAGAAGGCGAGGTGATCGAATATCTCGGTCCGCTCTCAGACTTTAAAAATGAAAGCCACTGGAAATAAAATCGGTGAAGTTAAGAGCTGTTAAACAAAAAACAGCTCTTTTTTTATGGAAATCATATAAACATTTATTACAGTGTAACTGTATACTAATAGCATCAACCCGCTATTCAAGGTCTGTCACTATGTCCGAGACTGAGGCTTATATCACTGAATCCGCGCCGGGCGGTCTCGCGCGGATGCTCGATTACAGCAAACGCGCTGCAAAAGTGCGTCGAAAGCACCCGAACTGTCTCTTTATCACTGATGAGACTGACCTTGAGGTTGCGCTCAAGCGCTACTGCTGGGGTTCGGAGCAGTGTGTGGAGGCGTTCCCCTGGCGCCTGCTCAGCTTCACAAGAACAGCCAGAAAGGATCTCTCCTTTCTGCTCGGCACGCAGTGGCTGCGCGAGAACTATGCGGATCTGATGTCGTTGTGGCCCGCCACCGCAAGAAATGCCCGTTACCTGTACTCTCCGGCAGAACTTGCAAAGTGGTTTCGTAACAATCTCCACTCCACCGTGGAGTCCGTTCTCGTGCCGCTGACACTGTTTTCCACACAGCCCGACGCCATGCGGCGCCGGTTCATGACTCTCAAAATGGAGAAAATGCAGTCTGTCTATGACGGCGGACCGCTTGCCTACCGTGCCAACCGGTTGAGTACGTGGGATATTTTCGAGGGCGTGAGTAAGGCCGCAAGAAAGGAACTCGGTTGCTGGTTTTCCGATGTTGTGCAGAAGTCTGAGCAGCAGGGGGTACAGTTTCACCGGACAAAACTCATCCCCTTTGAGGTCAGACTGCCCGAGGGCATGCTTCCCCGCTTTTATACGCTTCCGGAAATTGGCGGCACACGCGACTATCCGACCAAAGAGGTCGGTATGACAACCGCGCGCAGCTTCGGCTGGGCGCGGCATGAAATGGCCAACCGCGGGGTGCGGATTCTCGGCTACACCCAGGGCGTGGCGGTGGGCGGCCCGGAATACGATGCCGACTACGAGAACGGGCTGCTTGAGCTGATGACCGCCGAGCGTTTTGTAAAACTGTTCGGAGTAAGCGCGCTCAAAACCGCACGCTGGAGAATAAGCAGGGATCTGACCCGCTGGTCATCCGACAAAGCGGATTTCGGGCCCGGGCTGCCGCCAAAGCAGCTCTCGGCACTGCTCGGGATCAATTACATCAGCGGTATTCAGGTTTTCCGGTAAAAAAAGCCCGGCGTGTTAAAACGTCGGGCCTGGCAGCGGTCAGCCTTTAATCAGTGTGACCACCTCTTCAAGGGGGAGGCGGGATTTCGGACGGCTCGCGTTGCTGTCATCATCGGTGCGAAGACCAAGGCAGATCCCAACCGTTGCCTTGAGGCCTTTTGCCGGCAGGTCGAACGCCTTGTCGAATTCCCGGAATTTGATGCCGCCCAGGGCTGTTGCATCAATGCCGAGCTGAGGAGCGGCAAACATCAGGAAGCCGAGCGCGATGTGAACCTGTTCACGCACCCAGATTTCTCCGTGGTCGTATCCGGAGAAGTAGTTTTCAACCCCCTGACGGCGGAATTCATTGAACCCGGCGATATCGAAACCTTCCGGGAACCGGCCTGCCTGTGCCTCACAGTCAACAACATGCTTGAGGTATTCGTCGCTGATATCGGTTTTTGCCGCCATGATAATCAGGTGACTGGCCGTATCGGCGCGGCCGATGTTGAAGTCTTTGATGTAGGGGAGCACCTGTGCACGGACAGCGGCTCTGTCAAACACAAAGAAATGCCAGGGCTGTACGTTCATTGAGCTCGGAGTAAGACGGAGAATCTCCAGCACAGCCTGCAGCTGCTCTTCACTGAGATCTCCCTCGGGTTTGTAGTGTTTGGTGGTGTAGCGGGTCTGAGCAATCCGGACAATATCTTCAATCATGAGTTATCCCTCAGAAAAATGTTTTGTGTTTCAGGTATGCTCATTTTGCCATAAGTCGGGCATTACTGAACGTTAGTTCAGTAACGCATTCAGCGGTGTCGGATTTGGTCCTACTGCACGCCGGCACAGACATGCCGTTAGAATGTGAGAACTGACCGGCTGACATTTCACTAATTTCAGGAAAGGGGAGAATGCGGTGCGTGCAACCGTTGACACTTTATTCAGCTTCTCCGGCAAGGCGCTCCGCAATAGTGGGCATTCACTTTATCTGAGTCTGCGGGCTGTTGTCGGCGCACACCCTTCTGAGGGTTCACACGGGTCTGCCGGTGCCTGCCTCACACAAAAAAGCGTCTCACTCAAGGCAATCCGAAAAAGTGTGTGCTCACTTGTCTTCACATTCTGCGCATTTTCAGCTGCGCAGGCCTCAGACGGGACGATTCAGATCGGTTACGCCACCTCTCTGGATCCGGCACTTTACATTGAAGCAATGGTTCCGCTGGTACAGAAAATCCAGGAAACCATACCCGGTGTTGAGGTGCATACGCGGGAGCTGAATTTTTCAGGCAGAACGCCCGACCTTGCAAATGTGGATTTTCTCCTCATATCCGGCGCGGAAACACGCATGGTCGGGACGGATAATCCGCTTGTGCTGGCCACACTCGGAAAAAGCGGTGCCGACAGGAGTCAGTCCGTCGGCTCGGTCTTTGTCGTTAACAGCAGCTCTGCGTACAGGACGCTTTCAGACCTTCGCGGCAGACGCGTTGCAGCCAATGACGCCAACTCTTTTGACGGCTGGATCATCGCCATGAATGAGCTGGCCGAAGAGGGATTTGAGTGGAAAAACTTTTTTGCTCAGACCTACTACACTCACTGGCAGTTTCCGGATGTGCTCACGCTGCTGAGTGCAGGTCAGGTCGAGGTTGGAATACTGCCGACGTGCGCTCTGGAAAAGGCTCTGGCACAGGGCGCGCTGCAGCCCGGGGCAGTAAGGGTGATTCATGAGAAAACGCTGGCGCCGGATGAGTGCCGGCGCTCGACAGAGCTATTTCCCGGCATTCAGCTTGTGGCGATGCCGCATGTGCCGGCCGGGCGCGTGAAAGCGGTTCTGCAGGCGGCTTACGCTATCCCGGCACAGCCCGATGGTGTGGAGTGGCTGCCTAATACGGATACAGCAGGTATTGACCGGCTGCTGGAGAATCTGCACCTGGGGCCCTTTGCTTATCTTGACAGGCTTTCCTGGCAGACCATCTGGACGCGCTACCGCTTCTGGATACTGCTCGGCCTCGGGGTGATTGCGTTTCTGATGCTTGACGTTGTGAGAATCAACCGGATAGTGAAGAAAAAGACGGCTCAGCTTGAAGCGGAAAGTGAAGCCAGACAAGAGGCCAATAGAGCGCTTGAGGCGAGTCAGCACCGGCTCGATCTGCTCGAGAGGGCGAGCATGGTGAGTCAGCTTTCCGCCATGATTGCGCATGATCTGAAGCAGCCGCTCACGATTATTGTGAATTACCTCAACGGTCTTGTTCTTTTCCTTGAGCAGGGTAACGAGAATAGAGAACTCCTTAAAGGCACACTCAGAAAGGTGGTCGGTGAGGCGTACCGGTTGAGCGATATTATTGAACGTGTCCGGCAGGTTAACCGGCGTGACTGGGCGGCAAGAGAAAAGCTCAACCTCCGGGAGGTTCTCGGACGTGTGCTTGAGTATGCGCAGCTTGATGCGGAGCGGATGGGGCTCAGCGAAGAGGTTTTTGTGATGGGCAATGCGCTCGAAATTGAGCTCGCAGTACTCAATATTGTGCGCAATGCCAAAAGTGCGGTGAAGGTGCTTGGCCGGGAGGGTGCCGTCCGTGTCAGTCTTACCTCGGATGGCGACTTTGCAAGGATAAAGGTTGAGGATAACGGTCCGGCGATCAGTGATGCGGTTTTTCAGAATCTGGGTCGCGTCACCAGAAGCAGTAAACCTGACGGCATGGGCTACGGACTCGCGATTGCTCACTCGATTGTTGAGGCGCATCAGGGTCATCTGAATTTTTCAAGACTTGAACCGCAGGGATTGAGCGTGGAAATCGTGCTTCCGGTTCTCAACCGGGTTGTGTGTGAGGAGAGTGTGTGATGGTGGCACCGCTGATCAGAATTGTTGATGACGACCCGCAGGTTTCGGAGTCGCTGAGGTTTGTCCTCAGTATTGCCGGATTTGACGTCTGCGCCTATGCCGGGGCGGAGGATTTTCTCCGTAATGACTCCTTTGAGAGACCCGGGTGCGTGCTGCTTGATATCCGTATGCCGGGCATGAGCGGTCTGGAGTGTCAGAACGAGCTGATTGCGCGCCACGCCGATCTGCCGGTTGTGTTTCTGTCGGCTCATGCCGACATCAGCATGGCGGTGAATGCGGTGCAAAAGGGTGCATCAGGATTTCTGGTAAAACCGCCAAGACCCGACGAGCTGACAGAGCAGATTCAGAAGGCGGTGGCGCTGCATGAAAAGCGGCTGAAGATGCGTCGGGAGCTTGCACAGATCGAACAGCAGCTCGCGGGGCTGACCCCGGCCGAGTACGACACAGCGCTGCTGATAGCCAAAGGGCTTTCGAATGCGGATATTGCTGAAGTATTGAAATTAACTGAAGGAACGGTGAGGCGCAGACGGATGGATATCGGAAATAAACTGGATGCCCGAAACGCGGTGGAGGTTGGCGAGCTGTTTCGCTGGATGGATACGCTAAAGGAGGCGCTGCCATGAGTGTGAGAGCTGTTGCAGCAGTGTTTGTGTGCCTGGGGGCACTGCTGGCATCCCGTACGGGGTTTGCGCTTGATGTGCGGCATGCACCGGAGGTGTCTGTTGCGGATGTGGTTGTGGTAGGTGCCGGAGGGGCGGGGCTGGCTGCCGCCACGACGCTTGCACAGGCCGGTCGCAGTGTGGTCGTGCTTGAAAAAATGCCTGCTATTGGCGGAAATACCCTCCGGGCGGCTGGCTTTTTCAATGCGGTTGATAAAGAACAGAGGGAGAAAAAATCCGACAGCGAGGAGCTCTATTACGAGCAGATGATCGCCTCGGGTGGTGGGGAAAACACACCGGCTGTTGTGGCGGCTTTTATCGCCCAGACAGAACCGACTCTGACGTGGCTGCGCGCTCTGGGACTGAAATTTCATGCCCAGCCGCAGGCGGTATGGGGTGCCGAGTGGGCAAGAGGGCATAAGCCTTATGAACCCCGAGGGCAGGGTTATATTCGGGTGATGTCTGCGGAACTGCTCAAACGCGGCGGTCAGATTCTCACCAATGCACGTGTCACAGACCTCATCATGACTGAAAAAGGTGATGTTCATGGTGTTCAGTATGTCCGGGGCGGACAGACCTATGACCTGCTCGCACGAAATGCAGTGGTGCTCGCCGCGGGCGGCTATGCGGCAAACCGTGAGCTGCTCAGAAAGCACGCGCCTCAGTGGGCCGATCTGCCCACAGATAATAATCCCGGTAACACGGGGGATTTACTTGGCATTGCCGAGCAGGCCGGCGCGGAAGTCGTCGGAATGAAAAATGTTCAGGTGGTCCCCGGCGGTCCTAAGGGGCAGGGATTTCAGGTCCGGCTCGATATGGATGCGGCGCGCTCGATTCTGATTGACGGTCATGGGCGGCGTTTTATTGCAGAGGATTCTGCACGCAATCAGCTTTCGCGGGCGGTTCTGGAAAGAAAAAATGCCGGTGTGTACAGTCTCACCAATCAGCTCACTGTAGACAGTTATGACATTGTGACGAAAAAGGACATTTACCGGGGGCTGGAAACCGGTACAGCGTTCAGAGCGGAGTCGCTTGAAGCACTGGCCCGGCTGATCAGCGTTGATCCGGCGGTGCTGACAGATACGGTGGAGCGCTATAACCGTGAAGTCAGAGAGAAAACGGGTAAATGTGCAAGACTGACCTGTCAGGAGCTCCAAACGGGGCCGTACTGGGCGTCTCCGATCGACCTCACTATACATTCCACGCTCGGAGGTCTCAGAATTGATGAGAAGGCGCGTGTTCTCAGAGCTGACGGCAGTGTCATAGGCGGTCTTTATGCGGCCGGAGAGGTAACAGGAAACGTGCACGGACAGAACCGTCTGGGCGGCAACGGCATCACTGATGCGATCACATTCGGCCGGATAGCGGCTTTAACAATACTGGCGGAATAATTTTCTTCAAAAATGAATCACGAAATTCTGCGTTTGTCAAGATCTGTTTGTTTATTGTGACGTTCCATGCGTTCCAATAAAGTGTCTTCAGCAATGAGAGGCCGGCCGCGGACGGCAGCCTCTTGAGCCAATCTAGTTAAGGAGACACACACTATGACGAATTCGCGTCGTGATTTTTTGAAGACGGCTGCTGTTAGCGCTGTGGGCATGGCGGCAACGGTTGGTGCTGCTGAAGCTGCACAGAGCGATGCCAAGAAGGCAGCGTATGACCTGATTATTCTCGGTGCCGGCTGTGGCGGTCTGGTCTGCAGCGTGCGTGCTGCTGAGCTCGGTCTGAAAGTGCTGCTGCTTGAAAAAATGAGCATGCCTTTCGGTAACACGGTTTATGCTGCCGGCTTCATGCTTGGCGTGGGAACCTCCTTCCAGAAGGGCAAGGATCTCCCGCCCGACTCTGTGGATGCTTTCTATGAAGACATGATGAAGGTTTCCCTGCAGAAAGCGGATCCGGCTCTCACACGCAAGGTTGCCGAGGAATGCACCGGTGCCCTTGAATGGCTCCACGATTTCTGCGGCATCCAGTTCTCTGCCGGCTCCAAGCTTGTCTGGCCGATGCTCTCCCGTGCTCACCTTGTCCAGGGTGAAGTCAAGCCCGGTGGCGGTCAGCTCGCCCGCACACTCGTTGCCAAGGCCAAATCGCTTGGTGTTGAAGTCCGCTTCAACACGAAGGCTGTTGAAATCCTCCGTGATCCCAAGACCGGTGGTGCCTGCGGTGTGAAGACCCAGACCAAGGAAGGTCTCTCGGATGTGTACTCCAGGTTTGGTGTTGTCGTTGCAACAGGTGGTTTCTCTGCCAATCAGCAGCTTGTGACCGGCTATATCGGTTCTGCCGGTGCCAAGATGCCTCTGCGTGGTTCGCGCAGCACGACCGGTGAAAATCTTCTGCTCGTGCAGCCCTTCTTCCCCAAGGTGGTGAACGTCGACCAGTATCACTGCGGTCCTATCTACGGTCCCACCGGTGCGAACCCGCTCAATATCGTCAACAACGGTATCTGTGTCAACCGCAAGGGTGAACGCTTCACGAACGAAGGTCAGACCTATGTTCAGATGGCGCGCGATGTGGCGGCAATGACACCTGATAACTGGGCCTTTATGGTGGTGGATCAGACGGCACATGATATTCCCATCCTCAAGAATGACTGGGAATCCTATGCCCGCACGAACACGAAGGTCTTTACGGGCAACACGGTCGAAGAGGCTGCCAAGGCTGCCGGTCTTCCCGCCGATGCTCTCAAGGCCACGGTTGACGCGTACAACAAGGCTGTCCGTGATGACAAGCGTGACACGCTTACCCCGGTCAACACCCTGCCCAAGGCTCCGCTTATCGAAAAGGGCCCGTTCTACATCGTTCCCTTCCAGGGCGGTATGACGGCAACGTTTGGCGGTCCGCTTATCAATACGCATGCTCAGGTGCTTGATACGGAAGGTCGTCCTGTGCAGGGGCTGTTTGCAATCGGCAATGCCGCCGGCGGTCTGTTCTACGACAACTATGTCGGTGGTGCGCAGCTCACCAGCGCGACGGTGTTCGGTCTTGAAGTGGCCAACTATGTCAAGTCGCTTAAAGCCTAATCAGCGTTAAGCTCAAGGAATCCCCGGCAGGAGAACTGATCTTTTGCCGGGGATTTTTTCGCTGCTGACATCCGGCTGAGAATGACAAAAAGAGCACGTTTTGTGAGAAAAAAAGCTTTTGGAAAATCAGCACTTTCTGTAAAATATTCTGAGAAAGAGCCGGGCTCTGCAGCCGCTGTGAAATACCTGTCACAGTAAGCATTTCCCTCATCACTGACTCTCGCATCAAGCCCGGTATAAAAACAACAATTCTGCTTCAAGGAGACAAGTATGCTCGGACTTTATCCCACATGGCTGGAGCCTGGTGTGGGAAGCGGGTGGGTTATCGCAATTATTGCGACAATTCACGTTCTTTTCTCTCATGCCTCCGTGGGCGGAGCAATGCTTTTTGGCTGGCTTGCAAATGTGGCCGTGCGCAAAAACCGCCCGGAATATCTCAGTTTTATCCGCCGCTACGGTCTGTTTCTGCTGATCTTCAGTTATGTGCTGGGATCCATCACAGGCCCCGGTATCTGGTTTTCCGCCACGATAGCCTCGCCGCGCGGCATTTCCACACTGATTCATAGTTTTGTCTGGGTCTGGGCAACGGAATGGGTCTTTTTCATTATTGAGGTGATCGGTGTCTACCTGCTCATCTATCTCGCCGGCAAGGTGGATGCGAAAACCCACACCCGAATCTCCATCATTTTCGGTATCGCTTCGGTAGCCACGCTTCTGGTGATCGTCGGTGTGCTCAGTTTCATGATGTGGCCGGGGTCGGCTGACTGGTACACCACGGGCGGAGTGCTTAACGCCTTCTTCGGTGAAAACACCTTCGCTCAGGTTCTCACCCGTCTTGCCATGGTGATGACGATTACCGCCGTGGTCGGCGGTATGGTGGCCGCGCGGTTTACCCGTCCGGAAGAAAAGGCCCCCATCGTGCGTACGCTTGGTGTTTTTGGCCTCATTGGTGCCGCGGTTGGCTATGGTGCGTTCCAGTGGTACATGCACACGCTGCCTGCCAATGCCTATGAGCTCATCTACACGAGACTGCCTGCGCACTTCGGTGAGATGATGCTTGTGTGCGTGGGGGTTACCTCGCTCTGGTTTGTGCTCACCATGCTCAAGCCGGGTCTGGTGCGGGTCTTGAGCGCAGCGGTGATGACGCTTGTCATTCTTGTGCTCGGTATCGCACCGGAGGAAATGTCCCGCGAAATTCTCCGCAAACCCTGGATTGCCGGACAGTATCTGTATGCCAATCAGCTGATCGGACGGGATGTGCCCGCGCTAGGCATCAGAAATGAAATGCCGCTCGTTGCGCAAAAGGGTATTCTCAAGCTGCATCCGTTTGTGCCGGAAAATCTCAGAACGGTAACGCCGGAAAATCAGCTTGAGGCCGGCCGGGTGATTGCGCTCACGATGTGCAGTAACTGCCACTCGCTCACAACCTCCGGCGTGCGTCCTCTCTACAGATACTTCCCTGTGAATTCCACTCAGGACAGTATTGCCGAGTATCTTGGCGCTGGGCTTTACCGCGGTCATACGATGTATATGCCGCCCGTGCCGCTGCCCGCCGATGAACGTCAGGCGCTCGCTCGCTACATCAGCACGCTTGACCGGAAAGCCGGACAGAAGTAAGGGGAGGGTGAACAAATGAATGCAACAGTACTCAACAGCCTGATGGATGTCGCAGGCGCACCTGCCCATCCGCTGGTTTTCCTTGTGCTCGGGGTGGTGACCTTCGCACTGCATATTGCCGCAGTCAGTCTGATGCTCGGCACACTCGGGCTGTCGGCCTGGGGTGCTTTCAGCCGATCCCCGTATGCCGGGCGGCTCTCGCACACGCTGATGATGACGGCAAAGGTCTCTGTCGCCTTTGCAGTTGTGCTCGGGGTGGCGCCGCTCCTGTTCGTGCAGGTGATCTATGACAGCTACTGGTATGTCTCGAATGTGCTCTCGGCATGGTGGCTGATGATTTTCGTGGTCATCCTGATCGCAGCCTATCTCGGTCTTTACCGTGCCTACGGGCTCAATCACACCTACCTTGAGGACGGCACGCCCGTGCCGGTGCACGGTGAGGTCAGAGGCGGGATGTGGCTGGTGGCCTCGCTTGTTCTGCTTCTGGGCTGCGGTGCGATTATGCACGTTCTGGCCAATCAGGCGCTTTTCCCTGAACGCTGGATGAGCTGGTATGCGCCGGGCGGGGTGGTCAATCCTGACGGTCGCTCCCTGCACTATGCCCTGCTGCCGCGTCTGATCTTCTTCCTGAGCCTGTCGCTGCCAGTGACGGCTGGCTGGCTCTTTGCTCTTCGCCGCTATCTGATCAACGGTGGGGAAACCGATACGGGCTACCTCGGGTACATTGAATCCATGGCTCACCGCTTTGCCCTGGCGGGGGCTGTGCTCGTTGCCGTGTCAGGCGCGGCCTGGATGATGATGCTGCCCGAATCCATGGTCTGGTTCCGCCAGTCGGTCTGGGTCGGTATCGGTCTGATTCCTCTGATTTTCTTCTTTGTCATGAGTCCGGTGCAGAAAAAGCGCCGTCTGTGCATTCCCTGCGGGTATCTTGCCTTTGTGATGTCGCTGGTGATGGTGATCATTCTTGCCGCACTGCGCGAGGTGATGCGTTACGGTACGCTTCTGAGCGCCTACGGCTGGAATGCGCTTGATTACAAGGTGAATATGGACTGGCCCACGACCATTATCTTTTTCACGACCTTTGTCGTGGTGGGCGGTCTGAATATCACCTATCTGACGCTGCTTGCCTTCAAGAGCGGTCATGAGAAGGGGGTGTATACACCGGGGCCGGCACTCAACCGTCTCGGTCAGGCCTGCGTGGTTTCACTTGTGGCCTGGGTTGTCGCCTATTTTGCGATCGGTCTTTCGGTTGTGTCCTAATCCCGGGGAGGAATCAAAAAATGTTGAAAGTCAAATCCGTAACCCTGGGATGCCTTGCCGTTCTGGGTTCTCTGCTCAGCCTGACGGCTTCAGGTGCCGCGCCCGAGTGGACACCTGAGTCGCTCTCCCAGGCGGTTTCCGCACTGCCTCAGGGCAATGCGGAGAAGGGACGTGAAGTGCACACGAAGTTGATGTGCGCAGGCTGCCACGGTCCGGCCGGTCTTGCTGCAATGGGGAATTTTCCGCATGTGGCCGGTCAGCCTGAGGCGGTGACGAAAAAGTCCATGCTGGATTACCGCTCCGGCCGTCGGGCACAGGGTGCCGCCATGATGATGGCCGGGATGGCCGCCCGGGTGAGTGATGAGCAGATCGCCGATCTTGCCGCCTTCTATGCGGCTGCGCCTGGCAGTCCCGGCAAAGCCCCCAAGGCTGATGACAAGACACCTGCGATTGATGATGCCGCAGTGATGGTGCTGGTGAAAAAGGGTGACCGTACCCGCGGACTTACGCCCTGCGCCGCCTGTCATGGTGCCGGCGCATCCGGCAACCCCAATGGTGAGGTACCGGTGATTCACGGTCAGAGTGCCGACTATCTCAAGGCTACACTCAAAAGCTACCGCTCCGGTGAACGCAGCTCGGATCTTCTCAAAGAGATGCGTGTGTTTGCCCGTGTGCTCACTGATGAAGAGATTGAGGGGCTGGCCAGATATTACGGCTCACAGCCCGGTCGTGGCGCTGCAGCGCCTAAAGCAGCGCCGGCAAAATAAGCAGGGCTGAAGAGAAAGCCTCTCTCAGGAGGACAATACCGGCGGTTTCACTGGGTGGCCGCCGGTTTTTTCTGAGACTCATCCGGCGTTCTGAGCGGCGCGTCTTTTCTCTTCGAGTTTTTCCTGACTTTGACAGTTGATTTTAAGAAAAATGGCCGCAATCCCTAGTGCTTCTAGGGATGGGCCATATTTTTTTTGGTTCGTAACCTGTTATAACTCTTTAACTCGGAGTGCTGCTTTGAGTGATTGAGGCGTTGCCATGCGGGGAATAGTCCCGAGTCCCATAGCTTGGGATATTTCCTGAAACTCTCCCTCGGTGCCGATCTTGAAATACGCGGTTTCGGTATCACTAAGAGCAACAGCAGTAACACTGGCATTGCGTAAAGCATCGGTAATCTGTTCCGCACTCAGTTTGACACCCTGAGCCTCTAAATCTGCCTCTAACAGCCGAAACATGACTAGCGCCAGATAGCAGATAAGAAAGTGTCCTTTGATCCTGTTGTCACTCCAGTGGAAACAGGGGCGGGCATTCAGTAACGATTTGGAGATACGGAAAGACTCCTCAATTTGCCAAAGGCTGTGGTGGATTGAGAGAACTTCTTGCGGCGTCATGGCCGGATCGGAGTACGTGATGCCATAAAACCCGTCAAATCGAGCTGCCTCTTGAATTTTCTTTTCGTCAACCGTTGCCTGCAGTTCGTCGTCACTTATCGCAAGATAGGATTTGCCGCCTCGCCTTAATTCGCTTTTCAGCAGGGCAGGATTCTCTGCGAGCCGGCGTGCCTTTTCTATGAGGCGGTTTCTATCATGAGCATCCTTTCGCGCCCGAGCTCTGGAGTAGTTCAGCAACAGCTTTGAGCGAATGGTTTCGGTACGGGTGACACCGTTCTCAGTAATTCGCACCTTCCGGATATCGTCCGTTACGCAGTAGCGGCTAATGTCGCTCAAAGAACCCGTTGTGCCGGAGTAGGTGCTCCAGGTCGCAATGCCATCGATCAGCTTCTTGACCTCATTACTGGAGGAGCGTATGCGATGGGCAATGACGTACTCGAATCCCATGTTCTTGATCGCAAACAGATTGGCACCGCTGTTGAGGCCGCGGTCAGCTGTCACAATGACCCGTTCAATACCGTATTTTTCCCGCAGCTTCTGCAAAATCGGCAACATTGTGCCAAATTCATTTTGATTACCGGAGAACAATTCGTAGTCAATGGGAATCCCGTTTTGGTCAATCAGCAGCCCCATCACAACCTGTACCTGATTGACTTTGTTGTCCTTAGAAAATCCGAAATTCCGCAGTTCTCCCGCATCCTGACTCTCAAAAAAGTAAGTCGTAACGTCGTAGAGTACAACCGACGGTGTCCGACCATACTTCCTGGCAATTTGCCGGTTCAGGTAAGTAACCAGCTGATCTTTCCTTTGCGTGAGGATGTCAAGAGTTCGGTACAGGTGGTGGAGTTTGAATTTGCTTCCGCTATTCATCAGCTGGTTTGCCTGCTGCCATTGCCCCAGCTTGGAGTCAGGCATTAGGATGCGTGCCGCGGTCAAGAACCAGGCGCAAGAAGGTAGGTCAAACCGGAGATTCGTCTCGCTTTGAATAGCGCGCAACTTTCTCGGCATGGACAGTTTGTCCCATACCCGTTTGAGCACGTACGGTCCCAGCATCGTCGAGAGGTTATCACTGCCTGAGTCACTCCCTTGAGTCAGGCTGACCTTGATATCACGTGCCCGCGTTGAGATGGCCTCGATACGTTCAGCCTCGCGGGCATCCTTGTTGCGTGCAATTTCCTCTTCCAACTCTCGCAAAAAGTTCGGGTTCTTCGCTTCCAGGTGGTCTAGCCGCCCAAAAGACTTGATATTCCGACTAGTTGTTTTTTTGCGCACCGGATCCCAATAGGACTCGCGCAAATATACGTAGGTAACACCTTTAACCTTTTGCAAAGCGACAATCATAAGCCACTCCCTCATTAATATACTTACATTATACTATGCTTTGAACAAAAAGAAAAGGGCAAAACCCTTTATTTTTCATGGGCTTTACCCTTGTTTAACTGTCAAACTCAGGAGCGGCGCGTCTTTTCTCTTCGAGTTTTTCCGCTCGCTTGGTATTGATGGTGGCAAAGGCGCCGGAGATGATAATCAGCACCACACCGGCAATCGAAACCCAGGTGACGCGCTCATCAAAGAGCAGCACGCCCGTGAGCAGGGAGAAGGGGATGGCGGAAAATCCGAGCAGCGAGCTCAGCAGCAGATTGCCGTAGGCATAGCTGCGTGTTGAAGAGATCTGCCCGAGAGTGGCAAAGATACTCATCCCGACAATTCCGATGGCGGATTTTGTGTCAGGGATGTGAAACCCGCCCTCGAGTCCGATGGTGCCTGCCACGGCAAACACTGTACAGAGCAGCGTGAAATAAAAGACGATACGCCAGGACGGCTCTTTCGTGTCCCCCATCTTTTTCATCTGCCAGTACACGATCAGGTCGATCAGAGAGACAAAAAGACAGATCAGTGCGGGGATGAGCTCATCGCTTTTAAGAGCGGGCTGCAGCACCACCGTGACGCCGATGAATCCGGTAATGGTCGGAACGATTAATCCCCAGGGCGGCGTGGTGTGCCGCATGAGGGCGAGCACGGCAAAGTTTGCCGCCATAAAGAGCGGGGTGGTGTAGATGAGCGTCATATTGGTGCCGAAGTCCATCCGTGCCAGGGTGTAGAACCACAGCACGATGGAGAGGCAACCGAAAAATGACCGGCCCAGATGAAGTTTCCAGAGATGGGTGCGGACCGTGTTACCGGTACGGTACACGAAAACAGAAATCAGAATGACGCCGATCAGAGAGCGGTAGAAAACAAGTTCAAACGCACCCAGTTGATCGGAGCACAGTTTCACAAATGCCGCCATGATACAGAAGGAGGCGGCCGCTGCCAGAGACCAGAGGGACTGCTTCATAAAAAAACGCTGCCGGATAGTGTGCCTACGAGTGTAGCTGAACGGCTGCTGCCGTTGGCCGGGTGGCGGCGGCTAACCTCACTATGTCTGCCTTAGCTCAACTGCAGAAGGTAAAACTATGTGCCTTCTGCAGAGAGCAGTCACGCGGTTTCCTCTTACAGAGGCATTTTCGCCAGGCGCGGAAGAACTGGTGCACAGCCGTCGGTGCCCACGAGTGCCAGGGCGGTGAGAATGGCAAGCTGCGGTCCGAGGTGAATATCCTCGAAGACAAAATTCTCCTGCGGCGTGTGTGCACCCCGTCCGATGCCGCCCGAAGAGATACAGGTGGCAGGGATGCCCATGGACATCGGTTTGTTGGCATCCGTGGAGGCACTGTCATATTTGGTGAGCGGAATACCGAGCACTTTCTGTGCACTGCGCGCACACTGCAGCACGGGACACTCCACCGGGCGCTGACCGGCGGGCCGGCTGCCGATCTGCTCGAAACTCACTTTCAGTTTGAGCGACTCATCGGTGATATTCCAGCGGGCGTTTTCCTGTTCGATGGCCTTGTTAAAGAGCGGCAGTATCTGCCCCTCCACAGCAAGCAGCGCCGCATTGTCGACACTGCGCATATCCACATCAACCTGCGCAGAGGGGGCAATCGTATTGACACTCGTACCGCCCCGGACCAGTCCGACAGAGAAGGTGGTTCTCGGCTCGGCAGGCACCTCGAGATCGGCCACCATGCTGATGGCGCGGCCCATGGCATGGACGGCGGAGGGGGCGCGACCGAAATCCGCCCAGCTGTGCCCGCCCGGCCCCGTGATGGTGATGCGCCAGCGGTGAGAGCCGGTGGCGCCGCAGAGAATCCGCCGCACATCGCTCGAGTCCAGCGCGAGGAAGCCGTCAATGTGCCGTGTACCGTCAAACAGTGCTTTGGCACCGCGAATATCGCCGTTGCCTTCCTCTCCGACTGTCCCTACGAACAGAAGTGTGCCTTCGGTGACAATATTCTGCTCATTGAGTGCGCGGATGATCTGAAGCATGCTTCTGAGGTTCGAGGCGTTGTCACCGAGCCCCGGGCCGTAGTACACGCCGTCGCGCTCTTTCACGCTGACGTCGGTCCCTTCGGGGAACACCGTATCCATATGGGCGCCCAGTGCAAGCACAGGCCCCTTGTCCCCAAGCCGGCCGGGACGGCGGCCGACAACGTTCCCGATCGGGTCAGTCACCACGTCGGTGAGTCCGTAGGCTTTCATCAGTCGTGCGATTTCCGCGGCACGAACCGACTCTTTAAAGGTCGGGGAGGGGATTTCCGAGATGCGGATCTGTTCGGCTTTGGCAAATTCCGCCTCACTGACGCACTGCTCGAGCGCTGCCTTCACAGTGGCGGTGCCGGCAAGTGTTTTTACGGCGGAGTAGATGTTCTCATCGAGTGGCAGTGTATTCAGGTCTTGCATGGTGACTGACTCCTCAAATAATCTGATCCGCTCTGCCGGTCAGGCAGAGCCGTATAAACCATTGTAAAGGAGTTGCGGTGCGCTCGGCGGGCGGCGGGCTGGTCGAAACTCTCCCGAAGGAGCCGCGGACTTGCTAGACTTTCCGGGACAACTATCCGGAAGGAAAAAACCGATGAAAGTGATTAAAGTGGTTGCCGCCGTGCTTTACAACGACGGCAAGGTGCTGGCAACGCAGCGTGCGAGCGGAGAGCTCAAAGGCGGCTGGGAATTCCCGGGCGGCAAGGTTGAACCCGGTGAGACACGGGAGGCGGCGATTGTGCGTGAGATCAGAGAGGAGCTTGCGGTGGAGATTGTGCCGGTGAAAAATTTCTTCACCGTTGAACATGATTACGAGAAATTCCATCTCTCCATGGCCTGTTTCTGGTCGCATATCGTTGATAACGCTCAACCGGTGCTCCTTGAGCACTCTGCGGCAAAGTGGGTAGGCTTTGAGGAGCTTGACTCGCTTGCGTGGTGCCCGGCCGACAGAAAGGTGGTGAGCGCACTGAAGGCCGCCTGGCCTGAACTTGTGCCGTAATGGTTTTCCCGAATCTGCTGCACGGCGGCCGGTCTGCAGGAGTATGCTAAAACAGCTGGCGCACAGAACGAAAAAGTGCGCCGAGGAATGATTTTTGAGGAGTTGCTCTATGGCTTATCTGGTAAAGAATGCGCATGTGTATGCCCCTGAGGACCTGGGGATCCGTGATGTGCTGGTGGTCAATGACCGCATCGTTGCAATCGACAGCGCCCTGAGTGTTGCATTGCCCAATCTGGAGGTGATTGATGCCAGGGGGCTGATCATGACGCCGGGTTTCTTTGATCAGCATATCCATGTCACGGGTGGCGGTGGTGAGGCCGGTCCGGTTTCGCGTCCCCCCGAACTGATGCTCTCAGAGCTCATCCGCGTGGGTACCACCTGTGTGGTCGGGGTGCTCGGAACAGATTTTATTTCCCGTTCTGTTGAAAACCTGCTCGCCAAAGTGCGCGGCCTCACTGCGGAAGGGGTGAGCGCGTGGATGTACACCTCCAACTATCACTATCCGCCCACGACACTGAGCGGAACCGTGTCCCGCGATCTTTACTACGTGCCGGAGGTGCTCGGCTGCAAGATTGCCATTGGTGACCACCGTTCCTCCTTCCCGACAATGCAGACCGTGCTCGAGCTGCTCTCGGAAGTGCGCCTTGGCGGCATGATCTCCGGCAAGCTCGGTGTGCTGCATATTCATTCGGGTAATATCCCCGGCGCCTTTGATATGTACGATGAGATTGTCGATCGCGGTATGCCCATCAAGCATATCCGTCCGACTCACTGCTCGCGTATTGAACATGTCTTTGAGAGCTCCGTGAAATTCGCACTCAAGGGCGGCTACGTCGACTACACCTCGGGCGGGGACACCTGTTTCGGGCCGTGCGCCGCTTCGGTCAAGAAAGCACTCGATATGGGTGTGGATCCGACGCATATCACGATGTCGACCGACGGTCACGGTTCAATGCCCCGCTTCAACGACAAGGGTGAGATGATCGGCATGGGGGTCTGCGGTGTTGAGGGCAACTATGTTGAAATGAAGCGACTCGTCAAAGAGTTCGGTGTTGACCTGAGCACGGCACTGCGCTTTATCACAAGCAACGTGGCAGATGCTCTGCAGCTCACGGGTTACGGTCATGTGCAGGTTGATCAGGTTGCTAACTTCAACCTGCTCGACGAGGATCTCAACCTCTCGATGGTGATGAGCCGCGGCAGAATCATGATGCGTGAAGGTGAGGTGCTCGTTAAGGGGACTTTTGAAGAGTAACGCCTTCCGGTAACGCTCAAAGAGGCAGTGTCTGCGGACACTGCCTCTTGTTCTGCGGGCCGTGCGCTCAGAGTTTCTGCTCCTGAAGAGCCGGATTTGCCGCAGGTTTTGCCGCGTCCCAGGCCTCTCTCACAATATCTTCAAAAGCGTTATCGCGGGCCGCTTCAGAGAGAATGGAGCGGTCGGCGTAAACCGCGGAAAGCGCTGCAGGCATCTGCAGTTCAACAGTGCTGTTGCGATCTTTCCACTCGAGATGGAGGAGCGCCGTTTTCGGTTCAAAACGCCTGGCATCAGTTTTATCCATGGCAAAGTGAAATTCCACCGAAGCCCCGTTTACCTTGTACGGATCCACGCTGCGGTGAACAGCCTCCCGCACCTCGTCGCCGGCCTGCAGTTTGTCGAGCAGTCCGTCAAGCAGTCTCTCGGCTTCGGCCGGCTCAGGAGCCTCTTCGGGCAGCATAAAAAAGTTTCCGCCCGCGAGACCGGCCAGACCGCCGGAGACCATGCCGACAAGCGAGTTGGCATAAAGTTCTCCGAAAGCCTCTCCGGCATCGGTGAGCGTGCAGGAGAAGATCACCTCACGGGCACCTTTTTTCGTGGTGTCCTCACGCCAGGAGGCGGACTTTTCGTCGCAATAGCGGTAGTGCGAGAGCGCACCGCCGAGCGTTACGGTCTTGTCGAGCGGAAGTATGGCGTTTTTTACCGTGTCGACAGGCTTATCCGGGCTGCAGCCGAGAAGGGCCGCGCTCAGGGCGGCAATGGTGACAAGTCTGATAGTCATGGGAAAACCTTTACTGCAATTATTGTTGCCAGGGTGACGGCGGCAAGCGTCAGTGCGGCATCGCGAAGGGCTGTTTTGAACGTCCGGTGCAGGGCAAATCTTTCTGCCGCATAGACGGCGGCTGCGAGCAGCACTGCAGCGAACGGGAACGCCCGTATCGCAAAAAACGTGGCGGCGAGCAGTGCGATGATCTCTAAAATCGTTCTGGCTGTCCTGCGCACTCTGTCCGGCATCCTTTTTTCTGTCGGAGCGCCGGTGCGGCTCTCCGGTGTTAAATCTATTATTTCAAGTCTACCGATATTTAGAAATACGGTATGCCGCGCTCGTGTAACTCTTTTTGAAAGAGAGTTGAAAAAAGCCTCCGCACTCACCATATAACACTTATCTGTACACGAAAGATTGTCTTTTCCCGGCGCAGCTGCCGGCAAAAGAGAATCCAACACAATTCAGGAGATATGTCCGATGCTCGGCGACTTTACCTATTTCAATCCCACCCGTCTTCATTTCGGCCGCAATGCGCTTGATGCGCTCAACGAAGAGCTGCCGAAAGTCGGTAAGACCATTCAGCTCATCTACGGCGGCGGTTCCATCAAGAAAAGCGGTCTGTACGACAAGGTCGTTGCGCTTCTGAAAAAGCACGACAAGGTGATTGTTGAAGATGCCGGTGTGATGCCCAACCCGACCACCGACAAGCTCTACGAGGGTATCAGAATCGCCCGTGAAAACAAGGTGGATTTCCTGCTCGCGGTGGGCGGCGGTTCGTGCTGCGACTACGCCAAGGCTGTGGCCGTGTCGGTCAACTGCAAGGAGGATCCGTGGAAGCGCTACTACCTCGAGTACAAGGATGTTGCTCCCGATGTGAAGGTGATTCCGCTCGGCTGCGTTCTGACCATGTCAGGCACGGGTTCCGAAATGAATTCGGGCTCTGTCATCATGGATGTGAAGACGAATCTGAAAATCGGCAAGGTGTTTGAACATCCCGATACCAAGCCGGTCTTCTCGATCATGAACCCTGAATTCACGATGACACTGCCGGTCTATCAGCTCAAAGCCGGTATTTTCGATATCTTCAGCCATCTGTGTGAACAGTACTTCTCGGGCACGGATAACAACACAAGCGACTACCTGATTGAAGGTCTTATGCGTAATGTGGTGCACGACAGTCTGATCGCCGTGAAGAACCCGCAGGACTACGAAACCCGTTCCAATATCATGTGGGCTGCCACCTGGGCACTCAATACGCTCGTCGGAATGGGCAAGACGCAGGACTGGATGGTGCACATGATCGGCCACTCGGTGAGTGCCGTGACCAATGCCACCCACGGTATGACGCTTGCCGCTGTGTCGCTGCCGTACTACCGTCTGATTCTTGATGACGGTCTGCCCAAGTTTGTGCAGTTCGCGAAAAATGTCTGGGGTGTGAATCCCGAAGGCAGGAGTGACAAGGCGGTTGCACTTGAAGGCCTTGACAGAATGCAGGCCTGGATGCGTGAACTGGGGGTTGCCATGAGTATTGCCGAGTTCGGTGCGACCGAAGCCGATCTTGACAAGATGGTGAGCGGTGTGATGATTCTTGACTCGGGTTACAGAAAACTCACGCCTGAAGAGGTGAAGACGGTTCTGAAGAATTCGCTTGAAGCCCGTTAATTCAGCGTGAACTGGTATGAAATTTTTGGACAGGGTTTCTGTCAAATTTTGCCATATTCTT
>OGMW01001100.1_pt1 | contig 25518 bp, 24 predicted proteins | sample 1573281 | NCBI WGS metagenome assembly OGMW01 (sample SAMEA2581907, study PRJEB24529) | metagenome | biome: Human gut stool | place: China | collected 2011 | reverse complement strand
ACTGTATCGTACGGAATTTTCAGTTCAGAAAATTCCTACCTGTGAACAGTTACCCACCGGCATCTATTCCCCCGGATGTTCCACCTTCCAGATCTCCGTCTCCAGATAGTTCCAGATCTCTTCTCTGCCCTGTTTTGTCTCGGCGGAGAACGGAATCATCATCACTTCGGTGCCGACTCCCAGACCTGTTCTGAGAATCTTTAACTGTTTCTGGAGCTGGCTGCGCTTGATCTTGTCAGCCTTGGTCGCAATCAGGATCGGCTGGAAGCCCTGGGAAACGATCCAGTCGTACATGAGCTTGTCGTTTGAAGACGGCTCATGACGGATATCAATCAGCAGGAAGACGCAGCGAAGCATCTGCGATTTGTGCAGATAATTCTCAATCACCTTGCCCCACTTTGCCTTGACCTCGACGCTCGCGCGCGCGTAGCCGTACCCTGGCAGATCGACGTAGTAAAACGCGTCGTTGATATGGTAAAAATTGATCGTCTGGGTCTTGCCCGGCTGCGAGGATGTTCTCGCATAGGATCGGCGGTTCATCAGCGCATTGATCAGGGACGATTTTCCAACGTTTGATTTGCCTGCAAACGCGAACTCCGGCTGTGTATTTGCCGGCAGCTTACTGGTAATACCGCAGACGGTTTCCAGATTTACATCTTTTATAATCATATTTTTTCTCCTACTAAACCGCTATTTCTCCGGTACAAATGCCTCTCGGATGACTTCGTTCATCTCCTTGATGTATACGATCTCCATTCCTTTCGTGATTTCCTTCGAAAGCTCCTCGACATCCGGCTGATTTTTCGCCGGTACCAGCACCTTTTCCACCTGCGCCATGCGGGCTGCGAGCAGTTTTTCTTTCAGACCGCCGATCATCAGCACATGACCGCGCAGCGTTACCTCGCCGGTCATCGCCACACGCGGCAGTACCTTCCGTCCTGTCACCGCCGACAGCATCGCCGTTGCCATCGTGATTCCGGCCGACGGACCATCCTTCGGCACCGCGCCCTCCGGGATATGCAGGTGAATATCGTGTTTCTCGAAATAGTTCTCCTTCACGCCGTAATCAGATGCAACCGAACGCACATAGGTCAGTGCAATTTGCGCCGACTCTTTCATGACATCGCCCATCTGACCCGTCATCTGCAGCACGCCTTTGCCCGGCATGACATTGACCTCGATCTGCAGTGTATCGCCGCCGACGCTCGTCCACGCCAGACCGCGCACGATACCGACCTGTGCCTCATTTCCGGCTGCATCGAAGAAGACTTTCTCGCGTCCCAGATAATGATCCAGATTCCGCTCTGTCACGCGGATCGACGGTTTCTTCTTCTCCAGCACCTCTCTGGCTGCCTTGCGGCAGATATCGCCAACCCGGCGCTCCAGATTCCTGACTCCAGCTTCCCTGGTGTAGCTGTGAATCATTTTCTCCAGCGCCGAACCCGTGATATTTAACTGTTCCTTCGAAAGGCCATTCTTCTCCAGCTGTTTCGGAATCAGATAGTCTTTTGCAATGTGATATTTTTCATTTTCCGTGTAACTATTGACTTCAATCAGCTCCATACGGTCCAGCAGCGGTCCAGGGATCGTCTGCGTTGTATTCGCCGTCGCGATAAATAATACCTCCGACAGGTCAATCGGGATCTCCACATAATGGTCGCGGAATTTCACATTCTGCTCGCTGTCCAGCACCTCTAAGAGCGCCGAGGATGTATCTCCCTTATAATCGCTGCTGACTTTGTCGATCTCATCCAGCAGCATCAGCGGATTGGCAACCCCTGCCTGCTTGAGCCCTTCCACGATGCGTCCCGGCATCGCGCCGACGTAGGTCTTTCTGTGACCGCGGATCTCCGCCTCGTCGCGCACGCCGCCCAGGCTGATGCGGACATATTTGCGTCCCATCGCCTTCGCAATCGAGCGGGCGATCGAAGTTTTACCGGTTCCAGGCGGTCCCACCAGGCAAAGGATCGGGCTGGTGCCCTTCTTCGTCAGGATGCGGACTGCCAGGTATTCCAGCACGCGCTCTTTGACCTTTTCCAGACCATAATGGTCGGCTTCCAGAATCTCTTCCGCATGCTTCAGGCTCGCGTTATCCTTCGTCATTTTGTTCCACGGCAGTTCCAGCACCGTTTCCAGATATGTCCGGATCACATTCGCATCCTGGCTGCCAGCCGGCATATTCTGGAAACGGTTGATCTCCTTGCGGATCCGCTCCTTTACTTCCACGCTGGCTTTGATCTTCTTCAACTGTTCCTTCATCTCATCCGCATCAGAAACCGGATTTTCCTCTCCCAGCTCCTCCCGGATCACACGCAGCTGCTCCCGCAGAATATAATCACGCTGATTTTTATCCAGCGCCGCCTTTACCTTCGTCTGAAACTCGCGTTTCACGCGGTAAACCTCTAATTCCGTCAGCAGAAGCTGCAGCTCTGTCTCATACATCTCCGTCAGCGTCCGGCATTCCAGTACCGACTGGCGCGCTTCATAGTTCCACGGGAACTGGGCTGATATCTGGTTCATTAATTCGGTCAGATCTGGCTGTGCGATCAACGGACTTAATACTTCACGTCCCGCTGCCACATTTAATTTTCCGTATTCTTCCAGCTTTTCTTTCAGGATCCGGAGCATCGCCTCTTTCTGAATCGTGTCCAGATCGTCCTCGACCGGATCCAGAATCTCCACGATCGCAGTGCAGCATGCCTCGCCCTTCTCCATCTCCAGAAGCTCGGCTCTCTCCTGCCCTTCCACCGTGACGCGCACCATGCCGCCCGGCATCTTGACAAGCTGTTTCACGTAGCCAATCGTTCCTACCTGAAAAATCCCGTCAATATCCGGGATCACCTCATCCGGCTGCTTCTGCGTCGCCAGAAATACTCGCTGATCGCCCACCATCGCCTGCTCCACCGCCGCGATGGATTTATCCCGGATGATATCGAAATTTACCGTCATCTGCGGCAGCACGGTCAGTCCGCGCAGCGCGATCATCGGCATTGTCAGTTTCTTATCTTCCATAACACCTTTATCTTTCTTAATCAAACGTATCGTTATTTCCTGTGAAAAGAAAAACAGGGGTCTGCCTATGGCAGTTCGCCATCTCACAGACCCCATTAACAGCCGCCATTCTCAAGCTGCTGCATTTATTTTCCTTTACATTTACGCAATCTCGCCGGTTCTGTCTTTCTTAGAACGTCCTGTAAAAGACTTGCGGGGCACCGTATTGTCGCGATATACCAGCTCCGGCGCACTCTTTCCCTCGACTACGTCTTTGGTAATCGTGCAGATGCCGATCGTGGAATCGGACGGAATCTCATACATGGTATCCATCATCAGGGACTCCATGATAGAACGAAGTCCTCTGGCTCCCGTCTTTCTCTCGACTGCCATGTGGGCGATCGCCATCAGCGCATCATCCGTGAACTCCAGCTTCACGCCGTCCAGATCGAGAAGCGCCTGATACTGCTTGATCAGTGCATTCTTCGGCTCTCTTAAAATGCGGACCAGCGCCTCCTCATTGAGCGTCTGGAGCGATACCGTGATTGGCACACGACCGATAAACTCCGGAATCAGACCAAACTTCGTCAGATCCTGCGGCATTACCTGTTTCAGAAGCTCATCGATATCCTGATGCTTGCGATCCACAATATCGGAGTTAAATCCGATGGAACCGGCACCTAAACGGCTGTCGATGATCTTCTCCAGACCGTCAAATGCACCGCCGCAGATGAACAGGATGTTGGTCGTATCGATCTGAATCAGTTCCTGCTGCGGATGCTTTCTGCCGCCCTGCGGCGGAACACTGGCAATGGTTCCTTCCAGAATCTTTAAAAGCGCCTGCTGTACACCCTCGCCCGATACATCGCGGGTGATAGATACATTTTCAGACTTCTTCGTAATTTTATCAATCTCATCAATATAAATGATGCCGTACTCTGCCTTGCTGACGTCGTAATCAGCCGCCTGAATGATCTTCAAGAGAATGTTCTCTACATCCTCGCCGACATATCCAGCCTCGGTCAGAGTGGTCGCATCCGCGATGGCAAACGGTACATTTAAGATCTTCGCCAGCGTCTGCGCCAGGTATGTCTTACCGGAACCGGTCGGTCCGAGCATCAGGATGTTGCTCTTCTGAAGCTCTACATCCTGCGTGGACTTGGACATAACTCTCTTGTAATGGTTATAAACCGCTACGGAGAGCACCTTCTTGGCGTCGTCCTGTCCGATGACATACTCATCGAGAAATTCTTTGATTTCCTTCGGCTTCAGCAGGTTGATTCCGCTGAAATCCGGTCCTTTTTCCTGATCGGCAAATTCCTCTTCCAGAATCTCCGAGCAGAGTTCGATACAGTCATCGCAGATATATACATTATCTGTGCCAGCGATCAGTTTTCTAACCTGATCCTGTGTCTTGCCGCAAAATGAGCAGCGTATTTTGTCGTCTGTTCTGCCTGGCATACTTCCACCTTGTTCCTTTCTATTATTCCATCCAGAAATCTAATTAGTGGTTGGTAATGACACAATCAATCAGACCATACTCTTTCGCCTGCTCTGCTGTCATGTAATTATCACGCTCTGTATCACGCACGATCACGTCATACGGCTGGCCTGTATTGGCTGCCAGAATCTCATTTAATTTCTTCTTGGTACGAAGAATATTCTCCGCTACGATCTGGATCTCGGTTGCCTGTCCTCTCGCGCCGCCGGATGGCTGGTGAATCATCACTTCTGCGTTCGGAAGTGCATATCTCTTTCCTTTGGTACCGCCGGAAAGCAGGAATGCGCCCATGCTGGCTGCCATACCCAGACAGATGGTAGATACATCACATTTGATATAATTCATCGTGTCATAGATCGCCATACCTGCGGTAACAGAACCGCCCGGGCTGTTGATATATAAGCTGATATCCTTATTCGGATCCTCTGCCTCCAGGAACAGAAGCTGTGCTACAACCAGGCTGGCTGTCACATCATTTACTTCCTCTCCCAGGAAAATGATACGATCTTTAAGCAGACGGGAGTAGATGTCATACGTCCGCTCGCCGCGGCTGGTGGATTCAAGGACATAAGGTACTAAACTCATGATTCTTCCTCCTATAATTGAGAATGAATGTTTATGGCAAAAATTGTTACAGTTCACACGCGTGCAAACTGTAACAGGATTTTGCTGATGCTTCGCATTACAAATCAGCAAAATCTGCTGCCACTATGTTATCGCACGGCACTTTCGGTTCCAAAAGTGCCTGCCTGTGAACAGTAATACAAAATTCTATGATGCCTTAGGACACCATAGAATTCTGCCGTATTTCAGTATTCGCTTTTATCGGTTTGATTAAGCAAGCTTTGCCTGCTCTACCAGTAAATCGATCGCTGCCTGAACTTTCAGGTCCTCACGGATCTGCTCTTTCTCGCGCTCACCCATCATTTCTTTCAGCTTAGCGCCTTCCAGTTTATAGGATGCTGCGATCTCGTTGATCTGCTCGTCAAGCTTCTCATCGGAAACTTCTACGTTCTCAACTTCAACTACTTTCTCAAGAACCAGTCTGGTCTTGATTCTCTTCTCTGCTTCCGGACGCATCTGCTCCATCAGCTTCTCCGGTGTCATGCCGGTATATTTCATGTAATCGTTGATGTTTAAGCCCTGGCTCTGCAGACGGCGAGCGTAGTTCTCTACCATCTCTCTTGCCTGAGTGTCAACCATCGGCTGCGGCAGTTCCATCTGAGCGTTCTCAACTACTTTTTCGATTACGTTGTTCTCGTTCTCTACTTTAGCGTCCTGCTCTTTCTTCTCCTGCAGTTTCTTGCGGATGTCTGCTTTGTACTCATCCAGAGTATCGAAATCAGATACTTCGCTTGCGAACTCATCGTTCAGCTCCGGAAGCTCGTTTCTCTTAACTTCTTTGATGGTTACAACGAACTTAGCCGGTTTGCCAGCCAGCTCATCTGCATGGTACTCAGCCGGGAAAGTAACGTTTACGTCACAGGTCTCGCCTTTTTTCTTGCCGATTAACTGATCCTCAAAGCCCTCGATGAAGGAATGGGAACCGATTACCAGCGGATAATCTGTACCAGCGCCGCCGTCAAATGTCTTGTCATCAATGTAGCCGGTGAAGTCGATGATCGTGTTGTCACCGTCCTCGATTGCGCCGTCTTCTACGTCGATCAGTCTGCCGTTTTTCTTACGTGCTGCAGTCAGCTCGTTCTCTACATCCTCGTCTGTCACAACAGCTTCTGCCTTCTTAACTTCTACGCCTTTGTACTCGCCCAGAGTTACTTCCGGTTTCAGAGCTACGGTTGCCTCGTAGATGAATGCCTTACCTTTTTCGATCTGAGTTACTTTGATCTCCGGAGTGGAAACGATCTCTTCCTTGCTCTCCTCTGCTGCCTTCGGATAAGATGCGTCGATCACTTCGTTTGCTGCATCCTCATAGAAAATGCCAGCGCCATACATCTTCTCCAGCATAGCTAACGGTGCTTTACCTTTACGGAATCCCGGGATGCTGAATTTGTTTTTGTTCTTGTTGTACGCATTTTTGATTGCTGCATCAAACTCTTCAGCCGGAACTTCGATGGTCAGCTTTGCCATGTTCTTCTCTAATTTTTCTACCTGTAAACTCATTTTAAGGGGTCCTCCTTGCTTCTATATGTGAACCGCCATTCTACCGGGCGTTACACTTCAAGATAGCATTATAGCATATTTGCGTGCTAAATACTAGCGGAAAATATAATTTTGCGTTCACTTTTTGCGGGTTTATGAGTGGTTTTAGGTGGGTTTTATGCCATTTTTGATGTATTTTCTGTGTGTTTTTTAGTTGAAACTACACCTGGTCATACTGAATTGAATCTTTGACCTGTAATGCTACCGGGCGATCGACTAAGAGCGATGCCAGCTCAATTCCCAGATCCAGCGCATATCCAAGTCCACGCGCCGTTGTGATATTGCCGTCCGTCACAACGCCCGCACCCGTCAGCTTTGCACCGGTCAGGGCATCCTCAAAGCCCGGATAGCAGGTTGCCTTCTTGTCCTTCAAAAGCCCCAGCTGCCCCAGAATGCTCGGAGCCGCACAGATCGCTGCCAGGCGCTTTCCAGCAGCATCTGCCTGCACCAGTGCATCGCAGAGCGGTTTGCACGCCATCAGATTTTTCGTTCCCGGCATACCGCCCGGAAGGAACAGAAGATCCGCTTTCATCGGATCAATCTCATGCAGCAGGGTGTCTGCATGAATGCCAAATCCATGTGCGCCCTTCACCTCTTTTTTACCCGTAATCGAAACCAGTTTTACCTTCACACCCGCGCGGATCAGCACGTCTGCCGTCGCCAGACATTCCACTTCTTCCAGTCCATCTGCTAAAAATGCGTATACTACAGCCATGATTATTTCCTCCTTTTCTTTGTTTTTATAACACTTTTTATATTAAATTATTTATTTGTTTTCCACAAAGCAATCATTTTTCCTTTTGAAAATGCCTTTACTAGTACCCACACATTCACCGCCTCGTCAAGAATCAGGCTCAAAATCCAGCCACAGAGCACATCGACCAGCGAATGCTGTTTGATGAACATGGTTGAAAGACAAATCAGAATCGTGACAATCCACGAAAGTGTACGGATCGGTTTCTTGTTCCGCACACTTGCCGCGTGGCAGATCGTCAGATGTACCGCCACAGTGCTCGATACATGGATCGACGGGCAGACATTGTTCGGCGGATCCACCCTCCGCAGAAACCGCACAATCTGCGCGCAGAAATTCTGTGATGTGATCTCCTGCCGCAGATTTAAACCGTTTGGTGCCAGCAGGTAGACAAATAAGCAAAAGGTTGCTCCTGCAAACATCACAAAACAAAGCCGCAGATACGCCTCCCGGTCCCGAATCATAAAATAAAGCATAAACACCGGCACCCACGCGTACCACAGAAAATACGGCAGTACGAACCATTCATTAAACGGTATCAGGTCATCGACCGCACAGTGTATAATATGAACATCCGATGGTTCATGCAGCTCCAGCAGAAAAAATCCTGACAGAAACACCAGCATATAGAGTCCTACCAGACAGTAGCGGTGCGTTTTGATCCAATTCATTACTTGTTTTATCATTAATAATATACCTTTGTATTGTTCTTTCGTTTTTATTCTTTCGTTTTTAATACCAGTTTTTCCGCCAGCGCCAGACGGCTGTTCTGGTACTCGCCCGTAAACGTCACCTCGCGCCCGAACCATTCCGGCGGCACAAAGGCATGTGCGGCTTCCTCACTTGGAAATTCAACCTCCGCCAGCTTCAATCCCTCATATTCACCTAAAAAAATGTCCAGCTCAATCGTGTACTCCGTTCCTTCCATCGGAATCAGATAACGCTTTTTCGTCAGAATCCTGCCGTCAGCCTTCGAACGGAGATGCTCATAGGATTCCTTCGTCAGCGGCAGATTGTATTCCTCCCGCGCCATCAGTCCTTTGGATTTGTAGGTCAGATAATAGGTGTCATCCTCCTGACGGACACGCACAACCGGGGCAGTGCTTAGATATGCCTGCTCGATCTGGTGGAAGGGGTATCCGGCTATATCAAATGGAATGTGACTAATTAAATATTTGCGTTCGATTTCCATAAAATTAGTTGTCCTTTTTATATTTCTTAAAAAGTCTTAACAAAAGTACCGTATTTCTCCAAAATGAGAAAGCCATTTTTCTATAATTTCTTCACTGTTGGCCTCTATCACCCGAATCATACTGTTCAAAATTTGGGCTGATATTTTGGAAGAATTGTGGCTGAGCAATGCCTTGCCCGTACTGGTTATCCACACTTTTGTCGCATTTGAAGTTGCTCTTCCCTCTGCAATATGGACATGCACCGGTTCCAGCGGCTCATTTTCATTCGACCAAAAATATACAATATATGGTCCAATCCTAAAAATTTGCGGCACTCAGAATTCCTCCCTCTTGTGAAAACTCCATAATCAAGTGTGCATTTTCCCGAATCAGTTTCTTGAAATAACTCATTTCCATATCTGAATAACCATTTATATTCTCCCACTTGTAATCTGGCAAATAGCATATCGCATTGTGAAATCCATCTTTTTCATCGGGTGTTTCTATATAAACTTTAACCCTGCCATCTGCCCGCATTTCAGAATGGGTAATTTCCGTATCATCATTTAAGGTCATAAATGGGTACATCATCTTTCTTCCTCCTCTCATTTATCCTCAAAACAGTTTTAACCACGGCTGCTTTCTACTTATTCAGCATCCCCATCACCACAACCACCACAAACAGTACCACCATCACGCCGATAAAAATATCCATCGTCCGCACAGAGACATGCACATGGTCATAGATGCGCTCTTTGATGGTCTTTTCTTTCATGAGTTCCAGCTCCCGGCGGAGCTTTTCATTCTCCGCTTCCAGTTCCTCCAGAGTTTTATCTGCCGTCTCCTCTGCCGCTTCTTTCGCCGTCTCCAGTTTTTCGCTCACTGTTTCTTTTATCGTCTCATTCTTTTCCAGCATTTCGTTTTCGCTCATCCTTGTTCCTTTCAGAATATGGCTTGTTTTCTCTGCTGCTCACTCTGAAACAGCCTCTTCTCTTATTATATCCATAAAAATAAGTTCAGGCAATCCAAAAATATTTTTCCGTCACTGTCAAAGCAAGCGCTGGCACGCCATCTCATCCACCATCCCCTGCCGATTACAACTTTTCAGATTTATACAAGAAAAATCCTGCCCGGCAGTTTATATAATAGAAGATTCCAACGGATTATCCTATTATAAAAAACTCCCCCGCCATGCATCCATGGAGAGGGAGTTTCTGATTTCTTTTCGAACTTATATTTATGTACGGTTTCAGACGACTTTTCATATGGTACATACATTCTCGTCAGAACACAGTTAATCTTATTACTTCTTCGCAATATACTTACGGATATCCAGCGCAATCGCAACAACGATAACGATACCCTGTGCAATATACTGATAGTTCGGGTCGATGCCGAGGAACTGTAAGCAGGTCTTTAAGAACTCGAATACAAGTACACCGATGATAACACCGGAGATACGTCCGATACCACCGTTTACAGATACACCACCGATGGTACAAGCTGCAATAGCCTCCAGCTCGTAACCGTTACCGGTATTTACACCGGCACCACCAGATTTAGCTCCCAGAAGGAAACCTGCGATAGCATACAGTGCAGTAGCTGTTACATAGATGATGATCTTGGTTTTCTTAACATTTACACCAGCAACCTCTGCTGCTGCCTCGTTGCCGCCGATTGCATACATATATTTACCATGGCGGGTGTAGTTAAATACGAACCACATGATCGCGCCGATGACAAATGCAATGATGAACAGGTACGGAATACCGAAGAAGTTACCATTTGCAATGATGGTATACTCCTGACGATAACCGCCTAACGGAACGGATTTTGTGTAAACCAGGTTGATACCGTATACGATCATCTGCATACCCAGGGTACCGATGAAAGCCGGTACATTCAGGTAAGCAACTACGATACCATTGATAAGACCAAATACACAGCAGATAGCAATACAGATAAGGAGAATCAGCCATACGTTCTGCTCGCCAAATCCTTTGGTAAGTTCAAAATGTCCGCTGTAATCACTCTTCTGGAGCAGAGTACCTGCCAGGCAGGCAGAAAGTCCAACCAGACGTCCTGCAGAAAGGTCGGTACCTTTCGTAATCAGACAGCCGGATACGCCGACTGCGATGATGAAACGGCATGCTACGTTGATGGAAATGTTGCTAAAGTTGCTACGGCTGAAGAAGTTCTGTTTTGTCACACCAACAAAGAGAACCATCAACAGGATCAGAATAACGATACCGTTATTGATCAATATATCTTTTACATTCAGTTGTTTCTTATCCATTCTCTCTTCCTCCTTTAGAACTTAGTCGCGTAGCTCATGATACGCTCCTGAGTTGCTTCCTCACCCTGTACCTCACCGGTAATGTGACCATTACACATGACAAGGATACGGTTCGACATACCAATCAGCTCCGGCATCTCAGATGAAATCATGATGATACCTTTGCCCTGCTTTGCCAGGTCAATCATGATCTGGTAGATCTCGTACTTGGCACCAACGTCGATACCACGGGTCGGCTCATCCATGATGAGGATATCCGGGTTGTTGGCCAGCCAGCGGGAAATCAGAACCTTCTGCTGGTTACCGCCTGAAAGTGACTGAATCAGTGTCTTACTGCTCGGCGTCTTGATTGAAAGCTTTGCCACGTTATCCTTGACAAGCTGCTCAATCTTCTTCTTATTCAGTTTGATACCATAGTGTAAATACTGATCCAGGGAGGAAATTGATACATTATCTGCAATGGACAGACATCCCAGAATACCAGTTCCGCGTCGGTCCTCGGTAATCATACCGATACCGCCCCGGATTGCATCCTGCGGACGCTTAATGTTCATTTTCTTACCCTTAATATAAACTTCTCCGGATTTAATATGACGCATACCGAAGATACCTTCCATCAGTTCCGTTCTCTGAGCACCTACCAGGCCGCCGAATCCAAGAATCTCGCCTCTTCTAAGGGTGAAGGAGCAATCCTGGAAGGAACGATCATGGATACTGGAATATCCTCTGACATCCAGCAGTACCTCTCCGGCTTTTGTATCATTCTTCGGAGGATAGATATTGGTCAGCTCACGACCAACCATCTGTTTGACGATCTCATCATCCGAAATCTCGTCCATATGCCAGGAACCAACATAGGTGCCGTCTCGCATGATGGTAATATCATCACAAATCTCACGAATCTCCGCCATCTTATGGGAAATATAGATAAGGGATACGCCTCGTGATTTCAGGTCACGGACAATGCGGAAAAGCGCCTCTACCTCATTATCCGTCAAGGAGGAAGTCGGCTCGTCCAGAATTACAACTCTGGCATTTAAGGATACAGCCTTGGCAATCTCGACAGACTGCATCTGGGCGATGGACATGGTTCCCAGTTTTGCCTTCGGGTTATACGGCATCTTAACATCGTCCAGCCATTTTGCTGTCTCTTCAAACATCTTTTTATGGTCGATGACCTGAATCGGACCAAATTTCTTGGTTGGATAACGACCGGTGTACATATTCTCTGCTACCGTTCTCTCAGGTATCGGCTGCAGCTCCTGATGTACCATGGCCAGTCCTCTGTGAAGGGCTTCATCCGGATTGTGGATCTCCACTTTTTCTCCATCCAGATATACCTCACCTTCATCCATATGATAAATACCAAAGAGACATTTCATCAAGGTGGATTTACCAGCGCCGTTTTCTCCCATCAGTGCATGGACGGTGCCGGGACGTACTTTGAGGTTTATCTTGTCCAGAGCTTTTACGCCAGGGAAGCTTTTCGATACCCCGCGCATCTCCAATCTGTACTCTGCCATCCCATTCTCTCCTTTCATAAAATCGGGTGTGCCATCTGCACACCCGACACTTTATTCACTCCCCCGCAGGGGAGTGATATGTTCATAACCGTCCTTCTCTGAACAGCTACAATTATTTAATCATTTCCAGAATATCGCCAGCGTTCTCAGTTGTAACCTTTACATAGTCTACCATGTATACGTTGTCAACATCTTTGCCGTTTACGAAATCCAGAGCTTTGTCAGCTGCTGTATGAGCCTGTCCGAAGTAATCGTTGAATACGGTACCGGTCATCTTGTCGTTCATAACGTTCTCAACAACCTCAACCAGAGCATCAACACCTACCAGGTAAATATCTTTGTTTACAGTTCTTCCAGCTGCCTCGATAGCCTGCAGAGCACCAAGAGCCATAGCATCGTTGTTGCAGAATACAACATCGATCTTGTCGCCGTACTGGGACAGAGCGTTAGCAGTGATCTCCTGACCCTTTGTCTGATCCCAATCACCACGCTGCTTGGTCAGCTCTTCAACCTCTACGCCAGCTGCCTTTAAAGCCTCAACGGATTTCTCAGTTCTGTACTGAGCATCTACGTTCTCCGGATCACCCTGAACCATGATGTAACGAACAACGCCGTCGCCGTCTGCATCACCCTTGTTCTCAAGCTCAGCGATCTCTTCACCCTGATATGTACCGGACTGTCTAGCATCAGCACCTACATAAGTAGCTTTGATGCCGTCGTCAACCCAAGCCTGCTCTCTCTCAGCATCCGGCTCACGGTTGATGTAAACAACCGGGATACCTGCTTCGTTGCAGATGTTGGTTACATCCGGCTCAGAAGAAGCCTGAACCAGGTTGATGATCATAACATCAAATCCCTGGGTAACGAAGTTACGGATCTGGTTCATCTGCTCGGACTGGTCATTCTTACCATCCATGATGGAGATGTTCTCTGCCTTTAAGCCAAGCTCATCTACTAAATATTTCTGAAGTTCGTTTCTATACAGTGTCATGAAGTTATCAGCGAACTGGTAAATAGAAATACCAACTTTAACTTCTGCCGGATCTTTTCCTTCGATTGCTTCTTTAACAGTCTCTGCTGCGTCAGCTGCTGCTGTTGTCTCTTCTGCCGCTGCAGTTGTCTCTGCCGGTTTGCTGGAGCAAGCAGTTACGGAAAATGCCATTGCAGTTGCCAAACCAAGTGCTGCTACTTTTTTCAGTTTCATAATGTTTGTCCTCCCTTAAACTTGCGTATCCGTTTGCGCTGTCCGGATCCACCGAACAGTTAAATTTTCCGCATACACACATTATACAGTTTCGCCGATTCGTCATTTTTTCTTATCGACACCTTTATTATACGGATCGTTTGTACACTTTTCCATATAATTTTCTTGGTTCTTATATAAAATTTTTTTAGATCCTTTGTGATTTTATTCACATATTCTTGTTTTTCCGGTGTGAAACTGTGGGATTTTATGGTAAATCAGCAACAGTCAACGCTTTCTGACTGCATTGATAATAGGTTCCTTCCTCTAATTCGACCTTTTCCTGTACATTTTGACCAAGTGCCTCAGCGGCAGCTATCTCAAAAATCACTTCTGCATACTCGTCGCTGTCACACTGGACTGTTCCATACAGTTTTCCGCTCTTAAGCCCCTCGATTCCCTGCGGGGTTCCGTCGATGCCGACCACCTTCACACCCCTTGTGTCACCGGCGCGTTCAAGCGCCTCGGCAGCTCCGAGCGCCATCTCATCGTTGTTGCAGATCACCACCTCGATCGCATCCCCGAACTGGCGGATCCACTGTTCCATCAGCGCCGCTGCCTGGCTCCGATCCCAGTTTGCCGAACCACCGGTCAGTTTTTCCAGCGGAATACCTCCGTCGCGCATCGTCTGTACCGACCACTCTGTGCGGATCAGCGAATCCTGATGGCTGCGCTCGCCCTCCAACATCACATATCCAACGGTTCCATCCTCGTTTAAATCAAGACTGCCTGGATTTTCCTGATACGCATCCACCAGAAGTTCTCCCTGCAGAACCGCCGATTCCCGCGCGTCCTCCCCTACATAATAGAGGTGCTCCCATCGTTTCATATCCTCCTCGACCGGTTCGCGGTTGAAAAATACGACCGGCGTCCCGGCATCCATCGCCTTGTTGATGACATACGATGCTGCTGAGCGATCCACCATATTGACGCAGATCGCATCGTATTCCAGGGAAAGGAAACGATCTACCTGGCTGTTCTGCGTATTTTGGTTTCCCTTCGGATCCATGATTTCCAGATTGACCTTAATGCCCGTCTGCTGCTCATATTCCTTCGCCTTTTCCTCCAGGCTGGAACGGATATTGTTGATAAAGGCATCCTCGCCCCGGTACAGCGTTACACCGATACGGATGCTCTTTTTTTCTGCCGGTTTTGCCGCGCTGCATCCATTTAAAAGAAGTGTGCCCACTGCCAGAAGTGCCAGCGCCATCTGAATGCTTTTTCCGTTTTTTTTCATCTTTCTATACTCCCTCCCGGATTTTTAATCAATCGGGTACAGCATCTTCTCATATTTCTTCGAGCGCAGCTCATCCTTCTCTATATAGTAGGATTCCAATGAAAGCTGGCTTCTCTCCTGCTCTTTTTCAATCGCCTGCACTGCTTTTTTGACCGCAAAATAGCCCGCGTCAAACTGGTTTGTCACCACCAGCCCCCGGATTGTCCCCTTGTCAAGCTGATCCAGCAGGGACGGCATCATCCCGACGCCGTATAGCCCGGAAATGTATTTTCCGTACACGCTGCTTCCGCCGACAATCTCCGCCGCCTCCGCTGTGCTGGCGAAATCCAGTGCCGCCACCACCGCCGTGCCGCTGCCCGGATAAACTGTTTTTTCAATGACGGAACGGTAAGTATCATCGGTGCCGCGCGGCACAATGGTATAGGAAAAGCCCTGTTTTTCCAGCACCTCCGTCAGCCCCTGCTTCATCTCCCCCGCCTTGCCGATATATGGGTTATCTGCAAAGATCCAGACAGGAAGATCGGGGCTCTGTTCCGCCGTAATCGCCTCGCCCAGCTTTCTCCCGGCTGCCGTCCAGTCCATATGAACCGCCCCCTTGACCTCCTCATCCGGTGATAATTCACCCAGCAGGATAATCGGCGTTCCATATGTATTTTCTTCCAGATATTGGCGGCATTCCAGCTCATCAACCGGCTCCAGTATCACTACCCCGGCACCGTCTGCCGCTTCCCGGCGCACCAGCTCCATCTGCTGTGCCAGATTATCCTTTTCATACAGGGTAATAAAGCTGACATCTACATTATACTCAACCGCCGCCTGATCCACGCCCTTGCGGAAGTTGACGTAATCATCATCCGAAGTATCGCTGATAATCAGGGACACCGGGTAGACCTCCACCTCTTTTTCCTTGATGATCCAATCCGTGGAGGAAAGGAGATACAGCAAAATAAGTCCCACACACAGGATTCCCCAGAGCACCAGCTCCTTTTTTTTTCTCACTCCATATCGCATTGATCTGTCGCCCCCACTTTTACACTTTCTTCTCTTCCAGCACTTTCTCGTAAGGCACTGCCGGAAGATGAATCTTCACCGCGGTTCCCTCATCCGGCTCCGACTCGATCGAAAGACCATATTCCGCGCCGAAATACAGCTTGATCCGCTCGTTTACATTGCGTACCCCGATGCCGGATCCGCGCTTGGATGCCACGTGCGCCGTATCGGTAAAGAGGCTCTCGACCTGTTCCTCCGTCATGCCAAGCCCATTGTCCCGCACCTCCAGATACAGCTCTTTTTCCTCCTGCCAGGCGCGCACGAAGATCTCGCCGTCGCCGTCCATATATTCCATGCCATGGTAGATCGCATTCTCCACCAGCGGCTGCAGCATCAGTTTTAAACTTGCAAGTTCCAAAACCTCATCATCTGACTTGATCGTATAGGTAAACTTATTTTTAAACCGCATCTGTTGGATCATCAGGTAATTCCGGACGTGTTCCAGCTCATCCTTCACAGTAATTAAGCTCTTGCCGCGGCTTAAACTGATACGGAAGAACCGCGCCAGCGCCGTCACCACCTTGACCGCCTCCGTTTTCTGCTCATTTTCAATCATCCAGACAATGATATCGAGCGTATTATAGAGGAAATGCGGATTGATCTGCGACTGCAGCGTATCAAACTCCTGCTTGCGTTTCGCCTCATGCTCACGCACAATATCCTGCATCAGGAGGCGGATCTGACCCGCCATATCACTGATCGATTTTCCCAGATGGCGGATCTCATACGAACCGCCGATGTACACCGGTGCGCTTAAATTGCCCGCCTCCAGGACGCCGACCGATTTTTCCAGCTCGCGGATCGGATTCGTGATCCTCGATGAAATATAAGAGTTAATCAGAGCCAGAATGCACAAAATGAGGGCAATGACAAATACGATAAAAAGCCGGGTTTTGATCGTGTTGAGCGACACGGCATTTTCCGGCGTCACCCCGACCACCTTCCAGCCCGTATAGCCGATCGTCTTGACCGTCGCCATCCGCTTTTTTCCGGCAAATATCTCCTCATGATTTCCGTCCGAATAGCCGGCTGCCTGTCCATTGTTCTCCTGCACCCAGCCGGAATCCAGAAGCTGCATCTGCGGGTGGTAAAGAATCTCGCCATTTCCGCTGATCATATAGAAATAACCGCCGCGCCCCGTCGTGATGCCGCCAAAGAGCTGTTCCAGGCTCGAATAGCGAATATCGACCAGAAGGACGCCCTGCGAGGTCGAGGTTCCGTGTGTCAGTTCGACCGCCCGCGATAGCGAAATGACCCATCGGTATTGATTTTCCGCATTGTCAAACACATACTGTACGTGCGGCAGTGAAAAATGCTGGTTTTCCGTCCGGTTTAAGGCGCTCCGGAACCATTCTTCCTGCGTCACATCCACCTCATTTTTCAGACGCACCGCCGGGACTGCCTCCAGAAGCGCCCCATCCTCCGAAAACAGGGCAATATTCTCCACATTATCCTTATTATTATCGTAGAGAAGCGTAAATTCACTTCCAAGCGACTGGCTCGACAGATCGGCATTCTTGATCGTGCCATAATAAAGCGAGTCGGACAGCTTCATGATCGTGCGGAGATACGACTCCACAGAGCGCCCCACCTGCGCGATCAGGTTCTGGCTCTCCTCCTGTACTACTTCCGTGACCTGCCGTGACATTCTCTGGTACAGCGACAGGGAGATCAGTACACTCGCCGCCAGCGCCGTGATCGTAAAATAGATAAAGATCATCGACCGGATGCTGGCATCGTCAAAGAGCTTTTTCTTCCAGATCGTCCTTTTTTTACCCATTATGCCTCCCCGCTCCGGTGTGCCGTGCGGTACCGCGTCGGGGAAACACCGAATTTTTTCTTAAATACGTAACTGAAATAGTTCTGCTCCGGGTAGCCGACCTTTTCCGCGATGATATACGTCTTGTCGTCAGTTGCCATCAGAAGCTCGACCGCGCGCCCCAGCCGGACATCGGTCAGATAGGCGATGTACGCCTGTCCCGTCTCCTTCTTAAACATCGTTGAAAAATACGCCGGGCTCATATGCAGATGGCGGCAGATCTTCTCCACCGACAGATCCGGATCTTGAAAATTGTCCTGAATGTACTGCTTCGCCTCGCGGATCACGTTTTTTGTCGTATTGCTCCGCTCTTCTTCCATTCCGGCATTCATCTTGAGCGCCACCTCGGTCAGGTACGGGCGGACATTCTCCATCTTCTGGACGCGCCCCAGAATCTCGAAATAATCATTTTCCACGCCAAACATCTCGCTGATCCGCAGATCATACTGCTGGGAGAGCTGTGTCAGCACATTGATGATCGCAAGCACATACGCCTGATACTGGCGGTAATGCACCCGCGCATCCTCCATCCGGCTCACAATCCCGTCTATCACGGAACGGATCTTTTCCTTCGGTCCAAACTTGACTGCCGCTATAAGCTCCGACTCCATCCGGCTGTCGAACCGGAGTTTTTCATGCCCGGACGGCTCCATATCGCCGATGCAGATCACACCGCCGGAACCTGTGATCGCACGGTAACCGAGCGCATTGAGTGCCGTGTGGCACGGGCGGCTTAAATCCGTCAGCGAACTGCAGCTCTCACCCACGCCGATCGTAACCGATACCTCCAGAATTTTCTTCGTCTCCTTGCAGATATCGCCCAGCAGGGCAATCAGTCCGGTCTGCGTATTGTCTTTGTCGATCGCCACCAGAAGGATCGTCTCAAAGGAAGAGTGGAACACAATAAAACGGTACTGCCCTTCCAGTTTTTCCTCAATCAGATTGCGGACGGAAATCGGAATCAGCTCCCGCTGCTGATGCAGCGAAACTGCCTTGTCCACCTTCTCATCCGGTTCCAGATGGATCGCCGCAATCACCCATTTGACCGCACCCGCAACGTCGATCGCATATTCGTTCAGTTTTTCCTCAATCTGCGCTTCCTCCATGCCGCCGTGAATCAGGTCATTCAAAAAATGTTCCCGGATCGCCGGAAGACTCTTGATATAACTTTCCCGAAGCAGGGTAACATTCCGCTTCTGCTCGATCTCCTCATCGAGATTTTTCTTGATTTTCTTTAAAATCGCCGTCAGCTCTTCGACATTGACCGGCTTTAAAATATATTCGATCACATTGAGCTTGATCGCCTTTTTGGCGTACTCAAATTCATCAAAACCAGAAAAAATCACGATCTTGATGGACGGATATCTCTGCCGTATATTCTCCGCCATCTCCAGCCCGTCCATATATGGCATCCGGATGTCTGTCAGCACAACATCCGGCTCATTCTGCTCGATCTTTTCCAGCGCTTCCTTCCCGTTCTCCGCATCCCCGATCACCTCGAATCCGGCATCCTGCCAGTCGATTTTGCGTATGATGCTTGTCCGTACTTCCTCCTCGTCATCTACCAGCATGATTTTATATGGGTTCATATGGATTCGTCCTTTCAGTTCCTGATGCAATGTTGTTGTGAGCCAGTTTGTCTTAGGACTCTGGAGCTCTGCTACGGTATCCCCATTCCAGCTTTCCCTGACACCTCATGAGGAAGTGGCTGGGCAGGCTGGAATGAGGGGAATTTCTTTCTTTACATTATACCACATCTTTCTTTATTTGTGAGTTTGTGATTTTTCACTGGCAGGTTCCAATTTCTGTAAAGGCGTGCTTCGTCCCCGGGTGCGGGAACCCGGTTCCACACAGCGTCTGCATCCAGTCCGCCGTCCGCGGCAGGCGAGACAGTCTTCATCTATTTCATAAACGGCATTTCCATCAATGATCAGCCGGGTGTTCATAGCTCTGAATCCTTTTCTTTCTTATTTTTTATAATATACTATATGTGGTTTTTCCTGTCCCGGATCTTTTTTTCTTTAAACATTCCCGTTCTTTTTCGGTTCAAAAAGTGCCTACCCGTGAACCAAAACGTCTTTTTTTCCTCTCATCTGCATATATTGAGACAAAGATTTGGGAGGTTTTTTTCGTGAGCCAAGATGTTTCTCTCAAAATGACCGAGTTAGACCGCCTGACCTCACTCCCACATATGCAGCTTGTCAAGGCGGCGCTTCCCTATATTCACATCCCGGAACAGCGTTTTTTCTCCCTGTTTGTGAAATTCCGCGAACTAGAAAAGACGATGCAGTTATTTGCTGATCCGGCCGACGGTGAGATCGGAATCTGCTCGGTGGGCGAACGCGACAAGGATTCGCCGGTTGATATGCTGAAAGCGATCAAGCCGTATGGCACAGAGGAAGAGCAAAGTTCGATCGATCTGGTCTTAAATTTTATCGAAGGTTCCCGCCTCTATGAATCCTACTGGCAAAATATGCCGCAGACAGCATCCTTTCCGACTTCGCAAGATATCCAGAATGATTCACCCAATTCTGATGCAGTTCCGGCATCTGTCCTTTACCCGCAAGCCGAATATTCCCGCAGACAGAAAAAAACCACAGACCGTGCATCTGGCACATCCACTTCAAACAGACAGGAGGCACACACTATGGAATTTCAAAACTGGAAACAGGATCCGAGACTCCGCTCCATGGATCCAGACAAAATAAAACAGATGGAACAGTTAGCCGATCAGGCAAGAAACACGCCGCAAGACAAGCTTCTGCCGCTTCTCATGAGTCTCCGGGGCAGCAACGGTTCCCCGCAATTCTCAACCTCAGAAATGGACACTCTTTTTTCGATCCTGACAGACCAAATGCCCCCAGCGCAGAAACGGCAGGCGGAAATGCTGCGGATGCTGAGCCGGCAGATGGGCGGGGCAAATAAATCATAAAACCAGAGTTGCCACTGCTATTTTTCCAAATCATGCTACAATTCATTTCGATAATGGGGAGCTTGTGATGCAGGCTGAAAGGGAACCAAAAGTTCCGACCCAAAACCTGATTTGGATAATGCCAACGTAGGGACAGATATTTTGAGACACCTGAGCGCCGGATATTGTCCGGCGTTTTTGGGTTTCATTAGGAAATTATGTCCTATGAAACAAAAAAACTCATCTGGGGGTTCCTATCTGCTTCCAGATAAAAATCCCCAAATGAGATCTGACTCTCACAGCCTATCTAATTAGTAATTTGCTAAATCGCTCTCATCCTGCACCACCACAATCTTCGTCCCGGTATCCACCTGGCACACAACCTGTTTCATATCTTCCTCCGGAATACTGATGCATCCGGAAGTTCCCGTATTATTCCAGCTCTTCGGGCAATGCAGAAAGATCGCCGATCCCTTTCCCGGTGTACACTCCGGATTATAATCCAGTACCAGGCCATAATTATACTGCGGCGCCTGCGCCATCAGATCCTCCGCCGAATTCCAGTCCTTCTGTACCTGCTTCGTATTTGCCAGCTTGTTATAATACTGGCTGTTTCCGTCATCTACATAATAATCGCCGTCCACGATCTAGTGATACGGCAGAATCGTTCCCGGATTTGCCTTCAGGCCAAATGCCATCGTAAAGCGGTACACACCCGCCGGCGTCTTCTTATCGCCCTCCTGCTTCTGCATCGTGATACCGTTCATGCCGCTGACCGCTTCTTTCGACATCACCTGCACCAGTTTTCCATCTGCATCGCGTTTATACCAGTCCAGACGGCTCTTCGCCGGATCCTGGCGGTTGCCAATCACCACAATCAGCTGCGTTGCATCCTTCGCCGCCTCCAGTGTATTTACATCCCCGTTGTAGCTTGCCGTAAGCGCCGGTCCTGTCGCTTTCTCCGCCGCCATCGCAGCCGCCGGAGCTGCCGCACTCATCAACATGCCTGCTGCCAATACTACCATTGCTTTCCGCTTCATTCTCAATTTCATCTTATTTATCTCCTATTATTTTATGTATCTGAATTTCACTCAAAAATCGGCTGCTTTTATCTTTCGCACACCTCTCCTATACGCAGTAAAAACACATTTCCTCTTTTCTATATGAAACATTCTTTTCCACACACTCTGTCAGTTCCTGCCACTTTCCAGTCCAGCCGCCTGCAGCATCGCCTTTCCAAAAATATGATGAAACAGCGCAATCACGCGCCCCACCAGCATGACAGCACAGACCGTTCCAATGCCGATTCCCACCGGTTTTCCCGCAAACAAAAGTCCCATAATCAGTGACAGAACAATGCAAAACGCATCCACACAGTTCTTCATCAGACCCGTGCCGATTCCAAAGGTGTCTGCAAACACCTGCACCAGACCATCGCCCGGATTTGGCACCAGCCGCATTGACAGGGACATCGCCGCGCCGATGCCTGTAAAAATCAGGGCAAGCATCAGCACTCCCAGGCGTCCTAAAAGTCCAGACGCCTCCGATCCGCATTCTTCTAACGACGGTATGCACACTGAAAATACATTCAGAAATCTTGTAAATACAATACTCAATGGAAACTGCAGCGCATCTTTCATAAGCAGGCTGCGTCCGGCTTTTCCTTTCTCCCGCAGATGAATCGCCGCCTGAATCAAGACAAAGATACCATACAGGACAAAGGTCATATCACCAAAATTCCGGTTCCAGATCACGGATGCCGCATACGAAAGTGAAATAATCGGCGACACTCCGAGTCCAGCTTTCGTATTGAGCGTAAGCCCCATCGCCAGAATCAGAAGCCCCATCAGATAAAAGCCCCACCGTGCTGCCCCGCTTCCCGTCGTTTTCTCCGTCATTTCCATGTTGTGATTCAAGATTTCCTCATCCCTTTTTCTTAATATTTGTTAAACCTATTCTATTATAGATCCTCCTCTTTCCACTTGACAAGCGCTTCCTGTATTCTAAATCTTCCAATTTTCTTACGAAATAAATATTCCAGCCTGCCTACATTCTACAGTCACAGCCTACATCTTACCATTGCGCTCCATTGAACCCACGACAAATTTCTGCTGCCACCAGATTATCTTACAGCACTTTCCGTTCTCTTTACTTTTTCCATCCCCTATGCTACACTAAACTCATGATTTTAGCTGTATCAAAGGAGTTTTATACATATGAAAAAAGATATGACCGAAGGGCGGGAATGGTCCTCCATCCTGCTCTTTTCCCTGCCCATCATGGGGGCAAACCTGCTGCAGGTTTTGTACAACCTCGCTGACAGCGTGATCGTCGGAAACCTCATCAGCGCGACCGCCCTTGGAGCCGTCGGACTGACCAGCTCCATGACCTGGCTTCTGACCGCCATCTGCACCTCCATCGGTGCCGGCGTCAACATCGCAGTTGCCCAGTATTTCGGTGCCAAAAAAGAGACGGATATACAGGAATCCATCTCCGTCTCCTATCTGATTGCCGTGATCGCAAGTATATTTTTAACTGCCGCCTGCTTTCTGGCAGCCCGTCCAGTTATTTTCGGCTTTTTGCAGGCACCGGAAGAAATGCGTTTCGACAGTATGGCATACTTTCTGATCTACAGTGGTGGAATTATTTTCCAGCTGCTCTACAATGTCACCTATGGCATCCTGCGGGCACACGGGGATTCGCGCGGCGCGCTCATTTTCCTGATGATCTCCGCCGTCCTGAACATTGTGCTGGACTGTGTGTTTATCTCCATCTTTCATATGGGCGTCTCTGGCGCGGCTGCCGCGACCGTGATCGCACAGGCAGGTTCCGCCATCGCCAGTTTCCTGTATCTGCGGCATATTTTCCCGGATCTGCTGCCGAAACGGCGTTATCTCTACGCCTGGAAGGGACAGGGGGCGCTGCTGATGCGCCTGAGTATTCCGATCATGCTGCAGACGGGCGTCAATTCGATCGGTTTCCTCATCCTGCAGCGTCTCATCAACTCCTTCGGCGCTCCCAGCATCGAGGGCTACGCTGCCATGCTGAAGGTCGAACAGCTCGCGCACATCCCGTCCCAGAGCTTTAACGTCGCCATTTCCAGCTTCGCCGGACAGAATATCGGCGCTGAAAAACTGGACCGTGCCCGCCGCGGCTACCGCACCACCATCCTGATGGGCGTCCTGATCAGTATCTCCATCAGTATCGTAGTTCTGCTTTTTGACCGGCCGCTTCTCCAGATCTTCAACATCACCGGAGAGTCCCTGCGGCGCGCAAAGGAACATCTCGACATCCTGATGTTCTTCATCTGGACCAGCACGATCACCAACATCACCTGCGGTTTTCTGCAGGGTGCAGGCGATGTCAAGATCCCGGCAGCTTCCGGCTTCATCAACCTGAGCATCCGCCTCGCGCTCTCCTTCCTGCTGGCGCTCACCCCGGTTGGCTTCCGCTGCTACTATGTGAGCATGCCGCCCGCATGGCTGATCGCCTGCTTCGTAGTTGTGATGCGCTACCGGAGTGGAAAATGGAGGGAGTTTCGGATTGTAAAAGAGTAAAGAAAAGGGATGGAAGAATTCACTTTGGGGGTGATTTCTTCCATCCTTATTTCGTTTAAAGCTCTTTTTCGCGTTTTACCTGCTCCTAAAATTTTAGCACACTACTATCTATAAAACACAAACTCCATTTTTACCATGCACATTCCACTCCACGCGCACACCGCTGCTGCCAGTGCCCGGTATGTAAACACGATATGGATATAAGAATATTGGATCTTCATTCTGGTAATCTGGTCGGTAGGCTGCAGCAACGCAGTTCAGGGCACTGACATCTTCTTTTTGATAACAGGCATTTCCAATCATAAGCGCATCCGTCCAGTTATCCAGCTGATCCGCATATGTATAACCAACCGCCGCACCTATTCCTTAAACTTTTCCAAAATATTCCTAACTTCATCCACATCTATCTTCATCTGTTCTGCAATCTGGTTTTCTGTATATTTATCTCGATATAATCTATAAATTCCAAACACTCGTTCTTCACCCTGCTTCTGACCTTCCTTTAATCCTTCCTTCTTACCTTCCGCATACTCTGCCTTCCGAATCAATTCCTTTTCCCGTTTCTCATCATATTCGAAAATACACACCTCTATCGCCTCCGTTCGATTCTTTCTCAGGAAATCTGCCAGTATATTTTCCTCAATACATTCCGTCACAGCCTGCTCTGCCGCCCGGTTTATGTCCTTATACTCTGCCGCATATTTACGAATCTTGTCAACCAGAAGCATATACTCTTTCAACAGGCAGCAAGTTTCCAAAATCCTCTGTTTTTTATCCAGATTAATATTCAATACCTTCACTATCAATTCCAGCTCTGGTTCATCCGCCTTCTGGCAGAATGAATGTGACAGTTTCAGAACACTTTCCGCTTCCCGCTCCTCTTCTCCATTGTAAAATACAACAAAGTGTGGGGTCGGCAATTCTACCAGCGTTGACGCATACAGCGTTTGATTCCGAATGAGCATCTGGTATTCTTTCGTCACATAAATCAGAAAACGCAGCGGCATATTCGGATTCCAAGTTGACTGATGTTCATACAAATTCAACTGCATATCCAGCAAAAATGCCTGGTCATTTTTCATATTCATATAAACTGCATTTTCCAGCGTCACGATCTCCAACTCTTTTGCATCCGTATAATGTGAATGATTTACCGCATTATACAGACTCAACAGGTTCTCCCTTGTACTGAAAATCATCCGAAACAACGTATCCTTGTGATCCCGCCTTACTTTTACAGAATTCATATTTCTCATTCATTCTCCCTTCTGGCAGGAGAATTTCCACTTTTCTTTTAACCCTTT
>OGMW01001097.1_pt1 | contig 25594 bp, 20 predicted proteins | sample 1573281 | NCBI WGS metagenome assembly OGMW01 (sample SAMEA2581907, study PRJEB24529) | metagenome | biome: Human gut stool | place: China | collected 2011 | reverse complement strand
TTGCAGACATGATTGAATTGGCACAACATATAGAGACTTTACTACTGGAAAACGACTGCGTCATTGTTCCGGGATTTGGTGGTTTTGTAGCACATTATTCGCCCGCAACCCGCGTAAAGGAAGAAAATATATTTTTACCTCCTACCCGTATAATCGGTTTTAATCCTCAATTAAAACTGAATGACGGCGTACTGGTGCAATCTTATATGTCAGCATACGACACAAGTTTTGCTGACGCCAGCCGTATAGTAGAAAAAGAAGTAAACGAATTTATCGGTCTCCTTCATGAGGAAGGGAAAGCCCATCTGGATAATATAGGCGAGATTCATTATAACATTTATGGTAACTACGAGTTCGTTCCTTATGATTATAAGATAACAACTCCTTCATTGTATGGTCTCGACTCTTTTAAAATACATGAACTTTCGGCTCTGCAGCAGAAAGAAAAAGTATTGGTACCGACTTATCAGGAAAAGGAAAAGAAGACTTTTGAAATTAGTATCAACCGCGCGTATCTCCGCAATGCTGCAGCAATGATTGCTGCCATCGTACTGTTCTTTGCCTTTTCAACTCCGGTAGAGAATACCGACGTTCAAAAGAACAATTATGCACAGTTATTGCCCAGCGAGCTTTTTGAGCAAATAGAAAAGCAATCGGTTGCAGTAACTCCTGTTTATGTTAAGAACGATGCTGCGCAACAAGCAAAGAAGCTTTCTGCTTCTTCCGCTTCAACCAAAACTTCATCTGCTAAAAAGCATACAACGGATAAAGCCAAGACTTCCAAACCGATCGCAGTAAGAGAAGTGAAAGTGGTAAAACAGGAAACAGCGGCTCCTGCTCCTGCGGTGAAATCTCAAGAAAGTGCAAATCATCCTTTTCATATCATTGTGGCAGGAGGAATCAGCCTGAAAGATGCAGAAGCTATTGCAACCCAATTAAAATCAAAAGGATTTGCTGATGCAAAAGCTCTGAACACTGATGGCAAAGTACGTGTCAGTATCAGTTCATTCAACAACCGTGATGAAGCGACCAAGCAATTACTTGAGCTAAGAAAAAACGAAACTTATAAGAATGCCTGGTTACTGGCTAAATAAAAATCCCTTTTAAAAAGCATGAAACGAGTTCTTTGTCCTAAATGTGAGAATTATCTTTATTTTGATGAAACCAAGTATAGTGAAGGCCAATCACTGGTATTTGAATGCGAACATTGTGGCAAGCAATTCAGTATCCGGTTAGGAAAAAGTAAAGTTAAGGCTCTTAGAAAGGAAGAAAACCTGGAAGAAGAAGCTGAATCTCATAAAGAAGAGTTCGGATATATCACTGTAATCGAAAATGTATTTGGTTTTAAACAGTTACTTCCCTTGCAGGAAGGTGACAATGTCATAGGCCGCCGTTGTGTAGGAACAAACATTAATACTCCCATTGAAAGTGGTGATATGAGCATGGATCGACGCCATTGCATCATCAATATAAAGCGTAATAAGCAAGGAAAGCTAGTCTACACATTACGAGATGCTCCTAGTCTCACAGGTACTTTCCTTATGAATGAAATTCTGGGAGATAAAGACCGTGTACGCATTGAAGATGGCGCTATTGTGACAATTGGAGCTACTACATTTATTTTGCATACGGCTGAACAAGAATAATAAATAACTTGATAATAAAAAATAGCGCCACTTGTTCAGAGGACAGTGGCGCTATTTTTTTATTTAGTCTTCTAATTACAGAATACCTTTAACGGTCTCAAGCATTCCTTTTTCCTGGATAGAATCCAAATCAGCTTTTACGGCTTCTGTCAATCCCGGAATCTTATTCAAATCTTCTCCCCAGATAAAATCTGCAGCCAGAACACCTTCGGCAACTTTCTTTGTGCAACCTGTTGCCCAAAGTTCTTTCAGCAGGTTCATGATTTCAGGAGCATCATTCGGAACAATTTCAGCACCATCAGCACGTACACCACCTTTATAATAAGTAATGATAGCGGCTAAACCAAGTACCAGTCCTTTAGGAAGTTCACCTTTACGTTCCAGATAAGTCTTCAATCCCGGCAAATCACGAGTTTCGTATTTAGGGAAAGAATTCAGCATGATGCTGGTTACTGCATGATCCACGAACGGATTGTTGAAGCGTTCCAATACATCATTTGCAAATTTCTCCAACTCATCCTTCGGCAAGTTCAAAGTTTCCATCAGTTCGTCAAACATTACCTTGTGGATATATTTGCCAATCACTTCGTGCTGGCAAGCATCACGTACAATATTCACTCCCGAGAGATAGGCAACCGGAGAAAGAACAGTATGCGGGCCATTCAACAAAGTAACCTTACGTTCGTGATAAGGAGCTTCTGACGGTACAAATAATACATTCAAGCCTGCCTTGTCAGCCGGGAACTCTTTTGCAACTTCCTGCGGAGCTTCAATAACCCACAAATGGAAAACCTCAGCCTGAACAACCAGATTATCATCATATTGCAGTTTTTCTTTGATAGCAGCAATATCCTTGCGCGGGAATCCCGGAACAATACGGTCTACCAATGTTGCATATACACCACAAGCTTCTTCAAACCAAGTTTTAAACTCATTACCCAGGTTCCACAATTCAATATATTGATAAATTGTTTCTTTCAACTTATGACCATTCAGGAAAATAAGCTCGCAAGGGAAAATAATCAAACCTTTTGTCTTATCACCATTGAATGTTTTAAAACGATGATAGAGTAATTGAGTCAGCTTACCCGGATAAGATGAAGCAGGAGCATCCTCAAGTTTACAAGCCGGATCAAAAGCAATACCAGCCTCTGTAGTGTTTGAAATAACAAAACGCATTTCAGGTTGCTCTGCCAACTTCATAAACTCGTCATTTTGAGTATATGGGTTTAAAGCGCGGCTGATTACATCAATCATTGTCAAGCTGTTAACAGCCTCTCCTTTATCCAATCCTTGAAGGTTTACATGATAAAGATCATCCTGTGCATTCAGCATATCGACCATACCTTTATCAATCGGTTGAACCACTACTACACTGCTGTTGAAATCAGCTTTCTGGTTCATGTTATAAATAATCCAATCTACAAATGCACGCAAAAAGTTACCTTCGCCAAATTGGATAATACGCTCCGGACGTTGTGTTTTAGGAGCAGTTTCTTTGTTTAATGCTTTCATGTTAGTTGTAATTTATAAAGTTGATATTATACAAATTCAAAATAAAAATCAATGTTTTCCTTTATCAGGATATCAATAGGCATGTATTTTACAGGTTCAACAGACTTCTTAAACACGACATGATCGCACAAAGCCTTCACCCCACAATATCCTTGCAAACCCGGACGTTGCCCGATTAAATAATGCACATCACCGGATTTTAATAAATCTACGTTTGCTTTCAGAAGGTCATATCCTATCAGTCCTTTCATGCTACGTCCCGCATGACGAAGATACTCTCCCAACTGATACACTCTGGAATTAAATACAACTCCCAGTAAAGCCTTCGGATGCGCCTGAAAAAACTCATCCAATGTCTGTTGGTTACTTTCCTGATCGGATTTATTAAGTACTACCTCATGGATTACCAAGTTATTATATTCTTCGGCAATGTAACTCATAAAACCATCCAAACGGCGTTGCATCTGTATTTCAGCCGGATTATCTTTATTGTTACTTAAAAACAAAACCAACTCCTGGCCTTCTCCTGCCGAATAATTGCGCATCAATATTTTCGCTGCGATATATCCGCTCTTATATGAATCCTGCCCGATATACGTCAACGCTTTCGCTTCTTCCATATTGAAATCGACAAAAGCATAAGCAATCTTATTTTCCTGTAAATAGGCTGTCAGCGCCAGTGTCTCTTCCCGAAAATTCGGAGAAATCAATACCGCATCCACATTCTTTTCTTTTATAGAAAGGCAGGCTTCCTGATAACTCTTCTCATCCCCATGGTGATAGCACAAATAATCTATACTCACATTAAAAGGACGTAATTCTTGCCGGACACGCTCAATCCCCCCTACTACCGAATGCCAATAATCATGCTCTATATAATAAGGTATCAAACAGAGGAAAGAATATTTCTTTTTAGCAGCCAAACCGATAGCAAACACATTGGGCTGATAATGAATCTCATCCAACACCTTTTGTACTTTGGCTTTGCTTTTGGGAGACACGTCACCGCGATTGTGCAACACCCTGTCAACCGTTCCGGCGGAAACACCGGCCATACGGGCAATGTCTTTAATGGTATAGTTCTGGTCCTCCATAGTGCTAAAACTTAAATATTATAAATAATCGCTGCAAATATACGAATTATTTTGTTACTCCAAGTAAATTTTCTATTTTTGTGTTCGATAACGGTTAATAAAACCAAAACGAGATTTACGCCTATTAGCTTTAAAATCAATACGATATAGGTATAAATACAGAAAGTAATAATTTTATATACTTAAAACACAGTAATAATGAAGAACTTCATGGACGAAAACTTCTTGCTGCAAACAGAAACCGCGCAAAAGTTGTATCACGAGCATGCGGCTAAAATGCCGATCATCGACTATCACTGTCATCTCATCCCCCAAATGGTAGCTGACGACTACAAGTTTAAATCACTGACTGAAATCTGGTTGGGTGGCGACCATTACAAATGGCGTGCAATGCGTACAAATGGCGTAGACGAACGCTATTGTACAGGAAAAGATACCACAGACTGGGAAAAGTTCGAAAAATGGGCTGAAACCGTTCCTTATACCTTCCGCAATCCGTTGTATCATTGGACACACCTGGAATTGAAGACTGCTTTCGGCATCGACAAGATTTTAAGCCCGAAGACTGCACGCGAGATTTACGACGAGTGTAACGAGAAGCTGGCTCAGCCGGAATACTCAGCTCGCGGAATGATGCGTCGTTACCACGTGGAAGTAGTATGTACTACGGACGATCCGATTGATTCTCTGGAATATCATATCCAGACACGCGAAAGCGGTTTTGAAATCAAAATGTTGCCTACCTGGCGCCCAGACAAGGCAATGGCAGTAGAAGTTCCTGCCGACTTCCGCGCTTATGTAGAAAAACTGTCTGTAGTAAGCGGCGTGACAATCTCCAATTTCGACGATATGATTGCGGCTCTCCGCAAACGTCATGACTTCTTCGCCGAACAGGGTTGCCGCTTGTCCGACCACGGTATCGAAGAGTTCTATGCAGAAGATTACACCGACGCAGAAATCAAAGCTATATTTAATAAGGTATATGGCGGAGCTGAATTGACTAAAGAAGAAATTCTGAAATTCAAGTCTGCTATGTTGGTAATCTTCGGAGAAATGGACTGGGAAAAAGGATGGACCCAGCAGTTCCACTACGGTGCTATCCGTAACAACAATACGAAGATGTTCAAATTGTTAGGACCCGATACAGGCTTCGACTCTATCGGCGAATTTACAACAGCCAAGGCAATGTCTAAATTCCTCGACCGCCTGAACGTTAACGGCAAGTTGACCAAGACAATCCTTTATAACCTGAATCCTTGCGCCAATGAAGTGATTGCCACTATGCTGGGCAACTTCCAGGATGGCTCGATAGCCGGCAAGATTCAGTTCGGTTCCGGATGGTGGTTCCTCGACCAGAAAGATGGTATGGAAAAACAAATGAACGCGTTGTCAGTACTTGGACTTTTGAGCCGTTTCGTAGGTATGCTGACAGACTCCCGTTCATTCCTTTCCTATCCACGCCATGAATACTTCCGCCGTACATTATGTAATTTGGTAGGACGTGATGTGGAGAACGGAGAAATTCCGGTATCTGAAATGGATCGAGTAAATCAGATGATCGAAGACATCAGCTACAACAATGCCAAGAACTTCTTCAAATTCTAAAACAAGAATTACTAAATAGTAATACCGCTGTCGGGGCACGATGCTCCACAGCGGTATTTTTTTAAAATAACGCTCCTCTCCCTGTAGTTTCATATACGATTCTATTGTCACTTGTCACCTTTTATAGTTAAATAGTTAGTAATCAATAAAATAGTGGTGACAATAAGCGGTGATAATAAGGTGATAATAGAATTTATATGAATTCATTTATCACCTTCTATTATCACCCATATCTCCTACTACACTGATTACCAACATTTAAACAGGAACTAACTTCTTTTTCTTTTTATCACAGAGAACTGGATTTTCGACCCGAAAATTGTATTTTACCCCCTTTTTACCTTCTATAATTCCTATTAATCAATTATTTCTCCCCCCAGTCACAACAAAATTTTATTTGCTAAAGCATTAAACGATGCTTCTTTGGCCTCCTAAGACATTTTAGATGGCATGTATAATAGTTAAAGCCAGTATACTTAATACATCAACAAGCCTTGATTAATACATTTTGCAGGATATATGCTCTCGTTTTACGTACGTGAAACATTCAGACTACGCACGTGATCCCATCAGCCCACGTACATGAACCGATGGGATCACGTACCTGAAACTTGTTCTTATTGCTTTCAAAAGACATTAACTTAGCATACAAAAGGGATTAATCAACGAAGCATAGACTATTAAACCAGGCAGGTCTGATTAAATCGGCAAGCATCTTTCGGGCTAAGGAGCAACAAGTCCCGAAGAGTAGGCTCAAATTGAGTTGAAGAGTAGTCCTCACAAGATTTACAACTGATCCCTTACAAGGCAGTTCATATAAACAAAAAAAGAAGTAACTAAGTTACTTCTTCATTCTTTGTACACCCTCAGGGATTCGAACCCTGGACCCACTGATTAAGAGTCAGTTGCTCTACCAACTGAGCTAAGAGTGCTTAATTCCTCGTTTGCGGTTGCAAAAGTAGGTCTTTTATTTCATTTGACCAAACAATAATGCAGCTTTTTTACTATCTTTTTTTCGTTATTATTCGAACACATAAAGCTCAGAAGGCGTATTTCGCTTTAAAGCAAGTAGTTGCACATCTTTACCTACAATTACACCTTTGTTCTTTAATTTCCATTCTACCGTTTTATATGCCAGCTCCGGATGATTATTGTCTTTGCTCAGATGACACAACCAGATATAACGCAGGTGCTCGGTGATATTTTCTGCCAGGAATTCAGCAGTAGCAGAATTGCTCATGTGTCCGGTCCTGCTCATGATCCGTTCCTTCAGATATTGGGGATAAGGTCCCATTTTAAGCATTTCTTCGTCATAGTTCGCTTCCAGAATCAGATAGTTTGCCTTGCTGATATAATCTGCCGCCGTCGGAGTGATTTCCCCTAAGTCGGTTAAGAAAGAAAAGACTTTGCCGTCTATTTCTATACAATATCCTACATTATCCGTCCCGTCATGAGGAACTTCAAAAGATTCGATACGGAAATCTTCGAGCATCATAGGCACTTGCTTTTCAAGATAACGAACCGATGTGCTGAGCTTTTCCGTCATACAATAACTACGATTAATCCCCTCATGAATACGAGCCGTGGTGTAAACAGGTATATTCATCTTTTCCCCCAAATGCCCTACGGCCTTGATGTGATCCGCATGATCGTGCGTTACAAGTACGGCACGTATACTTTCCATCAGAATATTGAAATCTTTCAGTGTTTTCTTGATGGTACGGATGCCGATACCGGCATCTATCAGTATTCCATAGGTATCAGTACCCAGATAATAGCAGTTCCCACTGCTGCCACTCGCCAGGCTTATAAATCTTACTTTCATGTTTTATCTTTCTTTATTAAAATGCAAAATGCCGTCAACTTTTACAGCAAAGTGACGGCAAATATACATAAAAAAGAAGATAACTACCGAGAAGATTTCTTCTTTTTGTCGATGGATTCGGTGATTTTTGCGAATAATAGCAAAGCTATGGCGGCAATCAGCCCGATAGCAGCGAAATAATACCAGATATAATGCGCATTCGCACTGGCGGCCTCCCATGCCGCACGAGTTTCAAACAAGGCAGGGTCCGGACAATATTTTGTCAACAGAATACCAGCCAGCCCGAAACCGAATATAGAAGAAAGGAATGAGTGCAGATGACTGAATCCTAAATACATACCTTCCTCTCCCTTAGGAGCCTGCAGAGAGAAATACTCCAGATACCGCGGCGAAATGAAACATTCGGCAAGTGCCTGTACAACAATACCGGCCACCATCATCAGAGTAATATTGCTCATTCCTGAGATAATATCATTTCCCAATATGTTTCCACATGCCATCAGCAATGCAGAAACCGGAATCAGGAACATCCCCACATTCATCGAAGTAATCGCACTGCGCTTTGCCATCAAACGAGTGATAAAGCTGACACAACATACCACCACAAAAGGGTTAACGTTGGCAATCCAGCCCGGTTTGGCTGTTTCGCCTGCGAGACGGATGACGTACTTAGGCATAGTGGCATAAAGTTGCTGTTGTACCATCCAGAAGCCTGTTACGATTAAAATAAGAATCAATAAACGCCAGTTAGTCATAATCCGCATAAAGCCCTGCCCTATCTCACGCAGACTTTTTCCTTCACCTGCCGTATGAGTCGATTTATATAGCAGAATCACTGCCAGCAAGGCAATTACCGTCATCGCCCCGGAGAAATAGTTAATGTAAATATAAGCTTGTTCGCCGATCACATTTCTCAAAGGGTCGATAATCGTCTTACCCGTAAAAGCACCGACATTGACCATCATATAAAAAATAGAATAACCACGGGCGCGGGTCGCTTCCGTTGTCTCCTTAGCTACAGATGCGGAAATAATAGACTTGATAAAAGAACCTCCTATCATAAGGATAAACAGGATAGGAACGATAATCCACCGGGAAGAACTGTCCGGCAAACCATTAAACCGGGTAGTCGCACCGTAACTCACCAACCCTGCCGCTTCGAGCAATGTAGGGAATACGCCCAGCCCCAAATAACCGATAGATAATAAAGAAAAGGCAATAATCATCGACTTCCGGAAACCTATCTTATCTGCATAAGCACCCGAAAATATAGGAAGCAAATATAATCCTCCGGAGAAAAGACCGGAAATCATACTTGCTTCGAAATCATTAAAACCTAAAATACTGGATAAATAAATAGTGAGAACGATAAAAACAGCATAATATGCCATACGTTCAAACAGTTCGACTGTGTTACTCACCCAAAAGGCTCTTGTAAAACCTTTGGCGGCACGCTGAGGGGAATTGTTCATGTAATCTCTGTTTTTTTATTAAAATGTTAATTCAGCGCAAATATACGTTTTTTTAGCTTACAGTCCGTATCTTTGTCCTAAATTACGTATTCTAAATATATCATAATGACTATAGCTGTTGATTTTGACGGAACGATTGTAGAGCATCGTTATCCACGTATTGGTGAAGAAATTCCATTTGCAGTTGAAACGCTGAAATTGTTACAACAAGAAAAGCACCGTTTAATCTTGTGGAGTGTACGCGAGGGAGAACTTCTGGACGAAGCCATAGAATGGTGCAGAGCCAGAGGACTGGAGTTTTATGCAGCCAATAAAGACTATCCGGAAGAAGAAAGAGATCATCAGGGCTTTTCCCGAAAACTGAAAGCCGATCTGTTTATAGACGACCGGAATGTCGGCGGTATTCCCGACTGGGGAATTATCTATGAAATGATAAAAGAGAAAAAGACATTTGCCGATATATACAGCCAGCAAAGAGAAGAAAATACCAGTCAGAAGAAAAAAAGAAAATGGTTGCCGTTTTAATCTCCGACGCGAAAGATCAGACTTACATCCATTAATAAAAATGCATAATGCACTCCGGGCACATCGCTTCAGAGTGCATTATGCATTTTCTGGGGAAATCTGAAACTTAGATTATTCCTTTTGACCTTCCCACTTTTCCCTATATTCCCACAGTTGCTCAATGGTAGGATGAAAAGTCGGATTTTCCCAGTTTTTGGAAATCATCGAAATTAAAGACTCCAGATAAAGTTTACCATCAATGATTGAAGTACACGCATTAACCTGATACTTTTCTGTCGGGTAATTCTTTGTTTCAATCATCTTCTTCGCCCAGCCCAACAGCTCCTGGACCGATTCTTCATCATAAGTATGTTGTGCCATATTTTTATATTTTCCTACAAAGATAAAGATAAAAACGAGAATATGCAGACCCGGACAAGCACTTTTAGTATTTCACCTTATATAATATAGATTTCTTGAGAGTGAAAAGATGCCTTTCATGCTTTCCTGGCATTAATCAAATGCAAAGTTGTCATTCACTTTTATTAGTGTTAATTTCTTTATTCCATATTTTTATTGTATGTTTGTGAGCATATAGCTTCTTGCAGCAATCAAGAAGTTGTATAAATTAATCAATAGCAAACAAATCAGAGCATCATACATAGACAAAAACAAAGGACAAATGAACCCAAGTGAAACAGAACCTACCCAAAATGTAATGTCATCTTCAGCACCAGAAACATTCCCTTTAACAAAAGATCAACTTCTGTTTGCAGAAAGTATCTATGCTTGTCTGCCAATGAGTATTGAGATCTATGATACAAATGGTATCTTGCGCAGTATCAATGAACATGCATTGCAGATGTATGGAGTCACTGATAAAACGACTGTGGTTAATATCGTCAATCTTTTTAATAGTCCTTATGTGGACGAAACTCTCAAAAATCGCATTCAGAGAGGCGAAGATATTGTTCTGGAATTCGAATACGACTTTGACCGGATAAAAGACAACGCATACTTCTCTACCCAAAATAAGAACACGATCATTTATGAAGCAAAGGTCGTTCCCCTGCGAAGCAAGGAGGGAGAAATCATCGGGCATATATTGCTTTCCAACGATGTGACTGCCATAAAAGAAGCTGAATTCCGTACGGATGAAAGCAAAAAGAATCTGGAAATGGCAATGGAAGCGGCCTCTATGTCGTCTTGGGTATATGACGTGTATAAAAAAACATTCAATCCATTACATGGAGATCCTATAGCTAAAAAAAACACGACATTAGATCAGATTCTAAATATACTGCATCCACAAGATCATGAACCTTTAATACAACTTTTATCACAACTGACCAACAAAGAAATTCTGCAAGGAAACATCACCTTACGTTTCTATAATGAAGAAGAAAAGCAATACCGCTATTATGAAAGCATGATGCGGTTATCTTTCGAACATTTTGGGAAATTGCTGATTATAGGAACCCAACTGGATATAACGGAAAGGATGCAAATGGTAAAGAAGACGCAGGAATTAATCGCCAAGCGTGAACTGGCCATGAAAGTCAGCAATATCATTCATTGGGATTTCGATGTACGGACTCAAGAGTTCGAAGCCTATAATGACCCGATCAATGATTATGCCAGTGATAAACTGGTGAGCATCCAACGATACATGGATGTTATTCATCCTGAAGACCGTTCTTCATCCTATGACGCCATACAGTCTATGCTATCAGGCAAGGAACTCACCATTAACTTCACTTGTCGTATGCAAACGAAGTATGATGAATCCTGGCAATATTGTAATATCATAGGTGTTCCATTCGAGAAAGACGAATATGGCAACAACGTACGATATACCGGATTCAGACAAAATATCTCCAAACTTCATCAACTGAATGAGGAACTTGAAGAAAGAAACTACAAGATGCAGCTCACCTTCAAAACTGTAGGCATGTCTTACTGGGATTTTGAAGTAAAAAGCAAACAATTCAAAGCATTTAATGACCCCGTGAATGACTTCCATTCTGAAAATGTAATCACACCGGAAGACATCGAGCTGGTCCGCAACCATATTAATTATATGATTGGAGGAACAACTAAGGATCTCAACTTCAAATTCCGATCCAAAACTAAATGGGACAAAGAATGGCAGACTCTCATTGTTACCGGCATACCAGTGGAAAGAGACAAGAAAGGCAATGTAATTCGCTACACCGGTATTAAAGTCAACAATACGAAATGGGAGAAAATGGCACAGCAACTAAAGGAACTGAAAGACAAAGCCGAACTTTCCGACCGTCTGAAATCGGCTTTCCTTGCCAATATGAGTCACGAAATACGTACGCCTCTGAACGCGATCGTCGGCTTCTCCGAACTGATGGTATATTCTGAAGATCCGGCAGAAAAAGAAGAATACATGAGCATCATCCAATCCAATAATGAGTTGTTATTGCGATTGATTAATGATATCCTCGACCTTTCCAAGATTGAATCGGGAATTCTTGAACGCAAAAGAGAAACATTCAATTTAGCCAAAGTATGCAACGAGCTTTATACCATGATCCAGCCAAAGATAACCAATCCGGATGTTGAGTTTCAAATGGACAATTCCGGTCCGGACTGTTGGATTTTCCTGGATAGAAGCCGGCTCAAGCAAGTATGGATGAACTATCTTACAAACGCTGTCAAATGCACCAAATCCGGATATATAAAAATGGGATACAGCATCGAAAGAGAAGGAATCCGGATCTATGTGGAAGATTCCGGAGTCGGTATCCCGGAAGAATTACAGGAACGAGTGTTTGGACGTTTCCAGAAGCTCAATGAGTTTGCCCAGGGCACCGGACTCGGACTGGCTATCTCAAGAGCTATCATTGAAGGAGCCGGAGGAGAAGTCGGATTTACTTCCACTCCCGGTATTGGATCGACTTTCTGGGCATGGATTCCTTGTGAAATCAGCACTCAGAAAGAACATAACCCAACTATTTCACTGCCATTGCAACACCAGCTTTCTTTGAACGAAATCGACAAGAAGGAACTGAAGATATTAATTGCCGAAGATAATGAAAGTAACTATTCGTTAGTGCAACATATTCTCAAAAGCTACCATCTAACCCATGTTCAAAATGGAGCGGAAGCAGTAAATAAAGTACGTGAGGAAGAGTTCGATCTTGTTCTCATGGATATGAAAATGCCTGTCATGGGAGGACTGGAAGCAACCCGCAAAATCCGTGAGTTTAATAATAGGATACCTATTATTGCACTTACAGCCAATGCTTTTGATGCTGACAGAATCAGCGCCCTTGACGCAGGATGCAATGAATTTCTTGCCAAACCATTGAAGAAAAGTCAGTTGCTTGAACTATTCTCAAAGAAATGGTAAGTTATATGTTAATATAAGATTGTAATATTCGCCTTCATTGTCTGATAGTAATAACCGTTTATAAATTCATAAATTAAGTTGTTCCGTTCTTTTTATTGCCCGAATTCAACTTATTATTTATATCTTTACGGACTATAAACTTAATTAGATAAACTATTAAAATAACGATCATGAAAAAAATTATTATTCTGGCATGTTCCTGCTTTCTTCTGGCAGCATGCGGAAACAGTGCGAAAACAAACAATAGTGCAGGCACAGACAGTACAGCAACCGGAGTAGTCGATATACATAATGCCGAAACATCGCTTGATTATGAAGGAACTTACAAAGGTGTATTACCTGCAGCCGACTGTCCGGGCATTGAAACAACATTGATATTAAATCCTGACAAGACGTTTACTCTTCACTCTGTATACATCGACCGGGATAGTTCATTTGATGAAAAAGGAACTTATACGCTGGAAGGTAATATCTTGACTTTAAAAGAAGAAGGCGGAGAAACAGCATATTATAAAGTTGAGGAAAATAAAGTTCGTCTACTAAATGCTGACAAACAAGAAATAACGGGAGCACTTGCCGAAAATTATATTCTAAATAAAGAATAGGCAAGGAAATTTTATTTGTACTAAAAGATACCGGAAATAAAGCGACTGGCCAGTCATTTTATTTCCGGTATCTTTTTTTGTTTCTATGTTTCATCGTTTTCAGAGAACAAATTCAATATTTTTTATGTTTATATAAATAAAAAGCAAACTTATAAAAAGAACGACTTATGATTTATAATTTTTTATTCCCCACAAAGCCGAATACAACAAAAGTATCCTTGTTTTTATTGGCAGTCCGCATCATTTTCGGAATATTATTAATGAACCACGGTATACAGAAATGGAGTAATTTCCAGGAGTTATCCACGGCTTTTCCTGATCCGATAGGGCTGGGCAGTTCCATATCCCTCGGTTTAGCGATCTTTGGTGAGTTGGTATGTTCAATGGGCTTCATCTTCGGCTTTCTGTACCGCTTGGCAATGATCCCGATGATTTTTACTATGATAGTTGCCTTTTTTGTCATCCATGCTAATGACGTATTTGCAGTAAAAGAATTGGCATTCATCTACTTAGTAGTATTTGTATTAATGTACATTGCCGGACCCGGTAAATTTTCCATCGATTATTTCATTGGAAGCAAGTTGGCACACAACAAACGTAAATGATATAAAAACAAGAAATAATAACCTTGATTAATTTAAAAATGTTATATTTGCATCTATTAAAAAGAGAATTTATCAATATTTTATTAATCAAAAAGTAAAGTAAACATGAAAAGAAGCAAACTGACATTAGTAGCGGTTGTACTTAGTGGTAGCTTATTATTCAGTTCTTGTGTTGGATCATTCGGCTTATTCAACCGTTTAAGTTCCTGGAATCAAGGAGTCGGAAACAAATTTGTAAATGAGCTCGTATTTTTAGCTTTCAACATTGTTCCGGTTTATGGCGTAGCATACCTTGCTGATGCTTTAGTAATCAACTCTATCGAATTCTGGAGTGGTTCCAACCCGATGGCTAATGTAGGCGACGTGAAGAAGGTAAAAGGAGAAAACGGTAACTATATGGTTAAAACGCTTGAAAACGGTTATTCAATCACGAAGGAAGGCGAAACAGCTTCTATGGATTTGATCTACAACAAAGAAGCTAATACCTGGAATGTAGTTGCAAATGGCGAAAGCTCTGAGTTGCTAAAGATGAACAACGACGGCACTGCTGATCTGTTCTTACCAAACGGCGAAAAAATGAACGTTACATTGGACGCTCAAGGTATGATGGCTGCCCGTCAGGCTACTATGAGCAACCTGATGTTTGCCGCTCGTTAAAAGCATATACAATAAACAAAAAGGAGATGAAACCGTAGAATCAGTTTCATCTCCTTTTTTATTGGCAATGATTGGTCAGAAAGGATATCCTACTGCAAAATGGAAAGCAAAATCACGACTAAACTTAGGATGGATAATCGGATAACGATCTTTCCCCTTTTCATAAACAGGATTGAGCGCCTTCATACCTCCGTCAAAACGAAGAATGAAGAAATCCAGATCCAGGCGAAGCCCTAATCCGTACGCTACTGCTATTTGCTTATAGAACTTATCGAATTTAAAGACTCCTCCCGGCTGATTGTCATAATCACGAATGGTCCATATATTACCGGCATCTACAAAGATGGCTCCCTGAAACTTCCAGAATAATTTGCTTCGATATTCAATGCTGGCATCCAGCTTGATATCACCGGACTGATCCAGTAAATTGGTATTTTTATTTCCCACAAAAGAACCCGGCCCCAAGTCACGTACCGTCCACCCGCGAACACTGTTGGCCCCACCGGAAAAGTATTGTTTCTCAAACGGAATAGTCTTCGCATTCCCGTAGGGTACAGCAATTCCCAGACCTATATGAAATGCAAATGAGTTACGACGGTCTATTCTTATATTCTTAGAAAAGTCAAATTCCCCTTTCACATACTGCGCATACGGAATTCCTAAAATAGCATATTCCCCATCACTATTCTTACGGATATTGGTCGCCTTGGATAAAGCATACATGATATTTCCCGCCGATTCGAAATTAAAACGGATGGAATATGAATTGGAAGCAATCGTATTATTGATGATGGCACCACCTATACTGTTATAGTGATAGCTATATCCCATATTAATAATCAAACGGTCCTGATAATTATACTGAAGAATATGACTCTGACCTTTATTGATAAAATCGTTCTTAAATTTCTCCGATATTCTCGGCAAATAAAGGAAACCAATATTAATCAAATCAATACGATGTTGTATTTTCTGACGCTGAGTCCACTTATAACTCCATGAAGCCGATGCCATCGTGCGTAGAAATTCAGGACGCATCTGATAATTATACTGCAATCCGAATTCCGTAGTAGCTCTGATTTTACGCTTATAGTCCGAAGAGAGAAAAGGAAACAAAAAATTAGGAAAGTTGATACTTGTCTCCACCCCATACTCCGTATAATTATTGTTAGAATAGCCTGCCTGAAGTCCGGAAATCACTTCATAAGCACCACGAAACTTGATCATAAAAGTCTCCGAACCACGAAACAGATTCCTGTTTTGAAAAGAGACGGAAGCTGCCGCTCCCAAGTCACCGGCCGAGTTAGTTCCTTCCACCTCAAAAGCTACCGACTTGTGCTTACTCTTAGTCAACATCACGTAGCAGTCAAGCTTCGCCGTATCTCCTACCTGATTTTCAAGAAAACGGATATTGGTATACTTCAAGGCGGACAGACGCCCGAAATTGGAATAAGTCTGCTGAACATCCTGCTCGTTATACAAATTGCCCGGAGCAAAGCGAAGATTATCAGTAAGCATCTTCGGGCGTAAATAGAGTTTATCTTTATAATAAATAGGGTACCCTTTAAAATGAAGAGAATCATTGATATCCATACTGTTCAGCGCAGAAGATTGCAGGACATCATAATCCGTAATAAAGTTAATCTTATTTATCCAATATTGTTGATGTGCCTTCACCGAATCACTCACATGCGCTCTGTAGGCGTGCAAATGCAAGGTCAAGTCTACCTGATAAGTACCCCGAACCGTATCTGCCGTATAGCCGACATAATCCTTATTGAACTTATAATAACCATTCCGAAGCAACTTGTCAGTAATTCGCTGACGCTCGGCATCCAGCACGTTCACATCAAATATCATCCCTTCTTTCAGCAGACTTTTGGCAGAATCCTGCTTCAGAAAATCTGCAATCTTAGGATCACGAATATCATACTTTAATGAATTGACAATATAAGGATCGCCGGCTGTCACCTCATAATACAACTTGATCTTTTTCTTCTTTATTTTAGTCGAACGCTTCACTGTGGCCGCCATATAGCCCATATTGCGCATTGCCTTTGTAATTTCATCCTGCGAGCGCTGCGCTTCAGTCTCACTGTAGATTACAGGAGCATCCCCGATTCTTCTCAGGAACTTATTTCCCCATTTAGTAGAGTCTCGTCCTGAAAGGTTGTAAACATAAAGCTGCGTTTTGATTAAACTGAACCATTTGGCATTAGGGTTCTGTCGCACATACATTCGTAAGGAAGAAGGACGGACATTTTTCTGATCTGTATGAATCTTGACTTCATCCAGCAGATAAGAGCCATCCGGCACATACTTAGTGGCAGTGCACGAAGCGAGCGACAGAATGATAACGGCAAAAGTAAATAAGTAAAGAAATCCTTTCCTCATACAGTATCTCTATAAAAGCGGAAGAAATATATAGGGACAAAGATAGAGCATATTTTTCGTTCGGGGAAATTATCAAAACAATAATTAATGCGACAAAAGTTCTTTTCACCACGAATTATAGAAATTTGCAAAGTATGCTTTGCTAATACCTATATATTACTGACTATGTATCCTTGCAATTATTTCTATAAATCGTGGCGAATAAGACTCCTAATTTTGTTGATTTCTAAATACAATAGGAACTGTATACTTCACAGATACAGGCTCCCCTTTTTGCATTCCCGGCTTCCATTGGGGCATCGAATTTATGACTCGAAGAGCTTCTTTATCCAAATCCGGATCAACACTACGTACTATTTTCGCATTAGAAATACTGCCATCTTTGTTAACTACAAACTGTACAATAACACGACCTTGAATTTTACTTTCTATCGCCTTTGTCGGATACTTGATATTGCGACTCAAAAAGCTCAGTAGTTCTTTCTGTCCCCCTGGGAAATCCGGCATCGTTTCCACTACTGAATAAATAGAATCACCCTTCGTCTCAGTGATTGCAACCTCAACCTGAGGCTCTGCTGTCTTATCCGGCTCAGCAGCTACTACAGTATCTGCTTTTTCTGTATCAGACTGGACTTTATCTGTTTTCTTATTAGCACAATTACTGAATAACAGCAATAATGCGGCTACTGGTATAAACATCAGATACTTACCTACCATGATGTTATGAGTTCTTTTTCTGTTTAGCATTTTAATTCGTTTTTTTAAGGGTAATACACTAAAGTTGTTATAGAAGTTTGCTGCAGCCAATGAGGTATGTTTAATTCCCAACAAATGATATTGATACGATTTCTTGTCATAGCCGGACGTCACTACTTGCTTGTCCGCCAGATACTCATGATTCATACGTATTTCACTGCGTATCAACCAGGAGAACGGATTAAACCAACATAACAATATAACCAGTTGAACCAGTATTATATCCAATGAATGCAACTCACGGACATGAGTTTGTTCATGTATCAATATCTCATCAATTTCCTTATCCGAATATTGCATCGGATTTATGAATATCCAATGAAAAAAGGAACAGGGCTCCCCTACATCTTCCAACTGATAAACAGGTACACCTTTCAGAGAATAGCGCCGAGAGCAGGCTAAAGAGCGATGTATTTTACTAACTTCCAAAAGATTACGCAGTAACAACATACCTATTCCCAATCCATAAATAATCCAGACCCAGATACCGGTCTGCCAGGTTGTCACTTCAACTTCTGTTGTAGCAACGGGTAAAGCCGTAGTAACCAGCACTTCCGGTAACAGTTTATTGTAAACGGTAGTAAACGTTTCTCCTATTGCATACTCGTCCGTCCAGCCTGAAAAATCAATCAATGGATAAATCAGCGAAGTCACACATATCAGCAGCAACATGATCCGTCTCAGCCTGAAAAATGTATCCTTGCTGAAAGAGAGCTTATAGAATGCATATAATACAATCAAAGCTATATTTACTTTAATCAAATAGATTGCAAAAGATTCCATGCCTATCTTGATTTATGATTCTTCATCCTCAATAATATTGATTAAATCCTCGAGTTCTTTCTTGCTGATTTTACGATCGCGGACAAAAAAGGAAACCATTTCTTTGTACGAACCTGTAAAATAGTTACTTACTACTCCATTCATAAAGCTACGCTTATAGTCGCTTTCTTTCACCAGCACATGATACTGAATAGAATTCCCTAACTTGAAAGGAGACAAGAATTTCTTTTTCTCCAGATTACGGACTACAGAGGCAACACTTGTATATGGAGGTTTTGGTTCCGGCATTTCATTCACAATCTCCCGGATAAAACTAGGACCCATTTTCCAAAAGTAAATCATCACTTCTTCCTCTTGTTGTGTCAATCTTTCCATATTGTCATCTTTTATACTGAATATCAAACTACTAATTTTAAGCAAATCTACTAAAATTAAGTAGATAATCAATTTTTATTCATACAAATATTGTTAATATGAGAAAGAATTATTTTCAAAAAACTTGTTCAACAGCCGATTTATTAAAAATATATTTATAGCTTTGCGGTAAATAAAGAAGTAAAAGAATAATGCTAAGCAAAAATAAAATAAAGTATATCCATTCACTGGAACTAAAGAAAACCCGTAAAGAGGAACAGGTATTCCTAGCCGAAGGTCCTAAATTAACAGGTGATTTGCTAGGACATTTCCCTTGCCGTTTTCTGGCTGCAACTTCTTCATGGTTACAAGCGCATCCCGACATTCAAGCAAATGAAATTGCAGAAGTCTCTCAAGAAGAACTATCACGTGCTAGCCTGCTGAAAACACCACAGCAAGTACTTGCTGTTTTCGAGCAACCGCAATATACGTTAAGTCCGGATTTCGCACGCCAGTCTCTTTGCCTGGCACTGGATGATATTCAGGACCCGGGGAACCTGGGTACGATTATCCGGCTGGCGGACTGGTTTGGTATCGAACATATTATCTGCTCTCAGAACACGGTAGACGTATACAATCCCAAGACCATACAAGCCACTATGGGAGGAATCGCCCGTGTTAAGGTTCATTACACCTCTCTTCCCGAATTTATTCATTCACTCGGTGATGCTCCTGTATTCGGAACATTTTTGGATGGAGAAAACATGTACGAACAACCATTATCCACCAACGGACTGATCGTAATGGGAAATGAAGGTAACGGAATAGGAAAAGAAGTGGAAGCACTCATCAATCGGAAACTTTATATCCCCAATTATCCACAAGGAAAAGAAACCTCGGAATCTCTCAACGTAGCTATCGCTACCGCAGTAATCTGTGCCGAGTTCCGGCGACAGGCTGCATGGAAGTAAAATCAAAAGGATAAAATAAATAAGGAAACAGTACTTCTCCCCTCTTTGCAGACGCTGTAAGAGCCTCTTTAAAACATGGGAAAGTTTGTCCCGAAACTATTGGAAGATTAAATTGAAACACTGAGATGTTTTTGCTGAACATCTCAGTGTTTTTTATTTTATTCTCGGGAAGTAATGCTATCAGCCCGGGCATCCATTCAACAGACTCTATTTCTTCCGTCAACGGAAAAACATCCCGTACATATCCTTCATCAGCAATCTCTACTACTTGTTGTCTGATAAAGCCAACATCAGGCAGAAGCAAATAATGAGCGGCAAAGCGTTTCATAATATTAACGGGAAGGTGACTGACGTCTTTGCTGATTTCTACGCTGATTCAATTGCCGTTCCCTTCTTTGCTCAATCTTCTCCTGCTGGATATGTTGCTCTACTTCAATCTGTTCCGGCTTCTTTTCAGGAGTCACCGTACGACGGCGGTTCATTTCTTCCGGTGATATACGTTGATTATCCTTCAGTTCATCAACTTTTTGCAAAGAGTCTTTCGAAATCTTAGTATCCTTTTGATCAGATACTTTCTTTAAAGAATCTGTCTTCTGAGCTTCCAACTGATTAATCGAATCACGTTCGGCTACAGAAAGCGAGTCTGAACAATGATAACGGGTTAAAGAAAAACGATCAGCCAGTAATGCGCCGGCTTTCTCTCCCCGTACTCCCGGGTAATAGATAAAACCTTTTATTTCCTTCATCACACCCAATGTATCTGCAGACAAACGTAACTGGTACACACCCGGATCAGTGATTGTTTCCAGGCGATTTAATGTATCCTTTTCATATATAACCTGCATGGCCATCGTAACAGCTCTCAAAGAATCGGCTAGCATTGGTTCGAGGAAACGATAACGTACTTCCCAAACTAATGTATCACGATCTTTATAATTAGTATCGGCAGGTAATACAAAGGCATACTGGTCATTCATCATCTCACCCGTCAGACGTATCAGACGTTTCCAGGGCCAGACATCAATACTATCACCCGGTTCCGACATCTTCGGTTTATTGTCACGCAAAGCTATCAGATGATTAATTTCATTCTGCTGAGCTTTCAGGCGTTTGCTCACCTTTTCATAAATTTTCGATAATACCTCCGTGTTGCGTGTGTACCACACCAAAGACGAATCGAATGTGGCTTCTGTCGTACCATATTTCTTGAAAACGGCATCGAGATACAAAGCTTTCTTATAATTCTCACTATAAGGCAGATTATCTCCCATAGACTTTGCCAGATGATAATCATACAGCAAATTCTCCATCTTCGATTCTGAGATTACATCGTCAGGTCTTTTGACTTTACAGCCTGCTATCCCAAGCGCCAACATGCAAACACAACACAGATGAAACCGAAACCTACTCTTCATGACCTAAGCTTTCCTTTTTATTTTTATCCAGTGAATGGTAAGATTCATTCAAGTACTTGCTATAGAAAAGTAGCAAAGCAATGATACCACAACTGATAGCAGCATCTGCAAAGTTAAAGATCGGGCTGAAGAATATAAAATGTTCTCCACCTACGAAAGGCATCCATGTGGGCCAGTTTGTATCGATAATCGGGAAATAGAACATATCCACTACTTTGCCATAGAACCAGGTAGAATATCCACCGCCTTCGGGCATGAAGCTGGCAATCTGTGAATGAGTACTTTCATTGAAAAAGACGCCATAGAATACACTGTCTATAATATTTCCCAAAGCTCCGGTCAGGATGAGGGCCACACAGACGATATATCCGGTCTTGAAGCCTTTTTTTATAATCTTATAGAGATAGTAGCCTATCAGCCCTACTGCTACAATACGAAAAGTGGTCAGAAACAACTTTCCAAATATTTCCATACCGAAAGCCATACCGTTGTTTTCGGTGAAATAGATATAAAACCAGTCCGTCACACGTATGCTTTCATGCCAATACATGTGAGTCTTAATCCAGATTTTAATGATCTGGTCAATAATCAGTACGGAAAAGATAACAAGCAGGGCAATTCTACCCTTCGTGAATAGTTTCTTCATTTGTTCATCATAAATTAAACATAACGAGCTACAAGTTGCCGTGCGTAAACATTGCGCAGCTACTTGTAGCTCGTCATCCGTAGCTTGTAGCTATCTATTATTTTTTACCACTGTTCTTAGCCTCGATGCTGAGTGTAGCATGAGGAACAGCACGCAAGCGTTCTGCCGGAATCAACTTTCCAGTCTCGCGGCAAATGCCATACGTTTTATTCTCAATACGTACCAAAGCTGCCTGCAATCCTTGGATAAACTTCAGCTGACGCTGTGCCAGACGTGTCGTTTCTTCCTTTGAAAGCGTATTAGCTCCTTCTTCCAACACTTTATAAGTAGGAGATGTATCGTCGGTATCATTACCATCCAATCCCATCAAGCTCATCTTCAACTGATCGTAATCACGTTGAGCCAACTCCAACTTCTCCATAATAATGGCACGGAATTCCTCGAGTTCCGCATCCGAATATCTAGTCTTTTCTGCCATAACTTTACTAGTTTAAAAGGTTAATCAATATTAGTATTAGTCTTTTATCACATTGACAAACAATGAGAAATCGTCAAAATTAAGTTCTGTGCCGTCTTTCACTTCATCTGCCAAATCAAGGGATGTTCCTAAAACCTGGTTACAAATATAAGTATTATATTCGTTCACCGCATCATCTGTTTGCGTATTTTTGGAGATTGTGATCTTTATTTTGTCCGTAATCTCGAAACCGCTGGACTTACGTATATTTTGAATACGATTCACCAATTCGCGGGCTATACCCTCACGACGCAGTTCTTCGGTAACAGTAACTTCAAGAGCAACAGTCAGTTTACCTTCATTGGCAACCAGCCATCCCGGAATGTCTTCGCTGAAGATTTCGACATCCGCAGCTTCGATCACAGCTTCCGCGCCATCCAGATTCAATGTATACTTTCCGTTCTTTTCGAGTTCAGCTATCGCTTCCTGAGACATTTCCGCTACAGCAGCAGCCACTGCCTTCATCTGTTTGCCGAATTTCGGGCCTAACTTCTTAAAGTCACATTTCACCTTCTTCACCAATACACCGGCATCACCATCCACAAACTTGATATCTTTTACATTCACCTCGTTCATGATCAATGCTTTCACTGCTTCGATGTGAGCTTTCTGTTCTTCATCCACTACAGGAATCATGATACACTGAAGCGGCTGGCGAACTTTGATGTTCACTTTACGACGCAATGCCAATACCATAGAAGTTACGTCCTGTGCCATTTGCATACGGGCTTCCAGTTCCTTGTCTATCATTTCTTCCTGATATTTCGGGAATTCGGCAAGATGGACAGAAACTACATTGTCGCGTCCTGTTGCCGTAATCAAGTCAGTATACAACCGGTCTGCATAGAACGGAGATACAGGAGCCATCAGCTTGGCAACTGTTTCGAGACAAGTGTACAATGTCTGATAAGCAGACAATTTATCCTGTGTAAATTCACCACCCCAGAAACGTTTACGATTCAGGCGAACATACCAGTTGGACAAATTATCATTCACAAAATCAGAAATCAAACGTCCTGCCTTTGTCGGTTCATATTCATTATAGCATGTATCTACCTCCTTTATTAATGTATTCAATACAGACAAGATCCAGCGGTCGATCTCCGGACGTTCTGCCATCGGTACATCCGCTTCTTTATATTCAAATCCGTCTACATTCGCATAAAGCGCAAAGAATGAATATGTATTATATAAGGTACCGAAGAATTTACGGCGAACCTCTTCCACTCCTTCAACGTCAAATTTCAGGTTATCCCATGGAGAAGAATTGGTAATCATGTACCAACGCAACGGGTCGGAACCATACTTTTCAATCGTAGTAAACGGATCGACAGCGTTATTCAAACGCTTGGACATCTTGTTACCGTTCTTATCGAGTACCAAACCGTTAGAGATAACAGCTTTGTAGGACACGCTGTCAAATACCATGGTAGCGATAGCATGCAAGGTAAAGAACCAACCACGAGTCTGGTCTACTCCTTCTGCAATAAAGTCAGCCGGATATACCTGACGGTTATCCAACAGTTCTTTATTTTCGAACGGATAATGGATCTGCGCGTATGGCATAGCACCCGAATCGAACCATACATCAATCAAGTCTGATTCACGCTTCATCGGTTTGCCATCTTTCGATACCAATATGACGTCGTCTACATAAGGACGATGAAGATCAATCTTATCATAATTTTCTTCCGAATATTGACCCGGCACAAAACCTTTATCCTTGTATGGATTGGATTTCATAAATCCGGCAGCTACCGATTTCTCGATTTCATTATAAAGTTCTTCTACAGATTCGATGCATATCTCATCCGTATTATCTTCTGTACGCCAGATAGGTAATGGAGTACCCCAATAACGAGAACGGCTAAGGTTCCAGTCATTCAGATTTTCCAGCCACTTGCCGAAACGGCCGGTTCCGGTAGATTCCGGTTTCCAGTTGATGGTTTTATTCAATTCCATCATTCGCTCCTTGCAAGCGGTAGAACGGATAAACCAGCTATCCAATGGATAATAAAGTACCGGTTTGTCTGTACGCCAGCAGTGCGGATAGTTGTGGACATGCTTTTCTATCTTGAAAGCCTTGTTGTCTGCTTTCATCATCATGGCAATGACAATATCCAAAGATTCGGCAGCTTGCGCAGCTTTCTCATCGTATTTGCCATCCACCATAAATTGAGGATCATAAGCATTTTTCACCCATGCACCCTGATATTCTTTGTATTTATCTACATCAACACATTCTTTTACGAAATTCTCATCCAGCTCATTCAACAGATAGAATTTACCAGTCAGATCCACCATCGGACGAGTTTCGCCTTTCTTATTAATCATGAACAATGACGGGATTCCTGCAGCACGTGCCACATTCGCATCATCCGCACCAAATGTAGGTGCAATGTGAACGATACCTGTACCATCTTCTGTAGTAACATAATCACCCGGTATCACACGGAAAGCTTTATCACTAGCTTTCCAAGTACCATTTTCAGATACTTCAACAGGTTTTACCCAAGGAATCAACTGCTCATATTCCATACCGACAAGATCAGTACCTTTATATTCGGCAATCACTTTAAACGGTACAAGTTTATCTCCGGCTTTGTAGTCCTCCAATTTCAGATCAGCAGCTTTTGCATTGAAGTGTACATTCAATAAAGCTTTTGCCAGAACCACCGTGATAGGTTCTCCGGTATAAGCGTTGTAAGACTGTACAGCCACATAGTCAATTTTGGGTCCCACACAAAGAGCCGTATTTGAGGGCAATGTCCATGGAGTAGTTGTCCAAGCGATAAAATAAGGAGTTCCCCATTCCGTCATTTCCGGTTTAGGATTCTTCATTTTAAAT
>OGMW01001096.1_pt1 | contig 25597 bp, 26 predicted proteins | sample 1573281 | NCBI WGS metagenome assembly OGMW01 (sample SAMEA2581907, study PRJEB24529) | metagenome | biome: Human gut stool | place: China | collected 2011 | reverse complement strand
ACATAGCCCGCCTCTCCATGCGGAAGCTGTACGACGAGCGCGGGAACGTCTATTTCGGCGTAGACCACGACATTCGGGAACGGCTGCAAGCCAAACTGATGATGGCTGTCCTCAATTTTAGAACAGAGAAATAACCGCAATCGGCGGTGGAACGTCTTTACTCCCCCTTTTCCGTTCCGCTGCTAATGCGGCAACACAGCCATTTTGAACCTTGACAAAGAAAGCGGCGCAATAGAACGGCGACGCAGCATAAGGCAAATCGGATACGTTCCTTTTGTGCCGAGCCATACGGCGGGTGCGCCATGACCTTTCTCCTACGGGAAAAGCGAGCGAACAACACCACCGCTGCAAAGCAAGTGTAGCAACTTGCGGGCGATAACGCACAGAATACATAATGATACTTCCTTACAGCCATAGTCCGAGCGTTAGAAGCGTCGCAGGCAATGGGTAGGGCTTCGGCAGACCGCCGGAGGGGTGCAAGTCCCATGAGGTTACGCTAATAGCCGTCCGATTAAAGCCTATGTTACAAATTGACTTTTGACCCATTAAGAAAGGGGGACGACAAATTGAACAATAACGACGTGCCGATTTGGGAAAAGTACACTCTTACCATAGAAGAAGCAGCAAAATATTTCCGTATCGGAGAAAGCAAGCTGCGGAAACTGGCAGAAGAAAATCCCGTCCCGGACTGGGTAATGATGAACGGAAACCGTATTCAGATTAAGCGTAAGCAGTTTGAAAAAATGATTGATACGGTGGACGCAATCTGATAGTGAAATCGAGCCTTGAATGTGGTACAATGTAGTCAAGCATATCAAGGCTCTTTCCATTATGGAAAGGAGCATAACGATGTCGGAAAAAAGACGGGATAATAAAAATCGTATTCTCCGCACCGGAGAGAGCCAGAGAAAAGACGGGAGATATGCCTACAAATATATAGATACCTTTGGAAAACCGCAGTTTGTGTATTCTTGGAAGTTAGTACCTACGGACAAAACCCCGGCAGGAAAACGCGACGATATAGCGTTGAGGGAAAAAGAGAAAGAAATCCAAAAAGACCTTGACGACGGTATCGACCATATCGGAAAGAAAATGACGGTCTGCCAACTCTACGCAAAGCAGATACGCCACCGGGCAAATGTGCGGCATGGTACAAAGCAGGGGCGAAAACAGCTCATGCGGATTTTGCAGGAGGATAAACTTGGAGCCTGCCGGATTGAAAATGTGAAGCTCTCCGACGCAAAGGAATGGGCGTTACGCATGAAAGAAAAAGGTTACGGCTTCAAGACTATCAACAACCACAAGCGTTCCTTAAAGGCTGCTTTTTACACAGCCATACAGGACGATTGTATTCGTAAAAATCCATTTGACTTCCAGTTGAACACAGTCCTTGAAGATGATACGGAACCAAAGGAACCTCTATCCCCTACGCAGGAAGCGGCTTTTCTGTCCTTTGTGCAGCATGATAAAGTCTATCAGAAATACTACGACGAGATTATCATACTGTTAGGGACAGGACTTCGCATTTCGGAACTCTGCGGACTGACGGAAGCTGACATTGACTTAGACAAACAGCTTATCAATGTAGACCACCAACTTTTGAAGATTGCAGACGTGGGCTACTATGTGGAAACGCCTAAGACGAAAAGCGGCAACCGGGTTATTCCTATGAGTGAAAAAGTGTTGGAAGCATTTCAACGGGTGCTGAACAAACGGAAATATGCACAGCCTGTTATTTTGGAGGGCTACACAAAGTTTCTGTTCCTTAACCGGAACGGCTTGCCAAAAGTGGCAGTCAACTATGAAAGTATGTTCCGGGGGCTTGTAAGGAAATACAACAAAACGCAAAAGGTAGCATTGCCAAAGGTAATGACACCGCACACCTTACGCCACACATTCTGCACCACGTTAGCAAATGCAGGAATGAACCCAAAGGCATTGCAGTACATCATGGGACATTCCAACATCAATATGACGCTGAACTATTACGCGCATACGACTTCCGAAACGTCGATAACAGAAATGAAGCGGCTGATTGCATAAGTAGTAAACGGAGAATTTACTACTCCACATACTACTTTTGAACACCAAAACATACGGGGATATAAGAAGATTTGAGAATATCTTCCATAACAAAAAATGCCGGAAAAGCCTGTAACAATAGGCTATACCGGCATATAAGAACTTTTGAAAAGATAGTCAAAAATTACTTTGTGATTTCAGTAAAATTATGTATAATAAATTCAAAAACGTCATCTTTTTTATAACATTCAACGGCTATTTTAGGAATAAAAAGCTTATCTCTTTCAATTTTTCTTTCTTTTGCTTCAAAAACAAAAATAAGCGCAGAACCAACAATCGAAAAAACGGTTGCATAATACTTTAACAAATCACTTAAACTAATCGGCACTATTGAAGGACCATTGATTCTGTATAATTGACTGACAATAATCGGAAATGTTAAAAAGGTGATAATTAACCAAATTAGAATTTTCTTATATTTAAATTTGCTTTTCATATTAAAAATCAATCTCCTAATATCACAATTTTATACAAATCACCATTTAGGTCATCAAAAGATATTGGTACTTCTTCTCGTGATTTTCCATCTTTAAAAGACGCTATAAGATCATCAGAATAAATCAAATTATCATCCTTATCATATCCTTCAATTCTATAACTAAAATATTTACCACTAGAATCACCAACGCTTATTGTACTAAAATCAACTATCAAATTCACTCCGAAACAATCACCTAATACAATGTTTGGGGGTAAATTGATAGCCGTCTACTTTGACAATTTGTTCCGTATAATCTTCCAATTCTTTATCATATTCCACCTTATAATCAAAAGTTATACTTTCCGTTGTTTCAGGCTCTGTTACAACATCATCATTGCCGAAATCATCGTCATAATTTTCGTCAATGTCATTATATCCGCTATCGGTATCAGCATTGCCTGTATAACTATTATCAGACGAGCCTGATTTTGATGAAATTACTGCAATTATAATAATCACAACAGCGATTGAGGCAATAATTAAAATTTTCTTTTTATTATCAGAAAATTTACTGCCTTTTTCGTTTGAAATACCTTCTTGTTCTTTATCATTTTCAGTTACAACTTCTTCTGCGTCATTTTTCTCGTTTTCATCGTTGTTTTGAGTATTGACAGAAGACATTGCTTCTTCATCTGCTTTAGCACCGCATTGAGGACAAAATTTTGCATTATCTGCCATTTCAAAGCCACATTTTTTACATTTCATATTCTTTTCTCCTTACCAAGTTATATCAAATTCTAATTTAATATCCTTTTGTCTGCCACCGACATAAGTTGCCAATTTACAATATAGTGTTGTTGGTTTTTGAACATCCAAATCCGATATAGGAACTCTTATTGTAACATCTTGATATTCACCCATTGTAACATTTGAATTTTCATATTCATATTTAATCGGAACAGTTTTATCAAATGTATCATTAATACTTGCTGTACCAAATCCCCTAAGAGCCACACTCATTGAACTGTTTAATTTCATTTCGGTTTTAATATATAGATAATTATTTTTAATATATGGGTTATAAACGTTCCAATCATCGTTTGTTGATTGATATATATGTTGCCAACGAATAACTACATTTTGAGCATCACAATCATTATCCGATATACTTCCGCTGCTGACATAAACAATTATCTGTCCGCCTTGTTCAAGTTTTGAGCCATAACCGGGATTTGTACCGATAACGTAACCTTTATCCTGTTCATCGCTCTCCTCGTATTCAACAACAGGAACATAACCCTTATTTGTTAATGTTTGGATTGCAACAGATTCCTGCGTGCCCACAACATTAGGTACACCTTTATTACCGTTATAATAAATAATTCCTATTACAACGGCAACCGCAACTGCAATTATTGCAATGATGATAGTTTTTGTATTGTCTTTTTTAGGTGGATTAGCAGTACCAATCTCCACTTTATTTAAATCCGATTGACAAAATACACATTTATCAACATTTTCAGGATTTTTTTCTCCGCAATTTGGGCAATACAATTTACAACCTCCTCTTTTTATTTTATTGCCCATTGATAGGCAATTTTATTATAGCCCGTTTACGGGCTATTGTCAATATATGTATCTCATTTTACAATTATATTATCAGGAGTTGATTTAATGATTGTATTTGACAAGCTATGGCAAACAATGAAAGATAAAAACATTTCGCAATACAAGCTTATAAAAGAATACGGTATCAGCACAGGTCAGCTTGACAGACTCAGAAAAAACGGCAATGTCAACACATATACATTAAGCGCTCTTTGTTCAATTCTTGATTGTGAACTTGAAGATATAGCAACATACAAAAAGGACGATGATTAAAAATCATCGTCCTTTTATAATATGTAATATTAAATTACTCGCCCTTCATTTCAAGGAGCTTTGCTTTGCCCTCATATGCATCTTTAGAAAGCTTGATTGAATCGAAGATTGCAGCCTCGATATCGTCAGGAGTACAGCCAAGCTCTTTAGTATCATCGGTAGGAATAAAGAGATTCATACCCATAATATCTGCAAGACCTACAGGGTCGATACCGCCTTCAACATTACGAGAAGCATAATCCTTACGCATTACGTGGCCGAACATTTGGAAGAATACCTTAGGGCAGTCAACAATCTTACGGTCAGCAACGCCGTCCATAGCTCTGTAAACAATCTTAAGAAATTCTCTCCAAGTCAAGTTATAGCAAGAAATGCCGTATGCTCTTGCGCCCTTAACCTGCTCTGCCGCACCTACGATAGCCTCGCCAACCTGGCGAACGGTAAGCATTGCAGTACCTCCCTTTGGATACATTGTGAAAGGCATTTTTTTAAATCTCTGAAGCTGTTCAATAAGGATAACCCAAACAGGACGTCTGCCCGGCTGAGTACCGAAGATATAAGGGAGTTCAAGAACTGCTACGCCCATATCGTCATCGGCATACTTGAAAGCAACTTCCTCCTGCTCAACACGAGAACGGATATACGGGTGCTTTTCGCAAAGCTGCATATCAGGTCTTTCCTTAGCAAGCCAAGCAAAATATGAACCGAGAACAACGCATCTCTTAACGCCGCACTTCTTAGCCATCTTTAAGAAACGGTCGGTTGGGTTGATATTATACTTTTTATAAGCATCATAAACAGGGTGAGGAAATTCAACTCTTTCGTCAACACCTGCGGCATAAACAAAAGCGTCTATACCTGTCATTGCCTTTTCAAGCTCTTCATCGCTAAGTTCAAGGAAGTTACCGAATTCGATATCCATTTCCTTAGGAATAGGAGCGCCTTCCGGAAGAGGAGGCAAAGCAATAGTTTTAACTTTATGACCACGGTCAATAAAAATTTGAGCAGCAGCAGAGCCTAAAAGACCTGTACCGCCGAAAATAAGAACATTCATCAAAATATCCCCCTTTAATTATTGATAATATTATAACAACAAATGCGACAATCGTCAACAAAATTATTAAATAAATATAAACTTTTCATATAAATGAATGTTCAATAGTGATTACAACGTTGATTTTATCGTCATATTGCTTAAACAAAGCCATAATATCGTTTAAAATTTTCGTTGTATCGTTATTTTTATCGAAAGGAATTACGAGGTCAAAAATAAGGTTTTTATGAGTTTCGCCGTTTACGAGTCTGAAATCGTGGAACGAATATTCATCATTATAGCCCTTAATGATTTTTTGCGCTATGGCTTTATATTTATTTACTTCTTCATTATTAATATCAATCGGGTCAAGATGAATACAAATCATAATATTAAGTTGCTTTTGAATTTTCTTTTCCACGTTATCTATAACGTCGTGGATATGAACAATATCCTCATTTGACGGCACTTCTGCATGAGCCGAAGCAATAATTCTGCCTGGGCCGTAATCGTGAACGATTAAATCATGAACTCCGATTATTTCTTTTTCGCTTAAAATCAAATCTTCAATACTTTTAACAAGTTCAGCCGAAGGCGGTTGACCGAGCAAAGGACCGAGAACGTCCTTCAAAACACCGATACCCGAGAAAATAATTGCAAAAGCGACAAGCAAGCCGACAATACCGTCTATATGATGAAATCCCGTAAAATGAGAAATAAGAAGAGAAATAACAGTTGCGCCTGTTGCAATACAGTCATTAAGGCTATCCTGACAAACTGCTTTAAGGTTAATGTTATCGGTAAGTTTATAGAGCTTTTTATTAAAGAAAGCCATCCAAAGTTTAACGCTGATTGCAATAACAAGAACGACAACCGAAACAATACTGAAATTAACCTCTTCAGGCTTAATAATTTTTTCTATTGAGCTTTTTCCGAGTTCAAATCCCATTAAAAGAATAATAAATGAAACGATAAGAGCGGAAATATATTCAAGCCTGCCGTGACCAAAGGGGTGTTCTTTATCGACAGGTTTATTTGCAAGCTTTGCTCCTGCGACAGTAACAACATTCGAAGCTGCGTCAGAAAGGTTATTAAAAGCGTCGGCAGTAATTGAAACCGAACCGGTAAGAGTACCTATAACAAATTTCATTATGCACAAAAGAGCATTGCACAAAATGCCGCAAATACCGCTCATTGTGCCGACCTTTTCTCTTCCGAGTGCAGAAGAAACATCATATTTCCCACTAATATATTTAATTAAAAATTTTGTCAAAATAATCAGTCCCGATAAAAAATAGTACCTATATATTACCATTAATATTCATTTTGTGCAATAAAATTATATTGCGTTTTTCTGATTAAGTGATAAAATAAAGATATATTTCATTGTTGAGGAAAATATTATGATACTTAGAACACCGAGTTTTTACAAAGATTTCAAATGCATTGCGGGTGCCTGCCCCGACTCCTGCTGCCAGGGTTGGGAAGTTGACGCAGATGAAAAATCGCTTGAATATTACAAAACCTTATCCGGCGAAATAAGGCAAAAAATAGACAGCGTACTTACAAAGGACGAGTTTGGAAATACAATTTTTAGGCTTGCCGATAAAAAGCGCTGTCCGTTTTTAAATAATGAAAATTTATGCGATATGCATATTGCAATAGGAGGAGAGCATACGCCTTACACCTGCCGAACATTTCCGAGGTTTATCAACGATTTTGGCGGTACGGAAGAAATGGGCGTATCGTTTTCATGCCCCGTTGCAAGCGATATGATGTTTAATTTAAAAGAAAAAATGACGTTTACAGACGAGGCAAACGACAGATTGCCTGAGCTTAACGAGATTGATGCGCAGACATATTTTTATCTTGTAAAAGCAAGGAAAAAGGCTTATGAGATAGTGCAAAACAGAGATAAGCACATTAGTGACAGGCTCAAGGAACTTCTTGAATACGGAAAAGAAATACAAAAGGATTTAGAGGAATACAAAGAGGGCGACGATGATATAGACTTTTTTGAAGTATTCAACAATCCTGAAGTAATAAATCAGCAATGGGTTGAAAAAGTAAAAAACAAAAAAGAAAAGCCCATTGAAAACGAAATCTTCAATGAGCAAATTGCAATGTACTTTTTATTCAAATATTTTCTTACAGCTGTTTATGATTATGATGTTTTATCAAAAATAAAAATGGCGATAGTGGGCGTTTTAATCGTTACATATTTTGGTGAAGAAAGTTGGGTTATTCACCTTTGGAGCAAGGAAACCGAGCATTCGCAGTACAATATGGACAGATATAAAAAACTCCTCAAAGAGGCAAATTGCCTTAGCTGTGAGGAGCTTGAAAAAAGGTTGTATTAAAATTAACGGCAGGAATCGAAAAAAATTTGGTGTTTGAGAAACGGGCGAACAGTGTTCGCCCCTACGTATTTTCCCCCATTAAATCTTTGTCATTAGAGTGTTGCAAGAAGCGGCTTTATTTCATCTAATGATGAGATTTGAAAATCGGGAACAATATCGCCGTGTTCAAGACCGTTTGGATTAAACCAGACGGTTTTTATTTTTGCGTTTTTGCCGCCTTTAATATCCGATGAAAGGCTGTCGCCTATAATTACCGCTTCATCCGCATTAAAATTTTCAATTTGAGAGAAAACCTTATTGAAAAATTCAACGTTTGGCTTTTCAAAACCGACAACCTCGGAAATAAATATATCTTTAAAACAATGAGAAATATCGGCAGTACTCATTCTGCCTTCCTGCACTTTTTCAGCGCCGTTTGATACAACATATAAATTATAATCATTACAAATAGAGTAAAGCATTTCTTTTGCGCCGTCAACAAAATAATGACCGTGTGCAAGATTTTCTTCATAAATTGCCGTTGCTTTTTGAGGAGAAGCATCAACCTTGATATCATCAAAAAGAAGTTTATAGCGATTAACTTTAACCTCTTCCCTGCTTATTTCGCCTAGTTCAAGACGTTTCCACTGAGAAATGTTATATTTGCTGTATTTTTTTATAATTTCCTCAGTCGGTTCAATACTAAGTTCGTTTAAGGTTTTCGTTAAAGCTACCCTCTCGCTCATTTTAAAATCAAGTATAGTATCGTCCAAATCAAGCAAAACAGTTTTAATCATATTACACCTTTCACCTCATAAAAGAAAAATTCGCTTGCACCATTATAGCAGATACAAGCGAAAAATTCTATACAATTATTTAAAGGTCAGCCTTTGTGATTGCAATTTGCGTGACATTTACTGCAATCACCGCCGCAAACAGCACTCTTGCCTGCCTTTTTATCTTTAACAATTTTTCGTATGATTAGAAAAACAACAAGCAAAACAATTGCAATTACAATGATGTTATAAACATTTGCTTTTAAAAACGCAAGCATACAAATACTTCCTTTCTGAAAATAATCAATAATTATGCCTTAACCTTGTTCTTTTTTGAAGTCTTAGCGTTGATTGTGAGTCTGTTATCATCATACTTATTCTTTCTGAAGAGCATATAAAGAATACCTGCAAGACAAACAAGAGCAGCAATGAAGCCGATAACGTTAATGTCGCCTGCAAAAACAAGACCGATTTGATATACGATAAGTGAAATGATATAAGCAAAGCCGCACTGATATCCAATTGCAAACCAAGTCCATTTAGCATTGTTCATTTCTCTTTTGATAGCACCGATTGCCGCAAAGCAAGGAGCGCAAAGAAGGTTAAAGATAAGATATGAATAACCTGCAAGAGCAGCATGACCGCCGCTGAGATTTGAAAGGTCTTTGCCAAAGTTAACCCAAATTTCATCACCGTTTTCAGCAAGCTCGCCTGCGAAGTGATAAAGAACACCGAAGGTTGAAACAACGTTTTCCTTAGCGATAAGACCTGTAACTGCTGCAACGGCAGGTTTCCAACCGCCCCAACCGAGTGGAACGAAGAGCCAAGCAAACAAGTTACCGAACTTTGCAAGGATTGAGTTATCCATATCCTCAACCATACCAAAGGCACCGTTTTCTACACCGAAGCCCTGGAGGAACCAAATGAGGATTGTTGCAAGTGTGATGATTGTACCAGCTTTTTTGATGAATGACCAGCCACGCTCCCAAGTTGAACGAAGAACTGTGCCGAGTGTAGGAATATGGTAAGCAGGAAGTTCCATAACGAAAGGAGCAGGGTCACCGGCAAATTTCTTAGTTTTCTTAAGCATAATACCTGAAACAATGATTGCCGCAACACCAACGAAGTAAGCGGAGGTTGCAACCCAGCTTGCATTGCCGAAGCATGCACCTGCGATAAGACCGATAATAGGAAGCTTAGCGCCGCAAGGAATAAATGTTGTTGTCATAATTGTCATACGACGGTCACGTTCATTTTCGATTGTACGTGAAGCCATTACAGCAGGAACGCCGCAACCTGTACCGATAAGCATAGGGATGAATGACTTACCGGAAAGACCGAAATGGCGGAAAATTCTATCCATTACAAATGCTACACGGCTCATATAACCGCAACCCTCAAGAATAGCAAGGAGGAAGAAGAGAACGAGCATTTGAGGAACGAAGCCTAAAACTGCGCCGACACCGGCTACGATACCGTCATTGATAAGACCGAAGAGCCAAGGCGCAAGATGAGGTTCAAGGAACTTTTCAAGAAGTCCCGGTACCCATTCAGCGAAAAGAACATCGTTTACCCAGTCAGTTCCCATTTTTCCAATCCACTGCATTGAGATAAAATATACGCCCCACATAATAAGTGCGAAAATAGGAAGACCTAAAATTCTGTTTGTAATGATTTTATCAATTTTATCTGATGTTGAAAGCTTGCCTTTGTGAGCCTTCTTATATACAGCCTTAATTATTGAAGAAATGTAAAGGTATCTTTCATTTGTAATAATGCTTTCAGCATCATCGTCCATTTCATCTTCTGCTGCTTCAATATCCTTTTGAATATGAGCAAGAGTTGCATCTGAAATGTTAAGCTTTTCAAGTACTTTATCATCGCTTTCAAAAATTTTGATAGCATACCAGCGCTGCTGATTTTCAGGCATATCGTGAAGAGCAGCCTCCTCGATATGAGCAATTGCGTGTTCAACAGCACCTGAAAATTCGTGTTGAGGGATTGTTGAAGGACCGCCTGCTGCTTTAATAGCTGCTTCGGCGGCTTCCATAACGCCTGTGCCCTTTAATGCCGAAATTTCAACTACCGGGCAAGCAAGTTGCCTTGAAAGCTCTTTAACATTGATTTTGTCACCGTTTTTCTTAACAACATCCATCATATTTACGGCAACAACAACCGGAATACCGAGTTCAACAACCTGAGTTGTCAAATAAAGGTTTCTTTCAAGGTTTGTTCCGTCGATAATATTAAGAACAACATCAGGCTTTTCATCAATAAGATAATTACGTGCTACAACCTCCTCCAAAGTATATGGAGAAAGAGAATAAATACCGGGAAGGTCGGTAATGATTACATCATTATGCTTTTTAAGTTTACCCTCCTTTTTTTCAACCGTTACGCCGGGCCAGTTGCCGACATATTGGTTAGAACCGGTAAGCGCATTAAACAAAGTGGTTTTACCGCAGTTTGGGTTACCGGCAAGAGCAATTTTAATACTCATATTATGTATATCCTTTCATTTTAATTAATTATCAAGCTGTGTTAGTTTTTGCTAATTTTTATTAGTTTTCACTAACTCTCATTTCTAAAAAAAATAGGGTTAGCTCCCTATCATTCAACCTCAATAAGTTCAGCATCATTTTTACGAACCGAAAGTTCATAATCCCTGACAGTAATTTCAATAGGATCTCCCAAAGGGGCAACCTTTCTTACGTAAATCTCAACACCCTTGGTAATACCCATATCCATAATTCTGCGTCTTAATGCGCCTTCACCGTGGACACGTTTTACGGTACAGGTTTGACCTACTTTTACTTGTTTTAAAGTGTTCATTCTTATTCCTCCTTGTATTTATATTTAATTTTTAAACAAAAATCTTTTGCGCCATTCCCTCGCTGATTGCGATTCGAGCGCCTTTAACATTAACAATCACATTACCTGAATAAGAAGAAATAACAGTTACATTACCGCCGACAACAAAACCCAAATCAGCCAAATGAGCTTTAACCTCAGGCTTGCCTGCAATACGCTGTATTATAAATTCTTCACCTGCGTTTGCTAAAGTAATCGGCATCATAATACACACATCCTCCGTTTAAGTAAATGATTGTTAGAAGTCACTAACAATTGTTAGCTATCTCTAACCGCTTATATGTTAGCACCGACTAACTATTTTGTCAAGTAAAAAATATAACTTTTTATAAAACTTGAAAAAAATCCGAAATAATGATATAATATATTGTGTAATATGTAACAAGCGAAGGTGCAATATGAAAATTCAGGAATCAGCCGAGAATTACCTCGAAACAATATTGATATTAAAAAATAAGAACGGCGCAGTTCGTTCTATTGATATAGCAAACGAATTAGGCTTTTCAAAGCCAAGCGTAAGTGTTGCTATGAAAAATTTAAGAGAAAACGGCTATATTGAGGTTGACCCGTCCGGCTATATCACATTGCTTGATTCCGGCAGGCAGATTGCCGAAAAAATCTACGAAAGGCACACTACCCTTTCGAAATGGCTTGTAAGTCTCGGCGTTGACGCTAAAACCGCAGCCGAGGATGCGTGCAGAATTGAGCATATTATTTCAAGCGAAAGTTTTGAAGCAATAAAAAAGATTGCGAAAATATAATCAAATTTAATTTATAAAGGCAAAAGATAAGCGTTGGAGATTGATTTCTCCAACGCTTTAATTTTATTCTTCTGTTTTATTATGCTTTTTCCTGAGAAATTCAACATTTTCATCAACAAGTTTTTTCTTAAGCGGGTACCAAAACCAAAGTATAAGTGCAAGCAAAATAAAGCTGATTGCCGGAACAAGAGTTGAGATATCGAAAATACCCTCTTTAACCTGCGATTCAAAAGCGGTTGACTTTTTATATCCAATCATTGAGAGAAGCGCACCCGAAAGACCCGAAGTGAGCGCCTGACCGAGCTTACGTGCAAAAGAATAAAGAGCGTAAACAGAGCCGTCCTCACGTATTCCGTTTTTAATTTCGGAATAATCTATAACGTCGGTAATAAGCGCCCAAACAACCATCGAGAAAACACCCAAGCCAAACCAGCAAAGGAATTGCAATGCAACATAAACCCAAACGTTTTGAGGTCTGACAAAGTAAAGAAGCAAGCTTACAACACCTGCAACCATATTAGAAACAACGCTTATTTCAGCCTTTCCGAACTTTGCGGCAAGCGGTTTAGCAATAACAGCGGCAATAACCATACCTCCGCCCATCATAACAACAGAAAGACTTTGGACTTTTGCATTACCGTAATAATTAGGAAATACATAGTTAGCCATTTGCTGAATAGTAAGCTGCGAAATAAGCATAAAGATTGATGCCACAATAATAGAAATAAGCGCACGGTTTTTAACTGCATTTTTAAGCATTACGCCAAGGTTATTTTTCTCAAGTTGAGCATCTGTAGCCTGCGCCCTTACACGCTCGGTAGTAAGAGAATAGCAAAGAAGATAACAAACGACAGCAAGCAAGGAGCAAACTCCTGCAACAACAGTAAACTTAGCGCCGCTTATAACATCATTTCCGTTTTCCTTATTATAAATAAGAAGAGGAACAACTGCCATAATAATAGCGCCGGCAAACATACCGCCCATTGTTCTAAACGTTGAAAGCGACTGCCTGTCATTAGGATTATCGGAAATAGCAGAAGCCATAGAGCCATAAGGAATATTGATTGAGGTATAAAATACAGAACCCCAAAGGATATAAGTTACAAACAAATATGCAATCTTAGCAGGCTTAGGAAGCCCTGAAAGCGAGCTTTGATACATCAAAAACGAAACAATTGCAACGGGACCGCACATTCTTCTGATCCACGGCTTAAATTTACCTGCGGCAGTCATTTTGCTTTTATCGCAAATTCTGCCCATTGCTACGTCCGTAAATGCATCAACAAACCTTGCAATCATCATAATAATACCAACAATATAGCCGTCAACGTCCATAACATCGGTATAAAATTTCATAAGAAAGCTTGACGAAAGCAAAAAAGTCATATCGTTACCAAAATCGCCGAACATATAGCCGATTTTGTCTTTAAACCCAAAAGGTTTAACAATTTTGTCGTTTTTCATATTAATTTTACAATCCCATCTCTTATTTTAGTGAATATTCACAAAATTATAATACTATAAATAAATGATTTTTACAATACTATAATTAGCATAATTAATACAAAAATACGAAAATAAACAGAATTTCCAATTAGTGCCTCGTTTCATCTGAAAAACATTCGCAAAAACGAGCAGCAAACGACGGCTCCTCCCCTCCTGCATAAAGGTGACTTATATCGCCGAACTGCTGACAGCGAAAAGCGGCTATACCCTTTTCCCTTTCCTCGGTAATAAGCGTAGTTACAGAAGTCGGCAAGGCAACAAAATTATGCCAAAAAACCATAGGCGAGCAAGACATAATATGAGAAAGCAAAACGCATTCAACGCCGAAATGGCAGAAAAGAACAATTGTATCGTGGTTAGAATTATTAACCTTATAAATATTGCCTTGATGTTCGTAGCCATGCTTTTTAAGAAGCTCGTCAATACCGTTGCATACCGTTTTATATTTACGCTCAACATTGCCGTGGTGCATTATTTTAGAGTTGTACCATTCGTTATAATCATAATGCTCAGGATATTTTGTCCATTCACTCGGCAATCTGTCCCAGCAGGAAATATATTTTAAGCCTGACAAGATTTTTCCTTCAAATTCGCAAAGCCAGGGGAGTGTTTGAGCACTTCTATTCATTTTATCGAGAGTATAGAATGCGGTATCCTGTGCTCTGCCAAGCGGAGAACAATAAAAAGCCTTAACGTCAAGCTTAGAAATACGTTCACTTAAAAGTTTTGCCTCACGAACACCCTTTGTTGTCAATGTATCGTGTTCATAATCAGGGTCACCGTGACGGATAATAATAAGTTTCATATATATCACCGAGTTCATAATAACATATTTGATAAGTTTTTACAATTATGTTATTATAGCATTATGAGGATTTTAATTGATGCAGACGGCTGTCCGGTAACAATGGCGGCAGTCAAAATAGGAAACGAATACGGCGTAGAAAGCATTATTTTTTGCGACACAAGCCACGAATTTAATATCAAGAATGTTAGAGTAATAACGGTTGGAAAAGGTGCTGACAGCGCAGATTTTGCACTTGTAAACAAAGTGCAAAGCGGTGACATAGTCATCAGTCAGGATTACGGCTTATCGGCTATGGCTCTTGCAAAAGGCGCAATAATAATCAATCAAAACGGATTAATTATTAACGATTTTAACATAGATACACTTTTAACATCACGTCACCTTGCGAAAAAAGCGAGAAGAGCAGGAAAGCATTTGAAAGGTCCGTCAAAAAGAACGGCTGAGCAAGACGAAAAATTTGAAAAAGCACTGAGAGGGATACTTAATGAACATATTAATCGTGCCTGACAGCTTCAAGGGCAGCTTGTCATCAAAGGAAGTTTGCAAAAGTATAAAAAGCGGAATAGAAAGCGTTGAAAATCATAATATTACTTGCCTGCCCTTTGCAGACGGAGGCGAAGGATTCGGCGAATGTTTAAGTAGCTTTTGTAATGGCGAGATACTTTACACTCGTTGCAGTGACATATATGGCAAAAGTATGAAAGGTCACATATATACTTATGAAAATACTGCCATAATAGAAAGTGCAACTGCAAGCGGACTCCAAAAGAAAAAAGACGTTATGAATGCAACATCTTATGGTACGGGTGAGTTGATAAAGTTCGCTGTATCAAAGGGTTTTGGCAACATTATACTCGGATTGGGTGGCAGCGGATGCTGTGACGGAGGAGCAGGTGCGCTAAGTGCGCTCGGTGCTGTTTTCAGAGATATTGAAGGATATGAAATTGATTACCCGACCGGCAAAGATTTAAATAATATTTACGGTGCAGGCTTCACAGGTATTGTAAAGGATATTAACTTTACATACGCTTGCGATGTTGACAATGTATTTTTTGGCAAAAAAGGGGCGGCTTATGTTTTTGCAAAACAAAAGGGCGCAAATAATGAACAAATAAAAGAACTTGACGACGGACTGAAAATGCTTAATGCTTTTCTTCCAAGAGATATAAGAGAAGTTAAGGGTGCAGGAGCGGCAGGAGGTATATGCGGCGGTCTTTATTCCGTTTACGGCGGAGAAATAAAAAGCGGATTTGACATACTATGCGAAGCTTCATCCCTTGAGAAAAAAATAAAGGAAAGCGATATTGTAATTACAGGTGAAGGAAAAACCGACAATCAAACGCTTATGGGAAAGCTCGTATATAAAATAAGCGAGCTTTGCAAAAAGTATAACAAAAAATGCATTATTTTAAGCGGAGATATTGAAAATGTTAAACTCGCAGATAAAATGTACAGTCTTGTCGATAAAAACACAAGTGCCCAATATGCAATAGAAAACGCCCAAAAGCTTTTATATGAAAAAGCTAAAATAGTTATTAAAGATATAAATATTTCTTGCAATAAATAAACAAAAATAATATAATAAGTTTGTATATTATAATTACAGATGAAAGGAAAAAAACAATGAAGGTTATTTTACCAAAACACAGAGAATTTCTTATTAGATTTGAGGACGGATATGCACAGGAGGCTGAGGCTTGGGAAGCGCTCAACCAAATCGTTAAAGATTATTCTGTAGACGGAAAAAGTGTTTACAGCGAGACATTTATTGAGGACAACGAGGATAAGGTTAAGGCTCTTCAAGAGAAGTACGAATTTACATACGAAATTATTGAAAAGTAAGCAGGTATTATAATTATGTTGACTAAAACAGCTTATATGGTTGCAACGGCACATCTTGACACTGTTTGGAGATGGACAATTGCCGATACGGTTGAAAAATTTATACCGGACACATTAAGCAAAAACTTTGACCTTATTGAGAAGTACCCAAATTATATGTTCAACTTTGAGGGTGCTTACAGATACGAGCTTATAGAAGAATACTATCCAAGGGCATTTGACCAAATCAGAAGATACGTTAAAACAAACAGGTGGAATCCTGCAGGTTCGGAATACGAAAACGGCGACGTAAATATTCCCTCACCCGAGGCTATCACACGTAACATTCTTCTTGGAAATAACTATTTTTATGAAAAGTTCAAGAAAAAAAGTAAGGATATATTTTTGCCTGACTGCTTCGGTTTCGGTGCGCAATTGCCACAAATTATCAACGATGCCGGTCTTTTAGGATTCAGCACGCAAAAACTGTCTTGGGGCTCGGCTTACCCAATACCGTTTGATTTAGGTATGTGGGTTGGCGCCGACGGAAATGAGATTGGTGCGTCATTTAATGCAAAAAGCTACAGATACAAGCTTGACGGCGACGTTCGAGCAGACTTAAGCGTTATTGACGGAATTAACAAAGCTTATGTTGAAACCAATATGAAGCTTCCGTGGGTTAATCACCTTTACGGAACGGGCGACTGGGGTGGCTCGCCGACAGAGGAAAGCGTAAAAAACGTTGACGAAAGTGTAAGAGCCAACAAAGACAACAAATTATTCCAAGTAATAAGTGCAAGAAGCGATAAGGTTTTTACGAAGCTTAAAAGGTACAACAACGGTGCAAACGGCGTATTCATTCCGAGATACAAAGGCGATATGCTTATGACAAATCACGGCGCCGGCTGTTACACCTCACGTACGCAGAGCAAAAGGCTTGACTATCAAAGCGAACAAATAGCGCACAGTGCGGAATTCACTTGTTCATTTGCCTCACTTTGCGGTACATACGATTATCCCAAGGAAAATCTTAACAAGGCTTGGAAGCGTTCAATTAAACATCAATTCCACGATGACATTACAGGCACATCATTAATGGAAGTTTACAATGACGCTTGGGATGATTATTATTCGTCTATAGCTCAATTTAAAGGCGAACTGACATCGTCTTTACAGGCAATTTCAAGAAATATGGACACAAGCTGGGTTCCTGAAAACGCAGTTGCCGTTTCAGTGTCAAACCCTACGCAATACAGAAGACGTGAAAGCGTTGAAGCCAAGATTAAGCTCAACGTAAACACCCCTTTTGTCAAGGTCATTGACAAGCAAAAAAAGGAAGTGCCGAGCCAGATTATCAACAAAACAGGCAAACATTTTGAAATAGTATTTCAGGCTGACGTGCCGTCATTTGCAATCCACATTTATGCAATTGTTCCGAGTGAGGAGCAATGCCAAATAAAAACTGACCTTAAGATTAGCGGTCATACCCTTGAAAACAGCAAATACAGAGTTATTTTCAACAAAAACGGTGACCTTGCATTCTTACTTGACAAAGAACTGAACAAGCAGCTTATCACCTCTCCTATTAAGCTTGCAATGCTTCACGATACAGGCTCGCTTGCTTATCCGTCTTGGGAATTAAGAAAAGAAGATATCGACAAGGACGCTTATTGCTATGCAAACACTCCTGAATTTGAAATAATTGAAAACGGGCCTGCACGAATTGCAATAAAAATTACAAGAGAGGCTGAATATTCAACGATTAATCAAATTGTTTCTCTATATCCTGACAGCAAGGTTATCAGATTTGACAATGAAATTGATTGGAGAACAAGAAGAACACTTCTTAAAGCCGTATTCCCTCTTGCAAGTTCAAATTATGTTGCAAAATATGATTCGGGTTTAGGATACACGCAAAGAGAAAACAACAGCGAAAAGCTTTATGAAGTACCTGCTCAAAAATGGGCTGACATAACTGACAAAAGCGGTAATTTCGGAGTAAGTATTCTTACAGACTGCAAGCACGGCTGGGATAAGCCTAACGACAACACATTAAGGCTCACCTGCATTCACACGCCTGTCGGAGCATTTACAAAGGAAACAAGGCAAGATTTACAAGACCTCGGCAGAAACTGCTTTAGCTTTGGAATTTTCGGCCACGAGGGTGACATTGAAAACGGGACTAACCGTGAATCAATGGTATTTGCAAGAAAGCTTATCACCTGTGAAGTAAAAAAGCAGAGTGAAAAGGGCGAATTTTCTCAAGTTGCCAGCCTTTTAAAATTATCGCACGACAATATTGTTATCAGAGCTGTAAAAATCAGCGAATATGACAAAGACGCTTTAATTGTAAGGCTTAATAATGCAACGGCTATTGAGCAGAAAAATGCGGCGCTGAGTGTATACAGAGAATTTGAAGAAGTTGATGAAGTAAACACAAGCGAAGAATTTATAAGAAAGCATACACCTGCCGAAAAGAAAACAATCAGAGTTTCATTAAAGCCATTTGAAACGATGACATTGAAAATTAAATTTGCAAAAGCACCGGAGTGTAAGTTCAACAATACTTACTCCTCTATGCGACTTAATTACAATGTTAAAGCGTTTACAAACTACAAGAATATGAAGTACAACATACTTCAGGGCGGTGGATACTCTCTGCCGATTGATTTAATCAGCAAAAACATTAAAGTAAACGGAATTGATTTTTACATTCCTCACGGCAACAGCAAAGGAAAAACGCCAAGATTTGACGCAGTAGCTTGCAGAGGTCAAAAAATCAGGCTTGACGGAAAATATAATCAAATATATATTCTTGCAGGAGCGGTAAGCGAGGAAGATATAGTAGCAACATTTAAAATTGACAGAAAAGAATACAAAGTCAATTTCAAATCAATGACTGCACCTTACAGTAAATGGGATATGTACGGCTTAAATCAGACAGCTCATACCGATGACGAAACAACATTCGGATACGAATTTACTCATCTTCATCACCCTGAGGGCAATATCGTAAAAAAAGCAAGAATTTATCTTTATTCACTCAATGTTAAGAATAAAAAGATTTTGCGTTTTCCGGACAATAACAAATTAGTTATATTTGCAATGAGTTCGGCGCAAAAGGAAGAATTTACCAATCTTGCAGAAAATGTTATTGACGTTGTTGAGGATAATTATGACTTCGGCAAAATTCCTCCAATTGACAAAATCACCGATAAAACAGAAGCGATAACAATCCGTGCAGGTAAAATTCAAGACCAAAGAAACGGCGGCAAAGGAAAAGGCTTTTTAAGAGATAATATTATAACCAATATTATCCGTTCATACACAAAAAGCGAATGGTAAACATTTAAAGCAGCGATTAGATATACAAAAAATGTATATTTAATCGCTGCTTTTTGTAATGGTATTTTACTTTACAATTTTTAATTGTTAAAAACGCTGTGGAAAACGTTGTTGAGAATGTGGAAAAGTGACGCTTTTGATATAAATAATTGTTGAAAACTATGTGGAAAATGTTAAAAATGTAAAGGATTTTACTTGACAGGAAAAGTTTTCCACTTAAAAGACAATAGTTTGATAAAATATACATATTGACAAAAACACAAATAAATGAAAAAACGCACTTCAAAACGAAGTGCGTTTTTGTTATATATTAATGATTATTTCTTAATAATTATTTCTTGAAGAAATTAACGATTTCGCTGAAAGCATCGTCATCATTATCATTGAATGTTGAAACAGGAGAAGTAGCAGCTGCTGAACTTTGAGCAGGAGCAACCGGAGCAGCGATAGGAGCTACAGGCTGCGGAGGAGCAACTTCCTTGTTTGCTGTTGTTGACTTGATAGGAGCGCCGGGGCCCTCGTCACCAAAGCGGGTAGCAATAACAGTGATAATCATTTCGTCCTCAAGTTCTTCATCAAAGTTAGCACCCCAGATGATTTCACAATCAGGATGAACTGCAGCGCTTACGATTGAAGAAGCAGCATCAATCTCTTCAAGACCGATATCTGTTGAAGCTGTGATATTGATAAGAATACCACGTGCGCCATCAATAGAAGTATTAAGAAGAGGTGAAGAAATAGCCTGCTGAGCAGCGAGTTCTGCTTTATCCTTACCCTTAGCACGGCCAACGCCCATATGAGCATAGCCTGAATCCTTCATAATCTCAGTTACATCGGCAAAGTCGCAGTTTACAAGACCTGTTGCATTAACGAGGTCAGACACTGACTGAACGCCCTGACGAAGAACATCATTAGCGATTTCAAATGCATTGAGAAGAGTAATCTTTTCTTCAGTAACATATTTTAAATTTTCGTTAGGAATTACCATGATAGAGTCAACGTACTGAGCGAGCTCCTTGATACCTTCCTGTGCCTGCTTCATTCTTCTGTTACCTTCGAAAGCGAAAGGAGTTGTAACAACTGCTACAGTAAGAATGCCGAGGTCTTTTGCGATTTTAGCTACTACAGGGGCTGCACCGGTACCTGTTCCACCGCCCATACCGGCAGTGATAAATACCATTTCTGCGCCTGTAAGTACGTCTGTAAGAGCTTCTCTGCTCTCTTCAGCGGCACGAGTACCTACTTCAGGCCTTGCACCTGCACCCATACCTTTAGTAGCTTTTTCGCCGATAAGAATTTTATGTGTTGCTGTTGACTTTGCAAGAGCAGGCTTATCAGAGTTAACTGCTACAAATTCAACGTCTTGGATATTACAGTGTACCATACGGTTGACTGCGTTTCCGCCGCCTCCGCCGACACCTACTACTTTAATTTGTACTACTTTTGAGTCATCTGTATCGATTTCATAACGTCCCATTGCAAGATTCTCCTTAATTTTATTATTCTTAGTCTATATTCCCCTATAGGCTTTTGTTACTATCATATTGTAACAATATTGTAATTAAATTGCAATACTTTTTTTGAATTATTCTAAAAGTTTTTGACAATGTTTTATAGTTATATTTTTTATTGTTTGTTGTTTTTGCACAAATTCCAACAATATTCACGTTTAGTGTAAAGCTAACTTCTTGACAGCTATTCTTCTGTAAAGTATATTGCCTTGTCAGTTGTTATTGTCATTGTACCTGTAGCATTAGGATTAGAATCATTAAGTTTATCGCAAGCCGTAAGTCCTTTCATAATCTTACTGTCTAAATTCTTGCTGTTGCCGAGTTTAAACGTAATTCTATTGTCATAAACAACGTAGTTTTCGCTTATATTTTTACTGTAAATAGCAGTAATTTCAGTAAAATTATTATCTTTAATACTTTTTGCAAGACGTGCAAGACAAGTGCCGACATCGGAATTTTTAAATTCTATTTTGTGACCCGCAACAGCACTTTTTATATCCGTTTTGTTAATAACTATACCCGTCGCCATTTGCGCACCCTTTTCAAGTACCTTAAAGTTATCGTCGAGTAAGATATATGTATTATCATCGCACAAAAGCGAATAAGAAGGCTTTGCATCGGTTATTATAATTTCTATTGTATCGGGTAATTTTCTTTTGATTTCAGCCTTGTAGACGTATGGCAGGTTTTCTTCAATCCTTTGTGCCGCCGATTCGGTATCAATTGTAAAAAGATTTTTACCCTTTTGAATAATGCATTGTGATATTATCTTATCCTTTGAATAAATCTTACTGCCTGAGCTTGTTATATTGTTTATTTGGAAAAAAACCGTCAAGCAAAGTATTGCTCCGATAGCAATAATAACAAGAATTGCACCTATCCAACTAAGCGTTTTTCTGAGTTTATTTTTCTTTTCACGCCTTTTTGTTTCCCTTTGGCGCCGTTCAACCCTCGTCATACCGTATTTTTCATTTTGACGTGATTTATTTTGCTGAGCCTGAATAATCTTGTTTTGAGACTCCCTATATAGTTTTGGAGGCTCAATACCCAAATCAAAAAATTCATCATCAATTTTTGACGGCTTTGAATTTCTGTTATTCAATTTCTTTTTTGCTTGCTTTTGCCTTGGTTTCTCCTTCATTTTTACTCCTCTTAATGTCAGCACCTATTGATGAAAGTGCGTTTTCAAGATTTTCGTATCCTCTGTCTATATGCTCTATACCATATATATTGCTTTCCCCGTTTGCGCAAAGAGCTGCAACAACAAGTGCGGCTCCGCCACGTAAATCAGTTGCGTTAACGTTTGCCGAATGTAACTTATCAACACCGTTAATAACGGCGATATTATCCTTAATTTCTATATCTGTACCGAATCTGTTAAGCTCACTCACATATCTGAATCGATTTTCAAATATTGTTTCCTGCAAAATAGAAGTCCCTTTAGCAAGTGCAAGAGCAACTGCCACAGGCGATTGAGAATCGGTAGGAAAGCCGGGATAAGGCATTGTTTTAATACTTCTTACACGCTTTAGCTTTTTGGGTGAAACAAGAGTCAATGAATTATCCGACAAATATATTTTACAACCCATTTCTGTAAACACGGGGAAAACGGGAGATAAATGACTTTGTCTAATATTATTAACAGTAAGTTCTTTTGAGCAAACAGCTCCGAGCGACATATACGTTGAAGCAAGTATTCTGTCGGGGATAATTGTATGTTCGCACGCATCAAGCCTTTTTACACCGTCAATAACTATAGTTGACTCCCCTGCGCCGTATATTTTAGCGCCGCAATGGTTTAAAAAATCGGCAAGATCGCTTATTTCGGGCTCACGTGCAGGATTTACAATAATTGTCTTTCCTTTTGAAATTGCCGAGGCAATAATTATATTTTCCGTAGTACCGACACTCGGAAAAGGCAATATTATTTTAGTGCCTATAATTGAAGTTGCACAAGCATTAATCGACGAACCGTTTACGCTGACGTCTGCGCCCAAATCGTGAAACGCTTTAAGGTGGAGGTCTATAGGCCTTGTGCCTATTTCACAGCCGCCGGGATAAAAGATTGACGCCGAGCCCTGCCGAGAAAGAAGAGCACTCAAAAATATTATTGACGAGCGCATAGTGCGCATAGTGTGCTCGCTGATTTCGTTTTTATTAACCACGCTTGCGTCAACCAAAACGGTACTTTTTTCTCTTTTGACTTTGCAACCGAGAGATTTTAATATATCAAGAGTTACTCTTACATCGCTTAAATCAGGGCAATTATGTATAACGCTTTCACCCTTGATTAAAAGTGTTGAAGCAAGGATTGGCAAGGCAGAATTTTTAGCGCCGTGAACAGAAATTTGCCCTGAAAGCCTTTTACCGCCGCCTATTTTAAAATATTCCATTTAATCACCTCTGCACGATATTCTATGCAAAAGCGATTAATTTGTTATTTAGTTATTTTGCAAGGGATATGATGATATCTGCAATTCTCTCTCTTGCGTCGGTTATTGCCATATTCTTAGCATTTTCCTCAATTTGAATTAGCTTTGCAGGATTTGAAAGCATTGAATCAATAGCCTCTTTAAGTGAAGTGGTTGTTAAATCCTTTTCCTCAATAATTGAGCCTGCACCACGGTTTACAAGCGCCATAGCGTTGTGGAACTGATGATTTTCTGCAACATAAGGCGACGGAATGAGTATTGAAGCTTTACCGAGCGCCTCAATTTCAGAAAGGCTTGAAGCGCCTGCTCTGCCGATTACAAGGTCAGCGCCCGACATACAGGTATCCATATCATCAATATACTGCCTAACCTCAACATTTCCCTTTACCAAACCTTTTTTGCCGTCAACAAAACCGTTTTCTTTGAATTTTTCAAGAAATTCACCGCCGTTAGTTCCGACTGAATGAATATGGTAATATTTATCGTTATTTGCGCTTTCAAGAAGAATATCAAACATTGCGTCATTAAGCGGCTTTGCACCGAGTGAACCGCCGAAAGAAAGAACAAGATATTTTCCGTTTGGTATACCAAGTTCTTTTCTTGAAATATCTTTACGTGCCTTAAGAAGTTCGCCACGAACAGGAAGCCCTGTAACAACAGCCTCATTTTTAGGCTCAAGATGCTTTTTAGCATCTTCAACGGTAAGCATTACTTTATCCACTTCTTTTGCAAGGGTTTTATTTGTAATGCCGGGATAAGCGTTTTGCTCGTGAATACAAGTAGGAATATGCATACTTACGGCGGTTTGGAGTACCGGACCCGATACATATCCGCCAAAACCGACTGCTACGTCAGGCTTAAAATCCTTAATTATTTTCTTGCAGGCGCTGTTTGAAGTCACCAGCTGACAAACGGTTTTGATATTATGCACGATTGCTTTTGGTGCAAATGAACGGCGAAATCCTGAAATCTTGATGGTTTTGAAATCAAAGCCTGCGTTTGGAACTAAGCGTGATTCCATATGGTCTGCCGTGCCGACAAACAAAATTTCACTATCCGGATATTTTTCTCTTATATATGACGCTACTGCAAGAGCCGGGTTAATATGGCCTGCAGTGCCACCTGTTGCAAATAATATTTTCATTTTTGACACCTATACCTTTTGTTGATTTGTTTTTCTTGAAATAGATAGAACTACTCCTATTTCAAACAAGAGCATAAAAATTGCCGTGCCGCCGTAGGAGAAAAACGGAAATGCGAAGCCGGTATTGGGAAGAGTATCGGTAACAACAAGAATATTCAGCACTACCTGAAGTCCTATTTGGGCAACAACACCGATAATAAGAAGCGAGCCAAATTTATCTTTACATCTTGAAGCGATAATCAAGCCCCTGATAACAAGTGCGGCAAAAAGTGCAATAATTATTGCAGCGCCTAAGAAACCAAGCTCCTCGCATACGATTGAAAAAATAAAGTCGTTTTGCGGTTCTGATACATAGAGATATTTTTGCTTTGAATTGCCGAGCCCTACACCGAAGAAACCGCCCGAACCGATAGCATAAAGTGAATTGTTTGTCTGCCATCTGCCGTTCAAAGGGTCATAGTCTTTATCAAGCCAAGCAACAATACGTTTGCCCGCATAATTTTCAATAAGTGTCGGAAAACTGACGACAAGGAATCCTAAAAGAACAATTACCGCCAAGCCGAATGCAAACAGCTTCCAATCGCTTCCACCTGCAAACATAAGGCAAGCGCCGATAAAAAACATTAATATTGTGCACGAAAGATGATGCTCAAGATAAATAAGGCCGCAAAAAATTGCAATTATTCCGATTGGGATTAATATGCCGTATTTCATTGTTTTCATCTTTTTATAATATTTACTTATATAAACCGCAAGGGTTAATATAATCGTGAACTTAGCAAGGTCAGACGGCTGAATGGTAACAGGTCCGAGTGGTATCCAGCGTTTGAAGTTCTGAACATTTGTATGATGAAAAAGAACAATTA
>OGMW01001076.1_pt1 | contig 25964 bp, 23 predicted proteins | sample 1573281 | NCBI WGS metagenome assembly OGMW01 (sample SAMEA2581907, study PRJEB24529) | metagenome | biome: Human gut stool | place: China | collected 2011 | reverse complement strand
TAAGCTTTCCTGGAACGGAACCCCGCTCACAAAAGATTTGCTCTGTGGCCTTTACCATGAGTTAAATTCGGAGTATTATGGGAAAGAGACCGTGATCGACTCCGATATCGACCACGAGTGGGAGCGGATCCCGCATTTTTACATGCAGTTCTATGTGTACCAGTACGCCACAGGATTTTCGGCGGCGATGGCCATCGCGAGACGGATCCTGGCAGGCGACACGGAGACGAAGGATGGCTATTTCCGCTTCTTAAAAGGCGGCTGTTCCAGGACTCCGGTGGAATTACTGAAGCTTGCAGGTCTTGACATGGAAGAGCCGGAGGTTGTGAATGAGGCTGTGAAGGTGTTTAAAGATCTGCTGGATGAGATGGAAGAGCTGGCGTAAAAAGAAATTTTTTGTCAGGGATTTCTGGTTCGTACCGACGCAGTATGGACTGAAAGGTATCAAAATGTAAATCATTGCAGCAAGTATGCAGGCTTGCTGAGCAGTTGCAGTTTATCAATTATGAAATCAGGATGCAGTGTTTGCCGGGAAAAGTGATAATATCCGGCATGAGGGGAAGAGGCGAGCAGTTATGAGTATTTATGAGGCGATTTTTAACCGATACTCCGTCAGAGAATACCGGATGGAAAAGATTGAGCCGGAGAGATTGGAAGCGTTGAAACGGTATTTGAAAACCGTAGCGCTTTTAGATGAGGAAAAGCCGGTAGAATTTGAGATCGTGGACAACACCGACAAAAAGCTGAAGGTCCACGGACTCTGGAAGACGGAAGCACCGTACTACCTTGCGGTATACTGCGGCGATGACCGCCTTTCCATGCGAAATGCCGGGTACGCAGCAGAGCAGGCAGTCCTCTACCTTACATCGAAGGAACTCGGAACTTGCTATCTCGGAGCGACAAAAGCAGGGGAGGATAAAAAAGACGGACTGAAGCGTTTCCTCGTGATCGCCTTCGGCAAAGCATCCGCAAAGCCGTTCCGCGATTCGTCCATGGCACACAGAAACTCCCTGGCAGCTCTCTGTGCCTTCAAGGATGAACCGGGAGAACAGGTAAAGTCGATCCTCCGCGCCGCCCGCCTCGCCCCGTCCTCCTTCAACTCCCAGCCCTGGCGCTTCGTCGTTTACTCCGACCGCCTCTACATCTTCATGAAAAAAGCCGCCCCATTCTCCGGAAAAGGAGCGAAGGCCTTCAAGGAGTTCAACATGGGAATCATGCTGTCACATATCATGCTGGCAGCAGAGGAATACTGGATGAACATGGAGACGCTGGTGGAGGAGCAGTTTGCGAAGAAGGATTATAAGAATGGGGAGTATGTCTGTACGATTGTGTTTCATAGTTGAGGGAAGAAAATAGAAAATAACAGGATGCGGCATCTGGTGTAAATACTGGGTGCCGCTTTTATGTATACTTATTTCGGAAAGTCATATACGGCAAATCGTCCTCAACTTGAGGACGATTTGTACGGATGTAAACGCTGCTTTATTTTTCTTTATTTCTGAAATAAATCACTATAAGTTTCCATACATGCAAGTGTTGGTAAAAGTAAATCATTTTCGAGATAATAGATCAACAACCAGTTTGGTTGAATATGAAAATTCAAGTGGCTGTTTTTAACTCGTGGTCGTTGAAAAACTCACGATGTCGTGATAATATTTACATATACCTGCTAACAAAATAATGGAGGATATGGTATGGCAGTCAGTTATAAAAAATTATTCCATTTGTTAATAGAAAAAGATATGACGAATGCGCAGCTTCAACAGGAGGCTGGCTTTTCGGCTAATATTATCACACGTTTGAAACGAAACGGATATATTTCTTTGGAAAGCGTGGAAAGTATGTGCCGTGTTTTAAATTGTGGAGTGGATGATATTTTGGAATTTGTACCAGAGGATAATGGAGGAAGAGGGAATGATTGATACAAAAAAAGAACAGGAACGTGATGAGCTGCATCGTGCAATATGGGCAATCGCGGATGAACTGCGCGGAGCAGTTGATGGATGGGACTTCAAAAATTATGTTCTGGGTACGATGTTTTATCGTTATATTTCAGAGAATCTGTGTAATTATGTAAATAGCGGTGAGATCAATGCAGGCAATACCGATTTTGACTTTGCAAAAATGGCAGATGAAAATGCGGAGGAAGCAAGAGAGGGACTTGTAGAAGAAAAAGGATTTTTCATTCTGCCGAGTGAACTGTTCTGCAATGTTCGGGCCAATGCCGCAGATGACGAGAATTTAAATGAAACATTGGAACGGGTATTCCGTCATATCGAGGAATCTGCGAAAGGCAGTGAGGCGGAGAGTGATTTTGCCGGACTGTTTGATGACTATGATGTGAACAGCAATAAATTGGGTTCTACGGTTGCAAAACGTAATGAAAAGCTTGTGAAATTACTGAATGGTGTGGGCGAAATGAAGCTGGGAGATGTGAAAGACCACTCCATCGATGCGTTTGGTGATGCATATGAGTATTTGATGATGATGTATGCATCAAATGCCGGAAAATCTGGCGGAGAGTTCTTCACTCCAGCGGATGTGTCAGAATTGCTTACACGGCTTGGAACGGTAGGAAAAACAGAAATTAATAAAGTATATGATCCGGCATGTGGCTCGGGTTCGCTGCTTCTGAAAGCAGAGAAAGTTCTTGGCAAAGATGCTATCCGCAACGGATTTTACGGTCAGGAGATCAATATTACAACCTATAACCTGTGCCGCATTAATATGTTCCTGCATGATGTAGGATTCGATAAATTCAACATTGCATGTGAAGACACTTTGATTAGTCCGCAACACTGGGATGATGAGCCATTTGAGCTGATCGTGTCCAATCCGCCATATTCGATCAAATGGGCGGGAGACGAAAATCCACTGCTGATCAATGACCCACGTTTTGCACCGGCGGGAGTTTTAGCACCGAAAAGTAAAGCAGATATGGCGTTTATTATGCATAGTCTGTCATGGCTTGCCTCCAACGGAACTGCCGCTATTGTATGTTTCCCGGGAATTATGTACCGCGGAGGTGCAGAGCAGAAAATCCGCAAGTACTTAGTTGATAACAACTATGTGGATTGTATCATTCAGCTGCCGAGTAATCTGTTCTTTGGTACTTCAATTGCAACCTGTATCATGGTCATGAAGAAGAATAAGACAGATAATAAGACGTTATTTATTGATGCTACAAATGAGTGCGTGAAGGTTACCAACAATAATAAACTGACACCAGAGAATATTGAGCATATTGTAGATGCGTTTGCAAAGAGGGAAGAAGTAAAGCATTTTGCACATCTGGCAAGTTATGAGGAAGTATCCGGCAATGATTATAATCTGTCGGTATCTACATATGTTGAAGCTGAGGATACCAGAGAGAAAATTGATATTGTGAAGTTGAATGCTGAAATTAAAGAAATTATTGCTCGTGAACAGGTGCTTCGTGATGAGATTGATAGAATTATTGCAGAAATCGAGGTGTGATTTTATGGGAGAACTTTTTCCAAACCAGTATTGGGGCATGGACATATGGAAACATAAGGCGTTGCCAATAATAGAATCGCATGATTTTAACTTTTTTAGATGTCTTGAATTTAAAGACACCTATTATGGGAAAACGGTAAGTGAACTTCACTGTGGAAACCTTAGAGTAAGTAGAAAAGATAATAGGTATTCGAATCTCTTTCCAGGACAAAAACTATCATATTGGGCGGATAGTTCTCAAACGGCAAGAGCAGAGATAAAAAAGTGGAAAGCTGGTAATAATATTCTGACATTTTGGGCATATGATGACGGAAGTAGCTTTATCCCTACAATTTATCCAGTCGAAAATATTCGGATAATAGATGGTATCCATTTTGGCTTTGACAAGATTTTGAAAAAGGTTGGAAATCACGAAGAACTAACAAATCACGAAAAAGAGTTTATCAATAGAATAGAACATGAAAAACCAGATTGTCTTGCGTATCATTCAGAAGCCAGAGCAGGAGGTATTTGCTTTTTATTTTTTGAACAAGGGTTTAAAAAACTTTCACTTCGTGAAGTTGCATTACGTTTAGGAGATTATAAAGGAAAAAACACGACAAAGGTGACTTGTGCTGTTACAAGTGATTTTAGACCAGTATTAAAGGGATATGGTCACTATTTTTCGCCAATTGCAAAGATCAATTATGATGACACGTATATAATGAGTGATGAATATTTACTGCGTAAACAAGGTGAAGATTATTCATATAAACAAATAATGGGGATGATGCGATGAGTAAATTAGCAGAGTTGATAGAAAAGTTTTGCCCAACTGGCGTGGAATATAAGAGACTGAATGAAATAGCACATTATGCAAAAAAAAGGATTAACGCTACCGAAATCAATGAAAATACTTATGTAGGGGTTGAAAATCTACTTCAAAATAAACAGGGGAAAACGATTTCTAGTAGCGTGCCAAACAATGGAAAAGTAATTCAGTTTGAAAAAGGGGATATTCTGCTAGGTAATATTCGCCCATATTTGAAAAAAATATGGTTGTCAGATTGTACCGGAGGGACAAATGGAGATGTATTAGCGATTCAAATTAATGATAGAACTCAAATTACTCCCGAATTCTTGTATTATGTAATGTCCTCAGATAAATTTTTCTTATACGATGTACAAAATTCAAAGGGGGCTAAAATGCCAAGAGGTGATAAAGAGGCTGTTATGAAGTATAATCTCCCTGTACCTCCTCTGGAGGTACAACGTGAAATAGTTCGCGTGCTGGACTCTTTCACGTTCCTTACAGCCGAGCTTACAGCCGAGCTTACAGCCGAGCTTACAGCTCGGAAGAAACAATATAATTTTTATAGAGATGCTTTGCTTAAAAGGGAATATAAATCTGAAAAAGTTAAGTTAAATACTGTATGTGAAATTTACGATGGTACACATCAAACACCACAATATACTAATTGTGGAATACCATTTGTGAGCGTAGAAAATATTGATGATTTATATGGAACGCAAAAATTCATTGCACCACAGGCTTATGAAAAATATAAAATCAAACCCCGTATAGGTGATGTTTTTATGACACGAATTACTGCGGGAATTATTGGAAAATGTACAGTGGTAGATCGAGATGATGATTTGGCATATTATGTTTCACTTGCTTTATTGCGACCTAACACAGAAGTTCTTAATAGTAAGTATTTAAAGTATTATTTAGAAAGTAGTTGGGGACGAAAGGAATTAAATAAATGGATTTTATGGGATGCAACTCCAACAAAAATTAACAAAGACGATATTGGAAGAGTGCTCATTTCAATTCCCCCACTTGATACACAAAAAAAACTGGTGCAAGTAATTGAAGATTTTGATACCATTTGTACGGACCTGAATATCGGTTTGCCAGCTGAAATCGAAGCGCGTCAAAAACAATATGAATATTATCGAGATTTACTCTTGACATTTGTTGAAACGGGCAGCACGATTATGACAGACAGACAGACAGACAGACAGACAGACAGACAGACAGACAGACAGACAGACAGAGCGTAATTAAGCTCATTCAGTATGTGTTTGGATATGTTACACTGCCAATGGGAAGTTTATTTGATTTCCGTAATGGATTGAGCAAGGGAAAGGAGTTCTTTGGTTCTGGTACTCCTTTTATCAGATATACGGATGTTTATAATAACAGATTCCTTAGGGGGAAGGATATTACTGCATTGGTTGAATGTACCCCGGCAGAAATTGAAAAGTTGGGAGTTCATCGTGGAGATGTATTTTTTACCAGAACGTCAGAAACAGCAGAAGATGTTGGTTGGTCATCGGTAATGCTTGATGATATTGGTGATTGTGTATTTAATGGATTTACCATTAAGGCAACGCCCAAAACAAATTATTTGTTGCCAGAATATTGTTCATTTTGTTTTGCTACGGACGATTTCAGAAAGTATGTTACAAGCCATTGTGCATTTACAACCAGAGCATCCTTAACGGGAAAAACAATAGCAGAGTACCAACTTGCTATTCCGAGTATAGAAAAACAGCAGAAAATTGTAAATGTGTTAAATAAATTTCATAGCCTTTGCAATGACCTGTCTACAGGACTTCCCGCTGAGATCGAAGCACGTCAAAAGCAATATGAATATTACAGAAACAAGCTGTTATCTTTCAAAGAATTACAAAAATAAGGAGGCGATCATGTGCCATACTTTAATATCGTAGCGGAGACATCGGAAAATACTGTTGTCACAGAATATGAACCAGTCAAGAAGCGCTCTGACAGTTATCAGAGTGAAGCGGAATTGGAACAGGGGGTTATTCGTTTGTTGTGTGAGCAGGGCTATGAATATCTGCCTATTCACACGGAGAAAGATTTGATCGTAAATCTCCGTAAAAAGTTAGAAGAACTGAATAATTATCGTTTTTCTGACACAGAATGGGAAGATTTTTTCAAAAATGCTGTTGCTAATCCAAATGAGCATATCGTGGAAAAGACCCGGAAGATACAGGAGGATAATGTTCAAGTCCTGACCCGTGATGATGGTTCTTCCAAGAACATCACGCTCATAGATAAAAAGAATATCCATAATAACAGACTGCAGGTCATCAACCAGTATGTGATCGGTACAGGAGATGGTGCAAAGCATGACAACCGCTATGATGTTACAGTACTGGTAAATGGACTGCCGCTCGTACATATTGAACTGAAACGTAGAGGTGTTGCCATTCGAGAGGCATTCAATCAGATCAACCGTTATCAGAGAGATTCTTTCTGGGCGGGCTGTGGATTATACGAGTATATTCAGATTTTTGTAATTTCAAATGGAACCAATACAAAGTACTATTCCAATAGCACGAGACGAAATGCAGAAAAAGAACATGAAAAGCGTGGTGCAAGTAAGACAAAGACAAGCAACAGTTTTGAATTTACATGTTTTTGGGCAGATGCTAATAATCGTGTGATCCCTGATCTCATTGATTTTACCAAGACATTTTTTACGAAACATACGATTCTCAATATCCTCACAAAGTATTGTATTTTTACATCTGAGGACATGCTGATGGTTATGCGTCCATACCAGATCACGGCTACAGAAAGAATTCTCAATCGCATTGAAATTGCTAATAATTATAAAAAGTATGGCAGTGTTGAAGGTGGAGGTTATATCTGGCATACCACAGGATCAGGAAAAACACTTACTTCTTTTAAGACAGCAAGACTGGCGTCAAAATTGTCGTATATTGATAAAGTATTGTTCGTGGTTGATCGTAAGGATCTGGATTACCAGACCATGAAGGAATATGACCGTTTTGAAAAAGGAGCTGCAAACAGCAATACTTCAACCGTTGTATTAAAACGTCAGCTTGAAGACCCGGATGCCCATATTATTATTACTACAATCCAGAAATTAGCTACATTCATAAAGAAAAATCCGGGGCATGAAGTGTACACGAAGCATATTGTCATCATTTTTGATGAGTGTCACCGCAGTCAGTTTGGCGACATGCATACGGCCATTGTAAAGAATTTCAAGAAATATCATTTATTTGGATTCACAGGAACGCCAATATTCTCGGTTAATTCAGGCAGAGCGAAGAATCCAGAATTTTTCACAACAGGACAGACTTTTGGCGATCAGCTTCACAGCTATACAATTGTGGATGCAATTAATGATAAAAATGTTCTCCCGTTCCGTGTCGATTATATTAAAACAATGGATGCGGATGAAGAAATCACAGATGAGATGGTCTGGGACATCAATAGGGAAAAGGTTATGATGGCTCCTGAGCGAATTCATATTGTGACGCAGTATATACTGGAACATTTTGACCAGAAGACATATCGTGGAGATAAAACATACATATACAATACACTTACGAATATTGCAGAGGTTGCCTCGGCTAAAAGGGACGAGGTAGAGGAAATCAAGCAGAAACAGAGAATCAGTGGCTTTAATTCTATTTTTGCTGTATCAAGTGTGCAGATGGCAAAGTTGTATTATCAGGAATTCAAAAAGCAGATGTCAGCAGATCCGACTAAGAAATTGCGTGTTGCGACTATTTTCAGCTATGGCGCAAATGAGGAAGAATCGGATGGAATTCTGGATGAGGAAAACTCTGAAGATACTTCTGCGCTTGATCAGCCATCCAGGGATTTTTTGGAAGAGGCAATAGAAGATTATAATCAGATGTTCCATACAAATTATGACACTTCAAGTGATAAATTCCAGAATTACTATAAAGATGTGTCTCTTCGTATGAAGAATAAGGAATTGGATATTCTGATTGTAGTAAATATGTTTCTTACTGGTTTCGATGCGACAACCATGAATACTTTATGGGTGGATAAGAATCTGAAAATGCATGGATTAATACAGGCATTCTCGCGCACAAACCGCATTTTGAATTCTATAAAAACCTTTGGAAATATTGTATGTTTTCGCAATCTGCAAAAGCGGGTGGACAGTGCCATTTCCCTGTTTGGAGACAAGAATGCAGGAGGCATTGTTCTTCTGCAGAGCTTTAAGGATTATTATTATGGATATGAATCGGTAGATGGCAAACCGATGCCGGGATATGTGGATATGGTGGAAGAACTGAATGATAAGTTTCCACTGTCAGAACCCCAGATCATCGGGGAACAAAATCAAAAAGAGTTTATTGCCTTGTTTGGGGCAATTCTCCGAATGAGAAATCTTTTGATTTCATTTGATGAATTTAAAGAGAAAGAATTGATTACTGAGCGTGATCTACAGGATTATCTTGGTCGTTATCAGGATCTGCGCGATGAGTGGAAACACAAGCGGCAGGAAAGTACGGATATTACAGATGATGTGGTATTTGAGATTGAACTGATTCGTCAGATAGAAATCAATATTGATTATATTCTGATGCTTGTGAAGAAGTATCATGATACCCATTGTGAGGATAAAGAAGTATTGATAACCATCAACAAGGCAATTGACGCCAGTCCGGAACTGCGCAGCAAGAAACAGCTCATTGAAACCTTTATAGCGGGAATCAATGATGTGGATGATGTTATGAATGAGTGGCATAGCTATGTGGTAGAGCAGCGAGATCATGACCTCGATAATATTATTGCGGAAGAACGCCTGAAACCGGAAGATACCAGAAAATTTATGGAGAATGCATTCCGGGATGGAGAGATCAAGACGGCGGGAACGGATATAGATAGGCTTATGCCGCCAATCTCTCGTTTCGGCGGCGGTGGAAGAGCAAAGAAGAAGCAGGGTGTTATTGACAAATTGAAACAATTCTTTGAAAAATATTTTGGAATTGGTGGCTCATCTACATTTACTGAGCCGGAGCAAAAGATAGTAACTTATGATTTTAATAGTCGGGATACATTATCGATGGTTGCGGAAACGAAGACACCATATGGAAATGGAAAATAATTGCGAAATATAGTAGAAACTGAGTGGAGGTGAATTTATTGACTATTGAAGAAATCTTAGCAGGCGAATCAAAAAATGTAGAGTTTAAAGTCCAGAGACCGAAGGATAGTATAAAATACATGAAAACAGTTATTGCCTTCTCAAATGGAGAGGGCGGACGCATTGTATTTGGTGTTGATGATGATACTCGTGAGGTAGTCGGTATTCCTAAGGAGAATGTCTTTTCGGAGATCGATGCGATTACTACAGCAATATCGGACAGCTGTGAACCGGTCGTTATTCCAGATGTTTACTTACAGACGATTGAGGATAAGACGATCATTATTGCTGAGATCAGCCCGGGAAAACAGAGACCGTATTATATCAAGTCCATGGGAATTAAGGATGGCACTTATATCCGGGTTTCTGGGACATCCCGTCCTGCTGGAAGTGACCTAACAGCTGAAATGTATTATGAGGATGAGGGACGATCCTATGACAAGGTTATTCGCAGAGATTTGACAGTCACAGATGAAGAGATTGCAGAACTGTGCAGGCAGATGAAAGAAGTAGCTATTGCGAATGGAAAGTCAAAGACGCAGAAAGAAGCGGTTAAGGATATAACAAAGAATGTACTGCTCAGTTGGGGACTACTGGCAGAAGCAGAAGATGGAAGTATACATCCTACAAATGGATATGTTTTCCTGTTGGGAAAGGATGAATTCTTGTCACATATCCAATGTGGAATGTTCAAAGGAAAAACGCGTGCTGTATTTGTGGACAAGCGTGAGTATAGCGGTCCATTATGGCAGCAGATCGATGATTCGTTCCAGTTTGTATTGAGAAATATTCATTTAGGCGCAAAACTTGAGGGAATTTATCGGAAAGATATTTATGAATTACCGCCGGACAGTATTCGTGAGTTGATTATTAATGCTGTGATGAACTGTAGCTATTTACAAAGTTCACATATCCAGGTGGCGATTTATGATGATCGGTTGGAGATCACCTCTCCGGGCGGTTTGATGCCAGGTGTGACATTGGATAAAATGAGAGAGGGATACTCTAAAATTCGAAATCGTGCATTGGCACATGCTTTTTCATACATGAATCTGATTGAAGCATGGGGCAGTGGGATTCCGAAATTGTTGGAGGCGATGAAAGAGTATGGACTGCGGGAGCCAGAGTTTCAGGATTTAGAGATCGGGTTCCGTATTAATCTTTATCGGAATACGGAAGATACAGTGATAAGATGTGCGGAAGAAAATATCCAAAGTGGCACCCAAGCCACCCAAGGTAATACCCAAGCCACCCAAAGTACCACCCAAACTGTGCAGGATACCACCAAAACTACCCAAGATACCACCCAAACTACCACCCAAACGAAACTAAGCCAAGAGGCCAAAACTATTTTGCAGATAATAAGCCAGAATCCAGACATGACTCAGAAAGAGATTGCAGAAAAATTAGGTTGGAAAATCAACAGGGTAAAATATCATGTAAATAGGATGAGGCAGCAGAACATTATCAAACGTGTCGGTACCAGCCATAAAGGACATTGGGAAGTAGTATAAGAGGGGAGGCCAGCTCCATCGGCCTCCCCCATCTGTCACAATATTCCCCAATTCTCCTCAAATTGCAGAAATTTTCCCATCCCTCACATTTCTACTTGAAACCGGAAACACCATATGCTAAAATTGGAAAGAATAAGGTGTTGTAGAAACGCAACTACATCGGAGGAGGAAACTATGATCAGTCAGCTCATACAGAAGATTCAGAAGACAAAGGCACCGATCTGCGTCGGTCTTGACCCTATGTTAGGTTATATCCCGAACCATATTGTCCAGAGAGCATTTAAGGACTTCGGCGAGACCATGGAAGGAGCTGCCGAGGCTGTATGGCAGTTTAATAAAGAAATTATTGATAACACGTATGATTTGATTCCCTCAGTGAAACCGCAGATTGCAATGTATGAGCAGTTTGGCATTGAGGGTCTTAAAATATATGCCCGCACGATCGAATACTGCCAGAACAAGGGACTCCTTGTGATCGGTGACGTAAAGAGAGGCGATATCGGATCCACTTCCTCCGCATATGCAGTTGGACATATCGGAAGTGTAAAAGTCGGAAGCAACGTATGCCGTGGCTTCAATACTGACTTTATCACGGTAAACCCGTACCTCGGAACAGACGGAATCAAACCGTTCGTCAATGTCTGCAACGATGAGGACAGAGGCCTTTTCGTTCTCGTTAAGACATCCAACCCGTCCAGCGGCGAGTTTCAGGACCGCCTTGTAGATGGAAGACCGCTTTACGAGTTAGTCGCAGAGAAGGTCGTTGAGTGGGGCGAAGCAAGCATGGACGGCGATTACAGCAACGTAGGCGCTGTTGTGGGCGCTACATATCCGGAGATGAGCAAGATCTTAAGAAAGCTCATGCCGAAGACATACTTCCTTGTACCGGGCTACGGCGCACAGGGCGGTACCGCGAAAGACTTAATGCACTGTTTCAACGAGGATGGTCTCGGAGCTGTCGTAAACTCCTCCAGAGGAATCATCGCTGCGTATAAGCAGGAGAAATACGCAAAGTTCGGTCCGGAACATTTCGCAGAGGCATCCAGACAGGCCGTTGTGGATATGATCGCGGATATCAACTCCGTATTATAATAGTACATTGAAAATTTATCAGCCATGGCGTATGTCCGTGGCTGATGTGTTGTAACCATATAAAAACAGTGTTCCAGAAAGCTGGAAAAGCACCGGAATACTGCTAGTAAACCACCAGGAGGAAACCATGGCACAGAAAAAAGTAAACGCTGTGATCCACAGCCAGGAAAAACTGGCGGAGGGAATCTACAGCATGTGGCTTGACGCACCGGAGATGGCAAAAGCAGCCGTACCGGGACAGTTTATCGCTGTTTACACCAATGACCAGTCAAAGCTTCTGCCGCGTCCGATCAGTATCTGCGAGGCGGACAAGGAGAATGGAAGACTTCGGATCGTTTACCGCATCGCGGGAGCCGGAACAAAGGAATTTTCCGCATACAAAGAAGGCGATACCCTCGATATTATGGGACCGCTGGGAAATGGATTCCCCTTAAAGAAGAAAAAAGCATTCCTGATCGGCGGCGGAATCGGAATCCCGCCGATGTTAGAGCTTGCTAAGAACCTGGACTGCGAGAAGACAGCAGTCATCGGTTACAGAGATAAAGAGACCTTCCTCGCGGACGAGCTTCGCAAATACGCCGATGTCGTGATTGCGACAGAGGATGGAAGTGTCGGAACAAAGGGAAATGTCATCGACGCGATCCGCGCGGAGAAGCTTACCGCGGATATCATCTATGCGTGCGGACCGACCCCGATGTTAAAGGCATTAAAAGCCTATGCAATGGAGAACGGAATCGAATGCTATATCTCTCTGGAAGAAAAGATGGCGTGCGGAATCGGTGCCTGTCTTGGCTGTGTATGCCACAGCAAGGACATTGATGAGCACAGTAACGTGAGAAACAAGAGAATCTGCAAGGACGGTCCGGTATTCCGCGCTGAAGAGGTAGAACTTCTGACTCCGGATGAGCAGCGCGAGCGCATCGCCTCCGGCATCATGATCAAGAAGGAGGAGCAGGCATGAATACAAAAGTAACACTTGCCGGTGTAGAGTTAAAGAACCCGGTTATGACCTGTTCCGGTACCTTTGGTTCCGGTATGGAATACGGCGAGATGATCGATCTTGACCGTCTCGGCGCTGTTGTAACAAAAGGAATCGCAAACGTGCCGTGGCCGGGAAATCCGACCCCGCGAGTGACGGAAGTTTACGGCGGAATGTTAAATGCTATCGGTCTTCAGGGACCGGGCGTCGACGTGTTCATGAAGCGCGACGTTCCGTTCTTAAGACAGCATGACACAAAGATCATCGTTAATGTCTGCGGAAAGTCCGAGAGCGACTATGTGGATGTTGTGGAGCGTCTCGCTGACGCTGACGTGGATATGCTCGAGATCAATATCTCCTGCCCGAACGTAAAAGAGGGCGGAATCGCCTTCGGCCAGGATCCGAAATGCGCGGAACAGATCACAAAGGCGGTAAAGAAGGTCGCAAAGCAGCCGGTGATCATGAAGCTCTCCCCGAACGTTACGGATATCGCTGAGATGGCGAGAGCCGTTGAGGCAGGCGGAGCTGATGTGGTATCTCTGATCAACACCATCACGGGAATGAAGATCGATATCAACAAGCGCACATTCGCCCTGGCAAACAAGACCGGCGGTATGTCCGGCCCGGCGATCAAACCGGTGGCTGTCCGCATGGTATATCAGGTCGCAAACGCTGTGAAGATCCCGGTGATCGGAATGGGCGGCATTATGACGGCTGAGGACGCGCTGGAGTTCATCCTCGCAGGTGCGACAGCAGTGTCCATCGGAACCGCGAATTTCATCAACCCGGATACGACGATCCAGGTGATCGAGGGCATCAAGGCGTACATGAAGAAGTACGGTGTGGAAGATATCCACGAGTTAATCGGTGCTGTGCACTAAGAATATTATTTTGAAAGGAAGTTTTTAGGTCATGGAAAAGTACAAGCAGGAATTTATTGAATTCATGGTTGATTGCGGCGTATTAAAATTTGGAGATTTCGTAACAAAGAGCGGAAGAAAGACTCCGTTTTTCGTAAACACAGGATTCTACCGCACAGGCGCCCAGCTCAGAAAGCTCGGCGAGTACTACGCAAAAGCGATCAATGATACATTCGGAACAGACTTCGATGTTCTCTTTGGACCGGCTTACAAGGGAATTCCGCTGACCGTTGCAACAAGCATGGCGATCAGTGAGCACTTCGGCGCAGACATCAAGTACTGCTCCAACAGAAAAGAAGTAAAAGACCACGGTGACAAGGGAATCCTTCTCGGCAGCCCGATCTCTGACGGTGACAAGGTCGTTATCATCGAGGACGTGACAACAGCGGGTACATCCATCGAGGAGACACTTCCGATCATCAAGGCGCAGGGCGATGTCGATGTTCTCGGCCTTGTTGTATCCGTAGACCGCTGCGAGAGAGGTAAAGGCGAGAAGTCCGCTCTTACCGAGATCCAGGAGAAATACGGTTTCCGCACAACAGCGATCGTAACCATGAAGGAAGTAGTTGAACACCTTTACAACAAAGAGTACAAGGGAAAAGTTATCATCGACGACACATTAAAAGCAGCGATCGACGCATACTATGAGCAGTATGGCGTAAAATAAGAAGGAGCGGTTTTATGGAAAAAATTTATAAGACCATGAGAAACACAGGGGCAGCGAGCATCGCGGTTGGAGTTATCGTTGCCTCTGTCGGACTTGCTGCCGGAATCATCGCGATCGTGAACGGGGCACTGCTTCTTAAGAGAAAATCTGAGATTACGTTTTAATCGGATCAGGGCGGTTTTAACGCGGCTGTGAAAACAAAAAGAGCGGTGAAGCATGCCTGAAAAGTGAAATGAACGGAGTGGGAGATGTGGCCTTTATGGCGGCATCTCCTTTCCTGCTTAAAAATTCGGAGAGTATCCGGAGAGAAGGACCACGAAACAGGAACCCCTGTTTTGGTGGGAATGGAGAATTTTGAAAATGAAAAAACACAGACATCGGATTCTCGGGGCGGTTCTTTTTGTCCTGTATCTGGTTCTGCTGACATATTTCCTGTTTTTCGCCGAAGAAATGGGGCGCAGCCCCGACGCGAGGGCCGAATATTCCTACAACCTGACCCTTTTTAAAGAGATTCGGCGCTTTCTTTTATACAGGAACATTCTTGGCTGGCGCGCGGTGTTCTTGAATATTTTCGGCAACGTGCTGGCATTTATGCCCTTTGGCTTTTTTCTGCCGGTCATCTGGGTGCGGACGAGACACTGGTATATCACAGTACTCTTAAGCTTTGCCATGAGTCTTCTTGTGGAGACGATGCAGCTTGTCGGCAAAGTCGGAAGCTTTGATGTGGATGACCTGCTCTTAAATACCATCGGTGGTTTTGCCGGGTATATTATTTTTGTCCTTGCGAGAGGCGTTTGGGAGAGATACAGTGGAACGAATCGGAAATAAAGTATCGTATATAAAAAAGCCGTTTGCAAAGAATAGTTTTGTGGCGGCAGGGCTCGCAGCGGCGGCACTTGTCTTTTATGCCGCCGCCATCAGCTTTTCGTACTATACCCAGGGGAATGCACCGCTTGCGGCTGCGGCTCTGGGTTTTTGCAGTATTATCATTGCGGTGTCATCGGTGGTCTATGGTGTATTTGCCATGATGGAGAAAGAGAAGAATTATCTTCTGGCGAAGATCAGCCTTGCGGCGGCGGGGATCCTGCTGCTGGTGTGGGTACTGATGATCGTGTTTGCGCTGTAAAGATGACAGGGCGGAACCGGGAACAGCGGTCCGGAGCGCATCTTTTTCAGGTGCGGAAAATGAACGTGAAATGGAGGCATGACACATGGAACAAGATCTGATCAGAGAGCGCTATGACCTTTCCATGGCGCGGATCCAGGAAATTCTGACGGAAGAGACGGTACCGGAAAACTACCGGGATTATTTTAGAAAAGTGACAGAGTTCATTATCCAGTGCGGCGAGGTCTTAAAGGCGAAAGAGGACGGAAGTCTGGATCAGATGACACTGGAAGAGGGAAGAACGTTAAACCATAAGCTCTATGTGGATGTTCTTCCGGAAAACTATGAGACAAGCTATACGAATCCGGCTTACGCGGTGAAGACGCTGGGGGAGGAGTACGGAAAGCTTCTTTCCTATCTCTATGCGGAGATCCGCGGGGATATCATTTACGCGTTTGAGGGACGTGTTCTGGATCTCGTGATCGGAAACGAGGCACTGATCGAGATCTACAACCTCTTTGAGGGCGAGACACTTCCGGCAGCGAAGGAGATCAAGGACGTGCTCTACTGGAGCGCCAGCGACTACTGTGACGTGACTCTGACTTACCGTGTACAGGAAGGCGTGGATCCAAAGCTTGACTTCGCGAAAAAGATCATCATGGAGAGTGACCTTTCCGATCTCTCGTATCTCTACCGGTTCGGTGCGTATATTTCCCCGGAAGAGGAGAAGACAGCGGCGTTCTTAAACAGCCTGCCGGAGGAAGAGATCAGGAAGATGGCAGATACCTATACTGACGGATATATCCGTGGATTTGAGGTCATGGGCCGGGATCTTTCGAAGAAGAAGACGGTGTCAGTGCGTTATCCGATCGGTTTTGAACGCATGGTACGTCAGGCAGTAAAAAATTTCGAGGCAGCGGGGCTTTCGGTGATCTTTTGCAGAAGTGCTGTGGGCAGCATCAACCGGAATCCGGCAGGACACGGCGGATACGCATCCTCTTCCCCGAACAGACAGTATGATTATGACCATCGTTATGACAGCGCAGTCTATATGGATAAGGCGTTCCGTGACCGGAAGATTGGTGTCTTAAAGACGGCCTACGAGCAGTATAAAGAGGACGCAGCCGCTTACGCGGGACCGGCGGTCATCGAGACCTTCGGCGAGCCGGGCTTTGAGCCAGTGAATAAGCCGGAGGCATGGGCGTTTACGGAGAAACAGCAGAACCTTTATCTGGAGTACAGGAATCTCTCTATGCCGGTGGTGAACGAATATATTCCGGGGGATGAGACGAGCTTTACGATCATCGCGTTCCCGGTTCCGGCAATCGGGGAACTGTTCCCGGAGATCTTTAAGGAGACGATCCGGATCAACACCCTGGATTACGAACTTTACCGTGACATGCAGCAGAAGATCATTGATGTTCTCGATACGGCGGAGTATGTGGAGGTCATCGGAAAAGGTGAGAACCAGACGAATATGCAGGTCCAGCTGGCAGCACTTTCCAATCCGGAGAAGCAGACGAAGTTTGAGAACTGTGTGGCGGACGTAAATATTCCGCTTGGCGAGGTGTTTACTTCCCCGAAGCTTGCGGGAACGAACGGAATCTTAAATGTGGGAACGGTTTATATCGGAGATATCCAGTACCGGAACCTTCGCATGGAATTCAAGGACGGCCGTGTGGTTTCAGCGGTATGCGATAACTTCGTGGAAAATGGAGTGATCGATCAGGAAGCCGGACACCGTCTTATCGTGCAGGGAATCATGAATGGTCACGAGACGCTGCCCCTCGGTGAGTTTGCCATCGGAACGAACACGACGGCTTACGCGATGGCGGAGAAGTTTGGAATTCTGGACCGTCTGCCGATCCTCATCGTCGAGAAGATGGGACCACACTTTGCAGTTGGCGACACCTGCTACAGCTGGTCTGAGGACAGCCCGATGTACAATCCGGACGGCAAGGAGATGATCGCGAGAGACAACGAAGTTTCTATATTAAGGAAGGAAGATGTCTCGAAGGCGTACTTCGGCGTCCACACGGATATCACGATCCCATATAAGGAGCTGGAGAGAATTTCCGCAGTCCATACAGACGGAACGAAGACAGATATCATTCTGGACGGAAGGTTTGTTCTGGCGGGGCTGGATGAATTGAATAGGCCGCTGGATGAAAAATAAGAAAAAGTTGTAACTGTGAAGATACAGAATCGTTACAAAAAGTTTTATCAGACTGCAAAACCGGAATAGCATAGAGAAAATTATGAACACAGTGGTTATGCAGCTGATGACAGGACACCTTGAAATATGTAATTCATTTATGTATTTCAGGGTGTTTTTACATAATTACACTGAGTGTGGACACCTGTGATTCCAGGAAAAGCCGCTGACAGACCGATGGATGGGAAGAATATTATATTTTGCAGTATCACATCACTGCATGAAGTTGGCAGAATCTACGGATTCCTACTTGACGCGCATAAAAAAACCTTGTATTATGATTGATAAGGAAATATTGTTACTAAAAAGCTATTTATTAGAATAACTTATCAATAATCGTTACACTCATAAGGAGAAAAAACAATGGCAAAAGTTGGAATTGTAATGGGCAGTGACTCTGATATGCCGATCATGGCACAGGCTGCCGAGGTACTGGAACAGTTTGGTATTGATTTTGAAATGACGATCATTTCCGCTCACAGAGAGCCGGATACATTTTTCGAGTACGCGAAGAGCGCCGAGAGCAAAGGCATGAAGGTCATTATCGCCGGCGCAGGCAAGGCAGCTCACCTTCCGGGTATGTGCGCAGCGATCTTCCCGCTTCCGGTCATCGGAATCCCGATGAAGACTTCTGACTTAGGCGGCGTGGATTCCCTCTATTCTATCGTACAGATGCCGTCCGGAATCCCGGTAGCGACCGTAGCGATCAACGGAGGAAAGAACGCCGGAATCCTTGCGGCAAAGATCCTTGCGGCATCCGATCCGGAACTCCTTGAAAAATTAAAAGCTTATTCCGAGAAGATGAAGACGGAAGTTGAGAGCAAGGCTGAGAAGCTCGACAAGATCGGATACAAAGAGTATCTTGCTTCCATGAAAAAATGACAAGTAACAGAGATATTAAAAACAGAGTTCCCGCAGACAGAAAGGTGAGTAGCTGCCGGGCATTGTGTTTCCAGCAGGGTCTGATGAAGACACAGTGTAAACTCATATAAGCATAAAAAATATAGAAATCGGGACATGATTGCGCATGCAACATGCAGAATGCACAGAGAATGTCCGAGAACATAAGATTCTCCAGGAGGAAATACATATGGATTACAAGAAAGCCGGAGTTGATATCGAGGCTGGTTACAAGTCTGTAGAACTGATGAAAGAGCATGTTAAGAAGACCATGCGTGAGGAAGTTTTAGGAGGTCTTGGCGGATTTTCCGGTGCATTCTCCCTCGCAAAGATCAAAGATATGGAGGAGCCGGTCCTTCTTTCCGGTACTGACGGATGTGGAACAAAGGTGAAACTTGCGATGATCATGGACAAGCATGACACCATCGGTATCGACGCAGTTGCCATGTGTGTCAACGATATCGCGTGTGCAGGCGGTGAGCCGTTATTCTTCTTAGACTATATTGCATGCGGCAAGAACTATCCGGAAAAGATCGCGGATATCGTAAAAGGTGTTGCGGAAGGCTGTCTCCAGTCTGAAGCTGCCCTGATCGGCGGTGAGACCGCAGAGCATCCGGGTCTTATGGCAGAGGATGAGTATGACCTTGCAGGTTTCTCCGTTGGCGTCTGCGATAAAAAGGATATGATCACAGGCGAGAATCTTCAGCCGGGTGATGTGCTGATCGGAATGGCTTCCACAGGCGTTCATTCCAACGGTTTCTCTCTTGTCCGCAAGGTATTTGAGAAAGAGATGACTGCGGAGGGCTTAAATACATATTACGACGAGCTTGGAAAGACTCTTGGTGAGACACTTCTCGCTCCGACAAGAATCTATGTGAAAGCTTTAAAGAACGTGAAAAAAGCAGGCGTTACCGTAAAGGCATGCAGCCATATCACAGGCGGCGGCTTCTACGAGAATGTTCCGCGTATGTTAAAGGATGGCGTCTGCGCTGTGATTCATAAAGACAGCTACCAGATCCCGCCGATCTTCCCGCTGATGCAGAAAAAGGGCGAGATCGATGAGAAGATCATGTACAATACCTTCAACATGGGAATCGGCATGGTCGTTGCAGTCGCTGAGGAAGATGTCCGCACAACGATGGCAGCCATGAAGGCAGCAGGAGATATCCCGTACATCATCGGATCCATCGAGGCAGGAGAAAAGGGAGTGACCTTATGTTAAGAGTCGGCGTTCTTGTTTCCGGCGGAGGAACGAATCTTCAGGCGATCTTGGATGCCATCGACGCGGGAACGATCCGCAATGCGAAGGTAGAGGTCGTCATCAGCAACAACGCAGGCGCGTTTGCTTTGGAGCGCGCGAAAAAGCGTGGGATTCCGGCTGAGTGTCTTTCCCCGAAGGATTTTGCGTCCAGGGAGGAGTTCAATGAGGCACTGGTTGCTAAAATCGATTCCTATGAGCTGGACCTCATCGTGCTGGCAGGATATCTCGTGAAGATCCCGGCAGCCATGATCGAAAAATACAGAGATAAGATCATCAATATCCACCCGTCTTTGATTCCGTCCTTCTGCGGTGTCGGCTTCTACGGATTGAAGGTCCATGAGGCTGCTCTTCGGAGAGGTGTAAAGATCACCGGTGCGACGGTACATTTTGTGGACGAGGGAATGGATTCCGGTCCGATCATCTTACAGAAGGCTGTTGAAGTGGAAAAAGGTGACACGCCGGAGGTCCTTCAGCGCCGCGTCATGGAACAGGCAGAGTGGAAGATCCTGCCGAAGGCCATCGACATGATCGCAAACGGAGAGATCTGATACAGGATAGAAGACAGCCGTTCCTGGCTGCGCGGGGCGTATACAGGAACGGCTTCACTGATAAGCAGGAGGAAAAACGAATGAAGGTTTTAATCGTTGGCAGCGGCGGAAGAGAGCATGCGATCGCATGGAAGGTCGCACAGAGCAAGAAGGTCGATAAGATCTACTGTGCACCGGGCAATGCAGGTATTTCTGAAGTAGCGGAGTGCGTGCCGATCGGTGCCATGGAATTTGATAAATTAGTTGCTTTCGCGAAAGAAAAAGAGATCGATCTTACCGTAATCGGTATGGATGATCCGCTTGTAGGCGGAATCGTTGATGTCTTCGAGAAAGAGGGACTCCGTGTATTCGGACCGAGAAAGAACGCGGCGATCCTCGAGGGTTCCAAGGCATTCTCCAAGGACCTTATGAAGAAGTACAATATCCCGACAGCGGCTTATGAGACATTTACAGACCCGGAAAAGGCGCTGGAGTATCTTGAGACCGCAAAGATGCCGATCGTACTGAAGGCAGACGGTCTTGCGCTTGGAAAGGGCGTTCTGATCTGCCAGACATTGGAAGAGGCAAAAGAGGGCGTTAAGACCCTGATGATGGATAAGAAGTTCGGCTCCGCGGGTGATGAGATCGTCATCGAGGAGTTTATGACAGGCCGTGAGGTATCCGTACTGTCCTTCGTGGACGGAAATATCGTGAAGATCATGAGCTCCGCCCAGGATCACAAGCGTGCGAAGGACGGCGACCAGGGCTTAAATACCGGTGGCATGGGCAACTTCTCTCCGAGCCCGTTCTACACGAAGGAAGTCGACGAGTTCTGTAAGAAATATATCTACCAGCCGACCGTTGACGCCATGAAGGCGGAGGGAAGACCGTTCAAGGGAGTTATCTTCTTCGGACTTATGCTGACACCGGACGGACCGAAGGTTCTCGAGTACAACGCGAGATTCGGCGACCCGGAGGCGCAGGTCGTTCTCCCAAGACTGGAAAACGATATTGTGGACGTCTTCGAGGCATGTATCGACGGAACGCTCGATCAGGTCGACTTAAAGTTCGACAATGACCGCGCGACAGTATGTGTGATCTTAGCGTCCGACGGCTACCCGGTAGAGTATAAAAAAGGATTCCCGATCGAGGGACTTGAGAAGTTCAAGGGAAAAGACGATTATTATGTCTTCCACTCCGGCACAAAATTCAACGAAAACGGTCAGATCGTCACCAACGGCGGCCGTGTCCTCGGTGTGACCGCCACCGGAAAAGATCTGAAGGAAGCCAGAAAGAAGGCTTATGAGGCTACGGAATGGATATCATTTGAGAATAAGTATATGAGACATGATATTGGTAAGGCGATCGACGATATTCACTCATAACCTAAAAGGTCCAATGAATCTCAAAATCTCCATTTGAATTGATCATTATATGATTGATCAATAGGCAGACGAGATTGTGCTTTTCGGTATCATCCAATTCATCAATGTTGGACATGGACAGGATACTTTTCACATCGGCAGTATCTTTCTGATCAGCTGTAGCATTCTCAATTTCAAGAGAGAGGGTATCTCTTTCGGAATAGAGGATCTGCAGCTGATTTTCTATATCCTTTTCTTCGACTGAACCAAGCGAGTAGAGCCTGATCGTGCGGGCAATTTGCTTTTGTATATTTTCCAGACGTTTATTTAATGTTTCAACAAGAGATGAAGAGTCCGCAGCGGGGGAATTGGAAACTTCATCAAAATAATCAGGATCCAGCTGGAGATGACGGATTTCATTTAAAACAGCATTGTCTAAGACCTCGACTCTTATGTTGGGAGACATACATTTTGGAGATCCATCACGCCAGTTGTAAGCACGATTACGACATTTGTAATATTTATAGCGATGCTTTTTCGTGCCTACATAATGAGCAGAATATGTGGCCCCACAGGAAGCACATCGGCATAGCCCAGAGAGAAGATACTGACCGTAGTGCCCGGTATGTTCTTTTTTGTAGTATTCAGCGATCTGGGTAACCTTTTTCTGAACTTCATTAAATGTGGTTTCGTCTATAAGTGGTTCGTGGATCCCGTTAATATATCCAGTATTTGTTTTTATCTTTCCAATGTAGATAGGATTTTGCAGTATTAAAGAAATCGTATTATAACCAACTTTATAAGGTCCATATTTGGTAGTGTATCCAGACATGGAGCGGGCAATATCAGAATAGGAATATCCGCGGATCGCCAGATCGAAGATCTGTTTAACCTGCGCTGCTTCGTATTCGTTCGGGATAAGATAGTCGTTAATAAAGTCATAGCCGATTGGGACATTTCCGCCGCCGTGCCATTTTCCCTGCTTTGCCCGCCCTTCCCGTCCCATTGCCATTCGTTCCTTAATTTGTTCCCGCTCTAACTGCGCGAAGACACTTAAAATTCCGATCATGGCCCGCCCAAACGGGGTACTGGTATCAAAATTTTCCGACATGGAGATGAAATCCACATGGTTTGTAAGGAAAAGGTCCTCGATAATATAGAGGGTATCTTTCTGGGAACGGGATAATCGATCCAGTTTGTAGACAAGAACGGTATCAAAACGTTTTTGTGTGCAATCAGCAAAGAGCTTTTGGAGAGATGGACGGTTCATATTTCCGCCAGAAAAGCCCGGATCCGTATATACTTTATAGATCTTCCAGGAATGAGCTTCGCAGAATTTTGTAAGCCGGTCGATCTGCTCCGAAATGGAATATCCTTCAACGGCCTGTTCCTGGGTGGAGACCCGGACGTAAATAGCGACTTTTTTCATATAACACCTCCAGAAAAAGGTATAAAAAATACACCCCTTGCCGAGATGCCTGGAAGATGATATAATTCAGTTGTTCAGGCTGATTATATCTTTCCGGAGCATCCGGCAAGAGAAAATCTATGAAAATCCGTTCGGTGCTGGTAACACCGGGCGGTTTTTCTATTTATGTGATTTGACAAATTATTTCCGGACCTGTATAATATACTTAACGAGAGAGCCGAAAGCTAGAGTACACCTAGCCGCCGGCAAGCATCAACCTAAAAAATAGCGCCTTATCTTACCAGGACGAGGGCGCTATTTTTTGTGTGTAAAATAAGCAACGAGGGTTATTACAGCACAAAGCATAATTACAAACTGAAACAGATCAGAATATGTAACCATCAGCACCAGCCTCCTTTCACTTTCGTGTCCGGCGGCTGACATAATCGCCCCTTCGGTTCCCCGGGTAAGTATATTATTTTCAAGGTTCGTTCTATATCTTTTCCATCACCGCCAAGTGCGGTTCAAACATGATCACATATCCATCCAGCTCTGTGTAGCAGCCGTATTTTTCCCGGTAGCATTCCAAGGCTTCGTTCAGAAATTCTTCTGACACTTCCAGACATTCTGACAATTCATGCAAGTTATGGCAATGGTTCCGGTATCCCAGGATGATCCCGGAGAGTCCGATCCGACGGTCGTAGGCCCACAGCCTTGCAAGATGTTCCTGTTTGCGATTAGCCACATCATTCTGATCTAAAATATTGCCGACTGTCATGCGGTGGTGACCAAGCTCTTCCGCGAGAACACAGGACTTTTCTACCGTGGTCATATCCTGACGGATAGCTACCGTACCATCACAATACAGACCGCGGATTCGGTTGTTGTCGAAAGGATAGTCGATCACATTGACTCCATCTTCGCGGGCTTCTTCCTGTAGATATTCGTATGAATTCATAAGAGCCTCCGTAAAAATTATTCCTCCATAAAATACTGACAGCGGTTCCGATAATAATCCTGTTCCAGATGGAATAGAGAACACATTTTTGCCACGGATCCGTTTTCACGATATTCTTTCAACGCTTCCAGATATTCCGGCCGGTGAGCATCCTCTATGATCAACGGTGAAAGATTATGACGCAGGCATTCCCTGAAAAGGATCATTCGACCAGTGCGTCCGTTTCCATCCTGGAAAGGATGAATGCTTTCATAGCGAACATGAAATTCAGCCAGAATTTCAAGAGTGACATCCTGGGAGGAATACCAGGAGAGCAGTTTTCCCATTTCTTCCGGAACTTTGCTTGGAAGAACTGTCTCATACATACCGACAATGTTCGGACGTTTCTTGTAGTCACCGATCGCATACCCGTTGGCGCGATCCTCAAAGACACCGCTTTTCAGTTCATAGTGGAACTGTTTGATCAGTTCCTGGCTGAGAGGCTGGTCAATTGTTTCTAACATCTTATTGAACATTAAGAAATGTCCGTTCATTTCCTCTACATCTTTTGTACGATAATAATCATCTGATTTTGGAAGTGTGCCGGTATCAAAGAGAGATGCCGTCTGTTCTTCCGTCAGAGCGCTGCCTTCGATTTTATTGGAGTTATAAGCAAGTAAGCGCTGAGTGAGACCGTAGATTCCGGAGCGGTCACGGCGCTTCCATTCTATTTGAAAACGTTCCAGCAGGAACTGAATAAATTCTGTAGTTGTCATGTGCGTCTCCTTTCTGGGGATCATGATTTCTTTCTATTCTTAACAAATTCAGCGAACTGGCGGATCTCATCCAGCTCATCCTCTGTGAAATCGTCACCGTCGAAGTGGGCGGCGATGGTGGTAGGTTGATAGTTATTTTCTGCAACCATTCGCTCCAATTCATCCGCGGTAATTCCTAAAGCATTACATATTTTACAAACATTTATATAACCGGCTTTTTCTGCCCCACGCTCTAAGATTGCTTTTACTGTAGAGTAGGGAAGACCAGATATCTTTACAATATCAGAAACCTTCATGTTTTTTGAGTCCATCAATTTCCGTAGTAATTCAGCTCTTTGATCCATGTGTATACCTCCTACGATGATATTACAATATTGCGCCAAAAAAGTAAACACAGAATTGCAAAATTCTGCAAATAATATGTTGATATTTGCGCAATAATGCAATATAATAAAGGTATGAATTGCAGAATTGCGCAATTTGAAGGAGGTGAAAAAGTTGTGCACGGTAAAAATTGATAATCTTGAGGCTGAGATGAAAAGAAAAAAGTCTCTCGCCTTGAAATTGCAACATATCTGGGAGTTTCATATAGAACGATTCATTCGAGATTCAATGGTAAAGTGCCGTGGGAATATTCAGCATGTGTGAGAATTAGAGATCACTTTTTCCCAGAACACACATTAGAATACCTGTTCGCAACAGAGGACGAGAGGGGGTGAGAGAGAACGGACCAAATGAAGAAGACAATATTAAACCTAGATTATTCACGGATCAGCCGTGAAAGTGGCTGAAAGCCACATAGTTACTGTATTTTAGCTGAATATTGCTTTTCACCTATCAAGTGAATGAAAAAAGAGCATCCATTTGTGGT
>OGMW01001069.1_pt1 | contig 26049 bp, 32 predicted proteins | sample 1573281 | NCBI WGS metagenome assembly OGMW01 (sample SAMEA2581907, study PRJEB24529) | metagenome | biome: Human gut stool | place: China | collected 2011 | reverse complement strand
GACAACCGGCGAAAAAATAAAACAGATCAGGATCAGCAAGAGGCTGACGCAATCAGAACTGGGGAAGCGCTGCGGAATGGCAGACTCCCAGATCGGCGTATATGAGCGCGGGGAAAGCAAACCAAGAGAGGCAACACTCGCCCGGATCGCTGAGGCGCTCGACGTAGATCTGGCCGCATTGAAACAGCAACAGAAAGGAGCAACACCATGAGAACACGGTTTATTTATATCTGCTCCCCGTGCCGGGGAGACATGGAAAAGAACATCACCAAGGCGCAGAGCTACTGCCGGGAAGCCGTCGAGCTTTTCCCGGACGTGGTGCCGATCGCGCCGCACGTCTATTGTACGCAATTCATGGACGACACCAACCCGAAGGAACGGGCCCTCGGCATGGAGCTGGGGATCTCGCTGCTGAGCATGTGCTCGGAGATCTGGGTGTACGGTATCGACAATCCAAGCGAGGGCATGAAGGCCGAGATCGAATACGCGAAGGAGCACGGGATCCTCGTCCGGGACGCCGTGGAAGTCTACCAGCACACCGGCGAGGAACTGCCGGACGCTGAGCTGGGCGACGCGCTGATCGTCCTCCCCTCTCACGTCGGCAGCCTGAACGGGATCGCGGCCGTGGAGTCCACCACCGTGAGGATCTCCGGCGAGGCCGTCATGGAACTGGCGAACGAGCTCAGGAAGCACCGCGGCCATGACATAACGCTGGAAGCAGATCAGGGGGCGACTAAATGAGCTGGGACACGGTGCCGGGGAAAAATCGCGAGGGCTACCCGGATCCGACAGCTGCGACCGCTCTCTCAAACGTCCAGCGCAGCCAGCGCGGGCTCCAGAGTAAGCGAGCCGGGGAACACTTCGAGAACCTGCTCGCCGCGAGTCTGGGCTGGTATCGTGACAAGGGCGTGGCCTTCGTCGAAAAGACGCCGGAGCCTATGCGCCCGTTAAGGCCACCCAACCGGCAGGGCCAGTTCCTCGCCTGCTATACCAAGCAGGCCCAGCCGGACTATGGCGGCACCCTGAAGGGCGGCCGGAGCATCTACTTCGAGGCCAAGCACACCGACGACGAGCGCATCGAGCAGCGCCGGCTCACTCAAGAGCAGCAGGACGACCTCGAGTACGGGCGACTGACTCAGGAGCAGATCGACAGCCTGACAGAGCACCACCGCCTCGGCGCTGCCGCCTTCATCATGGTGAGTTTTGGCCTGCAAGACTTCTACCGGGTGCCGTGGGAAGTATGGCGGGACATGAAAAGCATATACGGCCGTAAACACATAAAGCAGCCGGAGCTCGAACCCTACCGCGTGCAATATATCGCCGGAGTGCTCAAACTGCTGGAGGGCATAGAGCTGGACTACAACGCAGAAACGGAGGGCAAGGCGTGACACTACCGATCGGGGAATATTTGAGACAGTGGATCGAACTCAGCACGACAGAGGGGCAAAGAGGCAGGCGTCCGCTACTGCTGCCGCCGGGCCGTAAATGCTGCCCGTGCTGCAACGGGCTGGCGCTTTTCGGACAGCACCGAGGGCAAGCGGTATGTGAGCCGCTGAACACCAGCCTCCACGCAAGCGAGGCGGGCCGAGATATTCACACATTCATGGACAAGAAAGTCACCGAAAGCATGTGCAAGACCGGAGGCGACGGCTGCCCGATCCGCGAGGCAGGAAGAAACGCAAGACCAAGGAAAGGAGAAAATGACGCATGAATGAGGCATTATTAAGCAGCAAGAACCTGAGCTGGTGTACACCGGCCGACTTTTTCGCAGAGCTTGATCGGGAGTTCCATTTTGACCTCGATCCGGCCGCGACCGATAAAAGCGCCAAGTGCGCGAGATACTTCACACCGGCCGACGACGGCCTGAAAATGGACTGGGGGGGGGTGCCGCGTGTTCTGCAATCCTCCGTATGGCCGCCAGATCGGCGACTGGGTGCAGAAAGGCTACGAGGAAAGCCAGAAACCGGGCACACTCGTGGTTATGCTCATACCTTCAAGGACGGACACCTCATATTTTCACGACTACATACTACACGGGAAGGCCGACGAGATCCGCTTCCTGCGGGGGCGGCTCAAATTTACGGACGAGGACGGAAACGCCAAGGACGCGGCACCCTTCCCCTCTGCTGTCATTGTGTGGCGTAGCCCGGACATGGCTCAGAGTGTCAAGGACATGGTGCTGGAGCTGATCCGGGGCGAAGCTATGACGGCGAACGAGATCGCGGCCGTTCTGGCTGGCAGGGGTGTGAAGGTAAGCCGCAGCGACGTGGGCCCGATCCTCACCAAAGCGCAGGCAGCAGGAAAAGCAACAAACGCCGGAAAGCGGGCGTGCAGCGTGACGGGGCGCTCCGCTATCGTCTGGAAGGCAGAAAGCGAGGGATAAATGAAAGCAATAACAATATGGCAGCCGTGGGCCTCTCTTATAGCCTGCGGCGCTAAAAAATACGAGACGAGAGGCTGGCCCACAAAGTACCGAGGGCCGATCGCTATCCATGCAGCGGCAAAAGATCCCCGGACTCTCCCGCAGGAAGTCCACAAAGCTCTGGGACAGTATGCTGGATATGCGGGACAAAACGGGTTAAAACTGGGACAGCTCGACGAACTGCCGCGCGGCGCTATTATAGCCACCGCTGAGCTTGTGAACGTCTGGCACATAGTACACAACCCCGGCACCGACGTGGACATGGCGAAGAATATCCCGATCGGAGCCGAAAGCCTCACCACGGATAAGCACGCGCCAGACTTCGGCGACTACTTCGTCCCGACCGAGCAGGAAATGGAGCTCGGCGACTGGACACCGGGCCGGTATGCGTGGGAGCTCCAGAACGTCACCTTCCTGCCAGATCCGATACCGGCAAAGGGGAAGCAGGGGCTCTGGAACTGGGAGGCGTGCCTGCTGCTGAGGCATAAAGGCCGCGACAGCTGGGATCGTCCGGTTTATGAGGACGAAACCGGGAAGCTCTGGAAAGACGTTGAGCCGAGGGCCGACGACGCGCCGAAGTTATGCAGCGCTCTGTATAATGCCTTCGACGGGGAACCGGACACGCCGCTGGAGGTTATGAAGCGATACAAGGACAAGGCGATCGTATTCATACCGAAGCGCGACACATGGACATGGTAAGGAGGCGAGCACATGGGAACAAGCACATGTAAGAGCTGCGGGAAGCCGATCCTCTGGATCCGCACCCGCTCCGGCCGTTCAATGCCGTGCGACACTCGGCCGGTAAACTACCGTGTAAAGCCCGGAGGCAGCACTAAGCTGGTGACGCCTGCCGGGGACGTGATAAGCTGTGAAACCGTGGACGATCCGGCAGAGGCTCAGGGCTGGGGCTATACACCGCACTGGAGCACCTGCGACGCCCCGGACTCATTCAGAAGGAGGACAAAACAGTGAACAAAGAAAAGACAAGGCTCTGCCCCTTCAAAAAGCAGATTAAAAAGACATTTAGACGCGGGAAACACGGAGAACCCGACATGATCGTGAGTGATCGCCTCGGCTACTGCGCCGGTGAGCGCTGCATGGCATACAAGGACGGGCACTGTCTCCGGCTTGAAAAAATAGAGGACATACCGCTGAAAGTGAGGAAAAGGAAATGATCGCACTCAACATTCTGCTGGGCGTCGTGGCGGCGGTACTGCTGCTCGGCGTTCTGGGCGAAAAAGACAACCAGCGCCACAAGTCGATCACGATCGCGTTCGTGGCCGTGATCGCTCTCATTATCTGCATGAATACGATTTTTTAAGGAGGACACAAAAATGGGATATAAACCGAAGATCATCACCGGAAAAGTGACCGGGACGGGCTGGCCGATTGACGGCCATGTGCTCTACTTCTCCCAGTGGGACTATGACAACCGCGACAGCTGGCACCTCTACGGCTGGGACGACGCCGACGACGAGGCCGTCATGGAGACAATGTTCATCACTGAGACGGCGGCCGGGCTCTGCTGCTATGAAACGCTGGAAACCTTCGCAGAGGTATGGAGGGCAAAGAAATGGGAGCCGGAGGGCGTGTTCTGTCTGGAGCTCGATCAGGTGGAAGTCATAGAGGTGAAGCAGGAAGAACAAAAGGACGAAACCCGCGAGAAGCTCCGCAAGTTCGGCATTGACCTGACGCCGAGGAAAGACGGCGAGAAGGGCGGGATCCTCTGCCTGCCTCTCGACGAGAACCTGAACGGGGACACCAAGGCCAAGCACCCGGACTGGGAGCTGATCGACTGCCCGAACTGCGGACGCAAGTGCTGGAAAGCTCCTGAAGCTGAGAAACTCAAAAAAGAGCAGGGCGTCCAGTGGCTCTGTACACGCTGCGCTCTGGAGGCGGGCCTCGTCTCACCCTACCGGCAGAACAACACACCACACCCGGAGGGAAACCGGGCGCAGAGAAGGAGGGCGAAACGTGAAAAGAGGAAATAATAAGCTCTACGCTCTCACCCTTCTGATCGCAACACCGGCATGGATCGCGATCCTGATCGCTAAGGGCCGCGGCACAATCGGCATAAACTGGCCCACCGCTATTCTGGGGGCCGTCTGGATCCCTGCGCTGACTCTCGCCGCCCTTCTGGGGCTCACCGGCGTGCTCGTCCTGCTCCATGCGGTCACGAAGCGGATCCACGAATGGAAACGCCGCCGGAAAGTCGCCCGGACGCTCTGGGAGTCCATGGAGGGGCTCACGCTGAACAATATCGGCCCGATCTACGGCATAAGGCGGCAGCCGGGCGAAAAGAACCGGAGCTACAAGCGCAGGATCCTGAAAGCAGCCCGGACACTGGACACCGTGAACGTGCAGAACGCACCAACACCGGCGACCGGCCAGAAGCTCGACGCGATCGCAAAAAAGCACGGGCTCAGGCGCTACCCGCACGAGACAGACGAGCAGCTCCAGAGCCGGATCCGGGAGGCTGTTCTCAAAAATCTGGAGGGAGGACGCAAAAATGGCAGAGTATAGACCAGAGGCAGAGCCGAAAGCATGGGCTGACAGCGTGCCGGTATTCTGCGCACACGACGCGATCGTGGACGTCGCCAAGCTGGTGCCGAACCCGAAGAACCCGAACCAGCACCCGGACAACCAGATCCAGCTACTCGGCCGGATAATCAGGCAGGCGGGCTGGAGGCAGCCGATCACCGTCTCGAAGCGCTCCGGCTTCATAGTGAAAGGCCACGGACGCCTCGCTGCTGCCCTTCTGGAAGGAATGAAGGAGGCACCGGTGGACTATCAGAACTACACCACCGAGGCCGAGGAATACGCCGATCTGGTGGCTGACAACCGGATCGCAGAGCTGGCAGAGACGGACAACAAGCTGCTGGCTGACATTTTCGCAGAAATCGACACCGGCGAGATCCCAATGGAGCTGACCGGGTACACGGAGGACGAGGTGGAGGGACTCGTCACCGCGCTGTCAGAAGCCCTCCACAATGACCTGAACGAACCGGACGAAATACCGGAGACGCCGGAACCAGAGGAAACAGTCACCCAGAAGGGCGACCTCTGGATCCTCGGCCGCCACCGTGTCGTCTGCGGAGACGCCACCAGCGAACGGGATCGGGAGCTGCTGCTGGACGGCGCACACCCGGAGATCCTGCTCACCGATCCACCCTACTGCTCCGGCGGCTTCCAAGAGTCCGGGAAAGTAACCGGATCCATAGGCTCGAAGCAATCGGACGGGAAAGGCGGCTACACCACGCCGACGATCAGCAGCGACAACCTCTCAACACGAGGCTATCAGGTGCTAATGAAGGCCGTGCTCGGAGCCGTGGACGTCAAAGTGGCCTATCTCTTTACAGACTGGCGCATGTGGGTGTATCTGTTCGACCTCGTGGAAGGCTCCGGCCTCGGCGTGCGGAATATGATCGTGTGGAACAAGAAAAGCCCCGGCATGGGGAACGGCTGGAGAGCCCAGCACGAGCTCGTCATGTTTGCACACCGCACAAAGCCAAAGTGGGACAATCACAAGGGCTACGGCAACGTGCTGGAGGCCACCCGCTCCGGGAATGAGCTTCACCCGACACAAAAGCCGGTGGAGATACTGGAGAAGCTGCTGGACAATACCGACTGGGCCGAGGGAGTGCTCGATCCCTTCGGAGGATCAGGCACGACGCTGATCGCAGCCGAGAGCGCCGGACAGCCTGCCTATCTCATGGAAATGGAGCCCCGGTTCGTGGACGTGATCGTGCGGCGCTACATCAAGAGCACCGGAAAGACGAGCGGGATCGAGCTAATAAGGAAAGGCAAAACAGTGGGCCGTGACCGCTACGAGCACTTTTTCACGGAATAGAACGACAAGGAGGTGGAAGCCATGGCAAAGGAGAAGCAGCCAAAGGAGACAGACGAAATAAAGCAAAGGCTGGAGAGTTACGCAGCACTCCAGCGGAAAATTGACAACCAGATCGAAAGGCTGGAGAACCTGATCGCGACCATGGGCTCCCCTTCCACCCCGAACCTCACCGGGCTGCCGAGCGGAGGCGGTGACGGAACAAGCAAGATCGAGAGGCAAGTCGCCAGAAAAGACGAGCTGGAGGAAAAGATCCGGCGCATGATAAAGGAGGAACGGCAGCTGCGCAGAGAGCTGGAGCAGCTCATTGAGAAGCTGAAAAACCCGGACGAGCAAACCGTCATTGAAATGCGGTACATAGACCGGGCAAAGTGGTGGACAGTATGCGCCGCCCTCTACTCCACCGAGCCGGACTACGAAGAAAAGGCCGACAAGTACCTGAAACGCACCTTTAAGCTCCACGGCTCTGCCCTACAAGCCCTCGCAAGGCTAAGCATAGAAGAACCCGGCAACGTATGAGAACGCCCGCCAGAAAGCCACACACGGCCTCTGGTGGGCTTTTTCTATGCTTCGGTGGATAACTCAGGGAGTAAAGGGGATAAAAGGGGATAAAAAGGGATTGTAAGAGACAAGGAAAAGGTGCTACTCTGTACAATGCAGCAACCGTCTGGAGAGCTCGAAAGGCTCCGGGCGGTTTTTCTATGCCCTGAACCTCCAGAAAAAAACCGGGGGGAGGGTAAATTTTCAGGAAGGGAGCCACGCGCATGAGTGACCTATTCTACACCGGGCGATCAAGGCGCACGAGCGGAGCCTTCTCTGTAACCATGCGAGACGGGGCAAAGCTGGCAAAGAAGCTGGAGAAGCTAAAGGACGGAGGCGAGACAGCGATCAAGAGAACCGTGTCGGACTTCACGGCCAGAGCTCCGGCATGGGTGAGTAAAGGGATCCGGCAACATTATGGCGTGGACACCGCAGCAATTAAGGAGGCGGGGCCCAGATCAAAACGGGGGGCCACTTCGATCAGAGTGTCCGGGGTAAGCGTTGACGGGGCCACGCTCGAATACAAAGGCCGAACGCTGACGCCAATTCATTTCAAAATGTCGCCAAAGTCAAGGCCAACAGCTCAGCAGGCGAAGCAACTCAGAGTACCCGGCCAAGCAATAGCGACAGCCAAAGGCTCGCCCGTAGCCATGGTGCGACCACCTAAGAAGTACACCGTCAAAGCGACCATACTCAAAGGGGGCCGCGCGTCCATGAAACCGGGAACATTCATAGCCGCAGGAAATGGCGGGGCCTCCCTCCCCTTCCAACGCACGGGGGAGGGACGCACCCCGATTGAGGCAGTCCGCACCCTATCCGTGCCGCAGATGATAAGCGGCAAGGCCAAGGAAACGATCGAGGAATTGATCGGCACCAATCTGGAGAAGCGCTTCGAGCACCACGTCCAGCAGGCCATGAAGTAAAGGCCAAGGCGACAAGCCAAGCGACCAAACCAAAGCGAAGCAAACAAAGCAAAGCAAAAGCAACCAAAAGAAACGAAAGAAAAAGCGAACAAAACCGAAGCAAAAGCAACCAAAGCAGCGCGAAGCAATCGCGCGAATTTTTTTCGACAAGCCGCAAGGTACTGTGACAACTCCGCAGAGCCCTGCGGTGCTCGCGAGCCCAAAACTCGCGCAGACTCCAAAAAAATTTTTTAGGCCGTTTCGTTTCGTTTGGACACCGGAAAGGAGGTGACGCCATGGCAGACGCGCCGAAACAAAACCTGCAAACCACGAGCACAATCGCAAAACTTTTCGAGCTCGACGAGCGCCGGGTGCAGCAGCTCGCAAAGTCTGGCGTAATCCCCGCGGCGTCCACCCGTCCGTACAAGTTCGATCTGCTCCCGACAATCAAGGCGTACATAAAGCACCTGCGGGAGAAGGCCAACGGCAAGGAAGCCAAGACCGCAGACACCGCGAAGGCTGAGGCCGACAAGCTGCGGGCTGAGGCCGACCTCAAACAGAGCAAGGCCAAGATCGCAGAAATGCAGCTCAAAGAGCTGGAAGGGAAAATGCACCGGAGCGAGGACGTGGAGGCCATGACGAACGACCTCGTGTTCACTGTCCGTAGCATGATAATGGCGCTGCCCGGCCGTCTGGCTATGGACGTAGCTCAGGCAGCCAGCGCGGCCGAAGCCTCGGCGCTGATCCGCTCCGAGTGCCACAAAATCCTGAACGAGCTCGCGGGCTACAAATACGATCCCGAAGCATACAAGCGGCGGGTGCGGGATCGCGAAGGCTGGAGCGAGGCGCTCGCTGATGAAGCCGACGACTAAAAGAGCCGCACAAAAGCTAAACGCGGCCATAGGCCCGGCCGTCCGCAACTTCAAGCCGCCGGAGGATCTAACGGTGGCAGAATGGGCCGATAGACACCGCCGCCTATCGCCGGAAACCTCCGCAGAGGCAGGCCCGTGGCGTACCTCGCGCACGCCCTACCTCCGGGAGCCTATGGAAGCGTTCACCGATCCAAAGGTGAAGAAAATCGTCATGGTGGCGGCTTCTCAGGTTGGAAAATCTGAGCTCGAATTGAACATAATCGGCTATATCATAGACCAAGATCCGGGCTCTATCCTCTATGTGCAGCCCTCACTCGACGACGCCCGCAAGTTCTCCCGGCTGCGTATCGCTCCAATGATCCGGGACAGCAAGGTGCTGAAAGCCAAAGTCTCGGACGTGAGGACGAGGGACTCAGGGAACACGATCCTCCAGAAGTCCTTCCCCGGCGGTATGCTGACGATCACCGGCTCCAACAGCGCCTCGGCTCTGGCCTCCACTCCGGCCCGGTACATAATCGGCGACGAGCGCGACCGCTGGGCTATAAGCGCCGGAACCGAGGGCGATCCGTGGGCTCTGGCAGAGGCCAGACAGACCACGTTCTACAATGCGAAGGCCGTCGAGGTATCAACGCCGACCATTAAGGGCTCGTCCAATATCGCGGACAGCTTCGAGCAGGGCACACAAGAGCGCTGGTGCCACCAGTGCCCTGAGTGCGGCGAGTACGGCGAGATCATATTCGACCGGATCCACTTCGAGCACACCCACAAGAGGATCCGCGGGAAAAAAGTCTACAAGATAACCGGCCCGATCACATGGGCCTGTCCTCATTGTGGGTGTATCAGCACCGAGGAAACCATGCGACGGCAGCCTGCGAAGTGGATCGCAGAGAACCCGGAGGCATACACCACCGGCGTGCGCTCCTTCTGGCTGAACGCCTTCTCGTCCCCGTGGACACCGTGGGAGAAAATCTGCCTCAAATTCCTGCAAGCACTGGACGATCCTCAGAAGCTAAAAGTCGTTTACAACACGCTGCTGGGCCAGCTCTGGGAGGATCGCGGAGACATGCCGGACGAGGAAGGCATGATGGCCCGCCGCGAGGACTACGGCACCAACGCCGACGGCTCACCGGTGGAAGTACCGGAGGGCGTTCTCGTCCTCACCTGCGGAGTGGACACTCAGGACAACCGGCTGGAGTATGAAGTCGTAGGCCACGGCCACTACGGCGAAACGTGGGGCATAAAAAAGGGCTACATCATGGGAAAGCCGGACACCGACGAAGTGTGGGAACGTCTCGACGACGTGATCGAACATGTCTACCACTTCAAGGACAGCCAGCGCGGGCTCAGGATCTCGATCACCTGCGTGGACTCCGGCGGCCACTACACGCAAGAGGTGTACCTGCGCTGCCGGGCCCGGAAAAACAAGCGCGTTTTTGCTATCAAGGGCGGCAACGGCGAGGGGATCCCCTTCGTGACGCCTCCCTCTCAGGTCAAGATCGTGATAGACGGGCAGACAATCGGCAAGTGCTGGCTCTACACTCTGGGCGTAGACGCCGGGAAAGAGATCATAATGTCAAGCGTGCTGGTGCAGGAAGCCGGGCCGAAATATTGCCATTTTCCCCTCGGCGAGTCCTACGGGTACGACTCTTATTATTTCAGCGGCCTGCTGTCTGAGAAGCTGGAGCTCACCCAGACAAAACGAGGCAACCGCTGGACGTGGGTTAAGCTGCCCGGCCACGAAAGAAACGAGGCCCTCGACTGCCGCAACTATGCGCTGGGAGGCTTCAAGATCATAAACCCAGACATGCAGGCGGTGGAGAAAAGGCTCAAAAGCCTGCCCGCCAAAAAGGCACCGAAGAAACCTGCAGCACAGCAGCGGCCGCGCCGGAACAATGCGGCCAACCTTTACAACGACGACTGGTAAGGAGGCAGACACATGACAAGACGACGATCGAAGGAAGCCGTGCGCACAGAGCTGGAAAGGACGCGCACCCGGCTGGATCTCTATCTGGCCCGCGAGCAGGAAATGCTCAGCAAGGACGGCGTGCAGCTCTACACGATCGGCTCCAGAAATTTGCAAAGATACCAGACACCGCTCACCGCTATTCAGGCTGAGATCGAAAGGCTCAGGAAGCGGATCGACGAGCTGGAGGCAGAACTGGCGGGCGGCAGCGCTCGCCGCGCGGTGGGAGTAGTCCCCCGCGACTGGTAACGGGTAAACGCCGGGATCCCCGGCTTTACTACGGCAACGCCCGGAGGGCAGGTTTCGCTCCTTTACTCCCCCGGCGCTGCCGTTTTTCATTTCAGACAAGGAGGTGAGAAAAACGAGGTACGACAAAAAGACGGGCCTTTATCTGCCGGAAACCATACGCCCGAAAAACAAAGGATACGGCGAAGCAGGGGCCAGCTGGAGCAAGCGGGCCGTGAAAGGCTTCAATGCTCCCAGCGGCTCCGCACATGAGGACATAGACTTCCACAACTTCACCATGAGGCAGCGGGCCCGCATGTTATACATGGCCGCGCCCGTGGCTACCTCAGCGATCAAGACCAACCGCACAAACGTGATAGGCGTCGGCCTCCGGCTAAAGAGCCGGATCGACCGGGAGGTGCTGGGACTCACGCCGGATCAGGCAGAAAAGTGGCAGAAAAACACCGAGCGGGAGTTCTCCCTCTGGGCGTCCGACAAAAGAGCCTGCGACGCCACCGGCATGAACAACTTCTACGGGCTCCAGCAGCTTGCGCTCGTGTCGTGGCTGCTCTCTGGCGACTGTATCGGCATAGTGAAGCAGCGCAAAACCACGCGGCTGCTCCCCTACTCCCTGCGGGTACACCTGATCGAAGCAGACCGGATCGCAACGCCGACCGGCTCCGGCCTCGGCACGTCTCTGTTATACACCACCGGGAAGAACCCGGACAACGGGAACACCATATACGACGGCGTGGAGGTAGACAAGGACGGCATGGTGGTGGCCTACCATATCCGCAGCACATACCCCTTCGAGCTCGGCGCACCGCTGAGGACGGAGTGGGCCCGCGTTCTGGCATATCAGGAACACACCGGACTCCCCAACGTGCTGCACGTCATTGACACGGAGCGCCCGGATCAGTACCGTGGCGTGAGTTATCTCGCGCAGGTGATCGAGCCGCTGCTCCAGCTCAGGCGCTACACAGAGTCCGAGCTCATGGCTGCGGTGATCGAGTCCTTTTTTACTGCCTTCATAAAGACGGAGGCGTCAAAGGAGGAAATGCCGTTCAACGAAGTGGACGAGGAAGCAGAGCGAGAGCCGAAAAACCCGAACGACTACAACATGGGGCCGGGACAAGTCAACATTATGGATCCCGGCGAGGACGTCGTTTTCGCTGAACCGAAACACCCGAACGGGAGCTTCGACAAATTCGCGGAGGCGATCAGCTCGCAGGTGGGCGCTGCTCTGGAAATACCGGCCGATCTGCTGCTGAAAAAGTTCAACGCCTCATATAGTGCGAGCCGTGCGGCTCTGCTGGAGGCGTGGAAGGCGTTCAAAATGCGCCGGGAGTGGTTCGCTGACGATTTTTGCCGACCACTCTATGAAATCTGGATGAGCGAAGCGGTGGCCCGCGGCCGTATCTATGCGCCGGGCTTTTTCGACAATCCGGCGATCCATGCCGCATACCTCGGCAGCGAATGGCTGGGCCCGTCTCAGGGACAGCTCGATCCGGTGAAGGAAATCACCGCGGAGATCCTCGCGTGCAGCGAGGGCTTCTCTACTCACGAACAGAGCACGATCCGGCTCAACGGCGGCCAGTGGGACAGCAACGTGGAGCAGCTGCAACGCGAAAACGAAAAGCTCGACGGGCAGGCACCGGATCCGCACCAGAGCGGAGGCACCGGAGGGGCTCAGGAAGGCACTCAGGAGCCGCAGGAAGGCGACGAACCGGCAGAGGGGGACAACAACCCGCACAACCCGGAAACAGCCCGCAGGCGGGGCTCTGAGGCGCTCCGTAATCTCATTATAGCGGAGCAGATCAAACAATCCGTACAAGGAGGGCAAGCCAATGAAACAAAATAGCAGGCTGCGCATGGGGCCCGCCCCGGCACCGGCAGCAGCACCAACCGCCACGGCGACAAAGTTCTGGAACGTGGCGACCGTCGGAGACGACGAGGCCGAGATCACTCTCTACGGCGACGTAATGAGCCGCCAGCCGACTGACTGGTGGACGGGCGAACCTGAGCCCGGACTCTACATCACGCCGGAGGGCTTCATGGAGGATCTGGCAGCAGTCAAGGACAAGGGGCACATCACCGTCAAGCTGAACAGCTGCGGCGGGGATCTGTACACCGGGATCGCAATCCACAACGCCCTGAAAGCGCTCAGCGGCGAGGTGAACGTCGTCGTGGAGGGTATCGCGGCAAGCGCCGCCAGCGTGATTATGTGCGCCGGTGACACCGTGACCGTGTACCCCGGATCTCTCGTTATGATCCACGGCGTCAGTGTGTATCTCTGGGACAGCCTGAACATTCAGGACATGAAACAGCTTATGAAGGGAATGGACGCCAGCGAGCGGGCCGTGGCTGAAATCTACAACGCCAAGACCGGGATCGCGGTGGACACCCTGCGCGGCATGATGACAAAGGAGACGTGGCTCACCGGCCGGGAGGCTCTGGAGAAGGGCTTCGCCGACAATCTGCTGGAGGACGAGGAAGATCCCGACATGAGCATGAGCCACGACCGGAAAGTCCTCTACGTCAACGGCATAGGCCACAACGTCGAGGGGCTCCGGCATATACCGGGCACGATCCCGATCCAAAAAAGTGCTAAACCGGCCGCAAGACCGGCAGCAAATATAAGGCCGACCAATCAGGCGGCAAAACCAGAAGGAGGTAAAAACCACATGACACTCGAAGAACTGAAAGCTCAGGAGCCTGATCTGGTGAGCCAGATCGAGCAGGCCGCAACGAACGCGGCGCAGGCTCAGGCAAGTGCTGACGCGGTGACGGCTGAACGGAAACGCCTCGCAGACATTGACTCGATCGCGGCCTCTATCCCCGATCCGCAGCTCGTCCACGACGCGAAGTACGGAGACAACCCCTGCACCGCTCAGGAGCTCTGTTTCCGCGTTATGCAGCAGAGCGCAGCGTCCGGCCAGAACTTCCTCGCGAACTACGAGAAGGACGGCGCGGCCTCTGGCGTCGGCGACGTGGGCGCAGCTCCCAACGGAGGCGCGGGCGTCAATCAGGAAGAACAGGACGCCGCAGACATTCAGGCGGTAGTGGCCGCCTACAACCAGACAAAAGGAGGTATGAACTAATGAGCAGACTCGACGAAAACCTCGGCGGCGTGGGCTTCGATAACCTGATCGCCGACAGCTACCCGCCCACGGACGTGTTCAGCGTGCAGCTGACAGCCGGGCAGGGGATCCTCGAACGCGGCACCCTGCTGGCACGCAAAGACGACGGCACCATGGAAATGATCGCCACGGCCACCACGGGAAAGGCAAACGCCGTACTTGCGGAACCGGTAGACACCGGAGCGCCTGCGGCTGAAACTCAGGCAGACGGAGACAGCGAAACGGCAACGACCGATCCCGAAACGGTGCCCGGTATCGCATACCGCACCGGACATTTCAATACCAACCGGCTGATCGTAGCCGAGGGCTACGAAGTCACGGCAGCAGACAGAGAAGCGCTCCGCGTTGCGGGGATCCTGACCTCTGAGGCCGTGGAAATCTAAGAAGGAGGACAGAACAATGGCTTTTAATTATTATGACACCCACCACCTGCTTGCCTCCGTGCAGCAGCTCCCGCCCCTTCACACCTTCCTGCTGGATCGCTACTTCCCCACGAACGCAGCGACCGACATTTTCGCCACCGACGACGTGCTGGTGGAATACAAGAAGGGCTCCAAGAAGGCGGCACCGTTCGTCGCTCCCCGCAAGGGCGGGATCACGATCCTGCGCGACGGCTACACTATGAAGCGCTTCACGCCTTCCTATATCGCACCGAAGCGCCCGCTCACCGTTGATGAACTGAAAAAGCGCGGCTTCGGTGAAGCCCTCTACACCAAGCTGACACCGCAGCAGCGGCAGGGCGTCATTATTCTGGGCGACCTCGACGAACTCCGCGCCATGAACATGCGCCGCAAGGAGGCCATGGCGTCCGAGGTGATTTTCACAAACGGCTGCGTCATGGACGAGTATGTGGACGACCTGCACAACTTCGAGGAAAAAGAGGTGCGGTACTATGACGGCGAGAAGAACCCGGCGATCTATACCCCGTCCGCCACTCTGGACACCACAGAGACAAGCGGGAAGCGTTTTCTCGCAGACGTGGCAGCCATGGGCTACATGCTGACGTCCCGCGGGCTCGCCTTCACCGAGGTGCTGGTGGCTCCCGACGTCGCCGACGTGATCCTCGCGAATGAGTGGATCCTGCGCCTGCTGGACAACCGCAACTATCAGATCGGCGGCGTGGATCCCGCCGTCCTTCCCTCCGGCGCGACCAAGATCGCCCGCCTCAACGTCAAGGGCCGCATGATCGACTTCCTGAGCTATGAGGACACCTACACCGAAGTGGACGGCAGCGTCAAGCCCTTTATCCCTGCGGGTATGATCGCAGCGGGCGCACCGAACGCCGGGCGCACCGTGTACGGCGCGATCACTCAGGTGGAGCAGTCCGACGGCGAGTTCCACACCTACACCGGCGTGGACGTGCCGAAGTACCTCAGCGACGCGAAGCACAATGTCCGCGAGGTGATCCTGAGCTCCGCGCCTCTCTGTATGCCGAACAATGAAAACCCGTTTATCACCGCCAAAATGCTGTAATTGAGGCAAAGAAAGGAGCAAAAGCATGGTAAAGATCAGAGTAACATGTGGAGGCTGCGGCATTGAGTACACGGACGAGCACGGCAACGCAAGGCACGCGCTGAAAACGGCCGAGGACGGCCCTTTTTTGTGTGACGCCAAGCAGGCCGAGCGCCTCGTCGGGCTGGGCGTGGCCGCCTATGTAACCACAAAGGAACCGGAAACGGCCGACGGCGATCAGGATCCGGGAGCAACCCCGGACACCCAGACCGGACACCTCTCTGCTGAGGATCTGGAAAAATGGGACTTCAACGACCTGCGCAAGCTCGCGGCCGACATGGGCGTGAAGCCCGAAGGCAAGAAAAAATCCGATTATATCGCCGCGATCGTAGCCGCAGAGGTTACGGCCGGTGACGACGAAGCAGAAAACGACGGCGAAGGCACGACGAGCTCCCGGATCTGGGAGCCGCCGATCCTGAGTAAAGGAGGCAAGAACATGATCCAAATGGTGAAAGGAACCTACGGCCGCATGGTGAACGGGCGCGTGGAGCCTATGACGAAGAACTCCGGCCCCTTCTCTCTCACCGAGGCCCGCGAGGCTGAGTTTGTGAAGGCAGGCGTGGCCGTGAAGGTGGATGAGCCCGACAAGGCGAAGGACTACAACCGCATGAAAATGGCAGAGCTCCGCAAGGCTGCTGCAGAAGCGGGCGCGGACGCAGACAAGACGAAGGCGGCCAAGAGTAAAAAGGAATTGATCGCCCTGCTGGAAGCTGCGGAAAAGGCCACGCAGAGCTCCGGCAAGGAGTAACCGGGTGAGCTTCAAAGAGCAGCTCCAGACGGATCTCGACTCTGTTTTTTTCAACCTCGACGAGTTCGCCGAGCTCCACCGCGTCGAAGGGAAAAAGATCCCCGTCGTGGTGGACAGCGATCAGCTGAACAAACTCAAAAAGGGGCAGATCCTCGGACTCATAGAGGCCGACATGCTGCTCATGGGGAAAGAGTCTGATTTTCCGGCCAATCTGGAGCCCGGCCGCCTGCTGAATGTGGACGGCCGCGAAATGCTCGTGGCAAACTCAGGCAAGGATCTGGGGCTCGTTGAGGTGGCTCTGCGGCAAAATAGAACGGGCTAAGGAGGCGACGACATGACACTGACACAAAGCATTGACAAGGTGGTGAGCTGGCTCGCCGAGAATGTGTGCAGCCAGATCACCCTCAAACTCCCGGACGACGACCGCAACGACGCGGAGTACGCCGTGGAATATGTACACCCGGCAGCCTTCCCTCTTTATGTGCCGGGAAAAGACCGGCTCCCTCCTTCGGTGCCCGCTCCGATCCCTTCGGTGTGCGTGCAGCTCATGGAGGGGAGCGACGACCTGCTGAAATTCAGGCGGCAGCTCCAGCTCCGGCTCTGCCTCTCGTGCTGGAACCCCGGAGTGCATGGGGCCGAAGTGCTTCATGCGAAGCCGGACGCCTCGAAGATCGGCGGCTTCTCCTACTACCGCGTGACCGGGGAAGCTGCCGAAACCTACACCCGCAATATGGAAGGCTGGCGGGACTCTCTCAACTTCGCCGACGTTGTGCTGCGCGAAGTCGAAAACGCGGAATTTATAGCAGGGCACCGGCTCGTGAAAGAGTCCGGGATCAAGTACGGGCCGTTCGTCGAGGACGGCAATATATGGGACTACTACCCGTACTGGCATAACTGGATCAGCTTCACGCTGGAGGCTGGAGTCTCTGCGGTAACACCGAAACAATACGAAGATCTTTTGTAAGAAAAGGAGGTATTTATTATGCCATATTTACACGGCGCATACGGCGAGATCGGCGACTCCAAAGTAACCGAAGTCCGGCAGGGGAGCGTGATCTGCGCCTATATCGGCACCGCGCCCGTGAACCTCGTCCGGGGCTACTCTGACGGCGGGCTCATTAACATGCCGATCAAACTCACCGGCATGGGCGACGTACAGACCAAGGCCGGGTACTCCAAGACCAACTGGGAGGACTTCACGCTCTGCGAGGTTTTCGCCGAGCACTTCGACAACACCGAAGGAGACATAGGCCCGATCTATATCGTGAATGTGCTCAACCCCGACATTCACCGGGACACTGAGCCGATCACCGAGTCGCTGACCGTGAAGAACAACCGCGCGGAAATCAAGAGCGCGGAGATCATTCTGGACACCTTCGCGATCAATGACATGGCCGAGGGCGTGGACTACACCCTGAGCTATAACTTCTCCAAGGGGGCCGCCGTGGTGCAGTTCATCAAGACGCCCACGACCGAGACTGTCACCTGCTCCTATAACACCGTGGACGCCTCCATGGTGGACGCTGCCGACATTCTGGGGAAAGAAACCGAGGAAGGCGAATACACCGGCCTGCACGCCATGAGCCTGCTCTACCAGTATTGCAACGCGGTGCTGGATATTCTGGCAGCGCCGGGCTGGAGCCACAACCCGGAGATCTACCGGGCCATGGTGAACACTGTCACCAAGCTGAACGGACACTGGGACGGCTTCGTCAACGCCGACATTCCTCTGGAGGACGCGGACGGGAAGCCGATCGACACCATGGAGAAGGCAAAGAAGTGGGCCGAGGACAACGCCTACAACAACGAGCGCAGCAAGGTTTACTGGCCTAAAGTCAAGGACGGCACCGGCCGCGTGTTCCACCTCTCCACCGTGGGATCCGCCACCATGCTGCGCGTTGACCTGAGCCACAACGGCGTCCCGTTTGAGTCGCCTTCCAACAAGGCGATCATGGCAACCGGCCAATACTTCGGCGAAAGCTCCAAGAACCGCGGCTACGACCAGCAGAAAGCCAACACCCTGAACGAGTTCGGGATCACGACGGCCTGCTTCTGGGGCGGCCAGTGGATACTCTGGGGCCCTCACACGGCTGCGTATAAGTACGAGGACAGCATAACCGGAAACATGGACGCCCGCGCGATCTTCGACGTGAACCTGCGTATGCTCATGTACATCACCAACCAATTCCAGATCGACCACGGGACGGAGATCGACGCCCCGCTCACTCCGACTGACAAGGACACGATCCTGAACGACGAGAAGCGCAGGCTCGACAATCTCAAAGGGATCGGGGCCCTGATCGGCTCCCCTTCCGTGGCGTTTCTGGAGAGCGCGAACTCTGTCAACCAGATGATGAACGGCGACTTCGTGTGGGACTTCACCGTCACCAATACGCCGCCGCTTAAATCTGCGACCGCCCGCGTATGCTACACGGACGAGGGATTCAATGCGTTTTTTGAAAGTGAAAGCGAATAAGAAGGAGGTGCAATATCATGGGAAAATGGGTAGACATTAAGGGCCCCGTGGTGGCCGACACCGTTTACTCCGACAATGTGCTGGTGGCGAAGGACACGTCCTTCACGCTGCCGGGCATTGAGTTTTTAACCGCAGACGTGCAGGCCATGGGTACAATGACCGTGCCGCTGATCGGGCTTCTGGAAAATATGGAGCTCACCGTCACGAAGATCGGCGTGGACAACGGACTCAGCCGCCTGAACCGTCTCGAAAAGCAGAACCTCGAATTTAGATGGGTGCAAAGCGTTATCAGCTCGGACGGCTCCCAGTCAACCGAGGGCTGCAAGGCGTTCGTGCGGACGCTGCCGAGCAATATCCCGGAGATCGGCGTGGAGGTAGGAAACGCGACAGAGATCGAAGCGACCTACAACGTCACGCGCCTGCAAATCTACGCGAACGGAGTCGAGGTTTTGTGCGTTGATAGGCTGAACCAGATCCTCCGCGTCAATGGTAAGGACTACTACCAGAGCATTGACAATCTTCTGTAATCAACCAAATAAAAGGCCGCCGGTCAATCACATGATCGGCGGCTTCTTTTTGTAGAAAGGAGCAAAACCATGGAAAAGAAAGACAAGAAAAAGGACGGCACCCTGACGCTGAAAAACCCGATCCAGATCAACGGGGAAACCGTCACCGAAATGCGCTACGACATTAACGAGATCGACGGCGTTCTCTTTGCTACGGCCGAGGCAAAAAAGAAGGCAGCGGCAGGCATGAAAAACGTGTCAATTTCCGCGGCGGCTGAGTTCGACTTCGGCCTCCACCTCTACCTCGGATATGCTGCCATTATCGCGGTAAATCCGAGCTATGACTTCTCAGACATGGAGCGGATCAAAGGGCACGACGTTGTGGAGGTTATGCAGATCGGCCGAAATTTTATGCTCGCGTCGGACAAGGCTTCACCGGAAAGCGACTCCGACGAGCATACAGAGACTACGCCAGAGTCTACCACACAAGCACCTCAGACCTCGAAAAAAAGCCAATCGTAAATTTTATTCTTGAATACGCCGAGGCGGCCGAGGATCTGGCCGAGGAACGGAAACGCGCCAAGGAAAAGGCTCGGCCCCCGATCGGCAAGATAAAGCACAAAAGGAGGTGAGCGCATGGCGAGAACACTCGAAACCTCGGTCGAGATCTCCGGCGTCCTGAGCCCGTCGCTGCAAGCAGCAATCAGAAACGCGGTCAACCAGCTGGAGGAAATGAGCGAGGAAACGCTGGAAGCTGCTGGCGCTGCCGAGCGTCTGGCTGCCGAAATCACCACGCAAGAGTCTGTTCTGAGAAGCCTCGAACGAGGTTATGCAGACTTTGTTGTGAGTGGCGAGGAAGGCACCGACGAGGCCCGCGCACTCGCGGAGCAGATCCAAGAGCTCAGCAGCGAACTGGACGAGAACCGGGGAACGCTGGAAGCTGCGCAGCAGGCGGCCGAGCAGCTCGCCTCCGGTATGGACGAAACGGCCAGCGAGGCCGACCAACTGAGGAACACGATCAGCGAGCAGGAAAGCACCCTCGAAAAGCTCAAAGAGCGGTATGTCTCCCTTGCATTATCTGAGGACGACACGACCGACGAGTCGAGGGAACTCGCCGAACAGATCCAAGAACTGAGCAGCGACCTGAACGAAAACCGGCAGCGACTCCAAGACGCGGAGAACGCGGCCGATCAGCTGGACAATTCGCTGGATCAGGTGGACGACTCGGCCCGACTGGCCGACGAGGGCTTCACTGTCTTTAAGGCGACACTCGCAAGCCTCGCGGCCGACGCAATCCGGGCAGCAATCGACGGGATCAAGGATCTGGTGAGCAACGTCATGGAGCTGGGCCAGAACTTCACCAGCACCATGTCGGAGGTGCAGGCTATATCCGGCGCGACCGGTGACGAGCTGGAAACGCTGGAAGCCTGCGCCCGCGAGTTCGGCGCGACGACGACCTTCTCGGCGTCCGAAGCTGCCGAGGCCCTAAAATATATGGCACTGGCCGGGTGGGACGTGGAACAATCCACGAGCGCCCTCGGCGGCGTCCTCAATCTGGCCGCGGCCTCCGGCATGGAGCTGGGCGCTGCATCCGACATGGTAACAGACTACCTGAGCGCCTTCGGTATGGAGGCAGATCAGGCGGCATACTTCGCCGACCTTCTGGCCTCGGCTCAGGCGAGCAGCAACACCACCGCCGAGGCTCTCGGCGAAGCGTACAAGAACTGCGCCGCAAACCTGAACGCAGCCGGGCAGGACGTGGAAACCGTCACCTCTCTGCTGGAAGGTATGGCAAACCAAGGCTACAAAGGCAGCGAGGCGGGCACCGCTCTGGCTGCAATCATGCGAGACATAACAAACGCCATGGACGAAGGCCAGATCAAAATCGGCGACACCTCCGTGGCTGTCATGGACGCAGAGGGCAACTTCCGCGACTTGACCGACATTCTCGCCGAAGTGGAAGCCGCCACAAATGGCATGGGGGACGCTGAGCGGGCCGTGGCCCTGTCCTCCACTTTTACGGCCGACTCTACCAAGGGGCTGAACCTGATCCTCAACGAAGGCATGGAGAATATCGCCGGGTATGAGGAAAGCCTGCGCGGTGCCAGCGGTGCCGCTGAGGAAATGGCCGCAACAATGAACGACAACCTCACCGGGGATCTGGCGCAAATGAACAGCGCGTGGGAGGAACTGGGCCTCAAAATCTACGAGCGCTTCGAGGGATCCCTCCGCTCTGCTGTCCAGTTTGTCACCGGCTCAGTGATACCGGGGATCGAGTGGCTGCTCGGCCACCTTCCTGAGCTGGGCGTGGCGTTCAGCGCTCTGGGCGCTGTCATAGCGGCGCTGAAATGGGGCACAATCGTGGAGAAGCTCACCATGGCAAAGGGGGCTATTCAGGGAGTTATGGCCGCTCTCGGCGGCTTGTCTGCTCCGGTGCTGGCGGTGATCGCAGCCGTGGCAGCTCTGGCCCTTGCCTTCATGGACTTGTGGAAGAACAATGAAGAATTTAGGGCCAAGATCACGGCGATCTGGGACGGAATAAAGGCCAAGTTTGACGAGTTCGGGCAGGCAATCACCGACCGACTCAATGAGCTGGGCTTCGAGTTTGAGGACATAACCGAGGTACTGAGCGCCGTCTGGAACGGCTTCTGCGAGCTGCTGGCCCCCGTATTCGAGGGAGTATTCCAGCAGATCAGCAACATTCTGGGCGTAGTGCTGGACGTGCTCGTCGGGCTTTTCGACGTGTTCGCCGGTATTTTCACCGGCGACTGGGATCGAGTCTGGCAGGGCGTCGAGGAAATCTTCGGCGGCGTCTGGGACTTCGTGGTGGCTACCTTCACGAACTGGATCGACACCTTCAAGGGACTGGCCGACACTGTTCTGGGCTGGTTCGGCTCCAGCTGGGACGAAGCATGGAGCGCAGTCAAGGACTTTTTCGAGGGGATCTGGAATGGGATCGCCTCATTTTTTACCGGTATATGGGAGGGGATCGTCTCCTTCATCACCGGCACACTGGACACAATCGCGACCACATTCTCAAATATCTGGAACGGGATCACCTCGTTTCTGTCCGGGACGTGGGAAACGATCAAGAACGTGGTGCAGGTGGGCGTCATGGCGCTGGGCGAAATCCTGAACGCCGCCTTCCAGATCATCACGCTGCCGTTTCAATTTATCTGGCAGAACTGCAAGGACTTCATTCTCCCGATCTGGGAGAGCATAAAGTCCACCGTGTCCGGGGCACTGGACGCGATCGGCGGCTGGATAAGCAGCAAAATGGAGGCAGCAAAAGCCACATTCACGGCCGTGACGACCGCGATCAGCAACGTGGCAAGCACTATCTGGAGCGCGATCAGCACGACCGCCTCGACAATCTGGGAAAGCATAAAGGGGGCAATCAGCAGCAAGATCGAAGCCGCCCGCGCCGTGGTAAGCTCGGTGACGAGTGCGATCCAGAACGTCGCAAGCACAGCATGGAACGCGATCAGCTCCGTGACTTCAAGTATCTGGAACACAATCACCAGCACGATCAGCAGCAAAGTGAACTCGGCACTCAGCACCGTGTCGAGCGTGTTCAATACCATAAAATCGACGATCAGCTCGGCCCTGAACTCGGCACTCAGCACCGTGTCGTCGATCTTCAACAGCATACACTCCGCGATCTCTGACAAGATAAACGCGGCCAAAAATGCGGTAAGCTCTGCGATCAGCGCAATAAAAAGCGCCTTCAATTTCTCGTGGAGTCTGCCACACCTAAAGCTCCCGCATATCAGCATAAGCGGCAGCTTTTCACTGTCACCGCCAAGCGTGCCACACTTCGGCATTGAGTGGTACAAAGAGGGCGGTATTTTAACACAACCGACAATCTTCGGAGCGTCCGGTAACAATCTTCTGGCAGGCGGCGAGGCTGGAGCCGAGGCCGTGGTGCCTCTGGCAACTCTCTGGGAGAAGCTGGACACCATGATCCACGAGGTATTCAACAGCGCAAGCTCAACCGGTGGAACCTCTGACGCAGGACTCACCAGCAAGGCCGGGGAGCTGCTCACTCTGGACAACTTCTCACTGGGAAGTCTGGCAGATAACGGCGGCGTAGTTATTTATTATGACTTTTCCGGCTTCACATGGAGCCCACAGATCCAGACGGGCAATACCGGAGACGGGGACGACGACCTCATGGCGCAGCTCAAAGCGCACGAGGCTGAGTTCTTCGACTGGCTGGAGGAATTTATTCAAATGCGGGAGGTGGCCCAATATGCGTAGAGTAACAGCCTACAAGGAATACGCCACGCGGGAGGGCGACACCTTCGACGCGCTGGCCCTCGAAATGTACGGCGACGAAACACTCGCCCACTATATCATAGACTTTAACCCCGACTATGCGGACGTGCTGATCTTCGACGCAAACGTGGCCCTCCGGCTGCCGATCGTCGAGGACGTGGAGACGCCGGACACGCTGCCGCCGTGGCGTCGGGACACTGAGGGCGAAGGGGGCAGCCCGTGAAACTTTTCTACAACGGGACGGACATATACAACGACGTGTCGCTGAACTACTGCGTGCATGAGATGTACGCGGAGAAGCAGGCCGACACGCTCGTGCTCCGTTTCAATGACACCAAGGGGATCTGGAGCAAATGGAACCCGGCAGACGGTGACGTCCTCCGCTTCACTGAGGGGGCAAGCGACACCGGGAAAATGTTTCTGCACTCCATGAAACCCGAAAACGGACTCTTTACGATCCGGGCCATGGCTATGCCTAAAAGCGGAGCCACCAGAAAGTCCAAAAGCTGGGCGGGCGTCCGTTTCCTGCAACTGGGGAACGAGATCGCGGCGAACCATGGCCTCACTTTTCAGAACTACGGCTGCACGGATCAGGTGTACCCGTATCTGAAACAAGAGAGCGAGACAGACTTCGCTCTGTTCTCCCGCCTCTGCACGCTGGAGGGCTGCCAAATGCTCATATATGACGGAAAGCTGCTGGCATACAGTGAGCAATACATTGAGCAGCAGGCCGTCGCTGGCACGCTGGAGGTGGACGAAAACGGAAACTTTACCTACCAAGACAACCGGAGCGCGTGCTTCGGATCCTGCGAAGTAACCGCGGGCAGCTTCTCCGGCACATTCACCGCGCCGGACGCAAAGAACACGGCCGTGCTCCGGGCAAAATGTATCGCCGAGGCGCAGCTCCGGGCTCCGGGGCTTCCTGCCTCCGGCGATCGCGTCGCACTTATGAGCAACAGCAACGCGGAGGCGGCCCGCTTCGCCAAGGGGCTGCTGAGGAACGCCAATAAATACGGGCACACGGGCCAGTTCTCCAAGGCTCTGCTGACCGGCTATGCTGCCGCAAGCCTGCTGCAGCTAAAGACCGACAAGGCAAGCGCGTGGGACGGCCCCGTGTTCGTCTATAAAGTGCGCCATGACTTCGTAGGCAATAAATCAACCCTGTATTTCAGGGATCTGCTGGAGGGCTACTAATGGGACAAATAAACAAAGGCGCGATCGCCAGCATAGAAGGCAACACGGCCCGCGTGGTGCCCTCTGACGCAGGCGCGAAGCCGACCACAAAGATCACGATCCCGTGGCACCTGAGAGGCGACACCGGGAAGCTGAAAAAGGGCACGCTCGTGGTGTATGTCGAGTTCGACGACTCCACCGGGCTGCTGCTGGGACGCGCTGACGGCGAGTGGGGCGCATATCTCCCCCACCTGACAGCCGGAACCATAACGGGAGCCGTGCCGGACGGCGACGTCACGGCCGCAGGCGTGAGCCTGAAAGGCCACACCCACAGCGGCGTCCATGGCGAAACCAGCGGCCCGAATTAAGGAGGGATAGCATGGCAACAATGGCAAAATGGGGCCCTAAGACATGGGCCGTGAGCTCTCAGAAAGTCGTCGCCCTTCAAGATCTCAGCTTCTCCTATTCTCAGGTGGCAGACAACAACACCTCCACCGAGGAAAAGAAAACCACCAACGAGAGAGGCACCGAGCTTTTCCCGCTCAGCTTCACCACCACGCTGCACTCCGGGGCGGGCGTAGACGTCCGGGCAGAGATCGAGAGCTGGAAGGCACTTGTCACAAAAGTGAATTATTTCTATCTGGGAGGCAAGCAGCTGGGCCCGAAGCTACAGCTCAGGAAAGTGTCCGTCGGCAGCGTCAAGACCGACGACTCCGGCCGCATACGTCTGGCGACTCTCTCCTTCGAGTTCAAAGAGTACGATCCAGACACCACCAGCGTGAAGGTGAACACCTCGGCGCTGAAAGTGAAGGCCAGCAAGACAACCAAGGCCCAGAAGAAAACCACAAACACCGCCGTCAAGAAAGCGGCAAAAAAGACAATCAAGGTGGGCGACTATGTGAAACCCACCGGCACGAAATACGCGACCGGCCAGACGATCCCCTCATGGGTGAAGCAGCGCAGCCATAAGGTGAGCCAGATCAAGGAAAGCCAAAACCGGGTGCTACTGGGACACCCGGACGGGATCAACAGATGGGTGTATCTGAGCGAAGTCACGCTCGTGTAAGGAGGGAGGATATGCAAGCACATGGAAACGGGAACCCGGAAACGTGCGCCTCCAATCTGCTGCGGACAATCCGCGGCGAGGTGCCATACGACCGAGTGAGTGGCCGGGACGGTGCCCTGATCGACCAGCCGAACGCCACGGACGAGGCCGTCGCGGACGCTGAGTGGGTACTGGAGACATTCGAGCCCCGCGTCAATACGAAGGACATTCAGATCAACCCGGAGGCCGGGAACCCCGGAAACTTTATCACCTATGTGGACATTGAAAGGAAGGAGGACGAGGACGCATGAGTGAGCTCAAATTCATAGACACCGAGGCGGGCCCGATCCGGGACGGCATACTGGAAGATCTGGAGAACGGCGTCAACGAGCCATTATAT
>OGMW01001067.1_pt1 | contig 26051 bp, 20 predicted proteins | sample 1573281 | NCBI WGS metagenome assembly OGMW01 (sample SAMEA2581907, study PRJEB24529) | metagenome | biome: Human gut stool | place: China | collected 2011 | reverse complement strand
AAATTCAACATCCTTCCCGAGCGCGAGCCAGACGAGTGCCGTGACGACGGCAATCGCGATCACAACCGGCACAAACACACCGCTCACCCGGTCGGCAAGCCGTGAGACCGGGGCCTTGGAGCTGGTGGCCTCATCAACGAGTCGGATAATCTGTGCAAGAACGGTATCATCGCCCACGCGGGTTGCCCGCATCACGATGCGACCGCCCTCTAGGTGGGTCGCGCCGGTGACCGTGTCATCGACTTTTTTGCTCACCGGAACGCTCTCGCCCGTGATCGTCGCCTCGTTAACCGAGGCGTAGCCTTCAACGACCACACCGTCAACCGGAATGGTTTCGCCCGTCTTCACCACGAGCAGGTCCCCGGCGACAACGTCCTCGCGGGCCACGCCCACTTCCTTGCCGTCACGGAGCACCGTGGCGCGCTGCGGCGCAAGTGCAAGCAGTGCGGTCATCGCATCGGTGGTACGCTTTTTCGCGCGTGCCTCGAAATACTTCCCGAGCGCGACGAGCGTGACGATCATGCCGGCGCCTTCAAAATACAGGCCGTGCGAGTAGCGCATAAAGGCGGCCATATCGCCGTCGGCCTGCGAGAGATTCATCATAAAGAGCGACCAGACGCCGTAGACCACACTCGCGCCGGCGCCGATCGCCACAAGCGCGTCCATGGTGGGCGCACGATGCCAGATGCTCTTGAAGCCGCGGATAAAGGTGACGCGGCGCAGAAAGAGAATGGGCACAAGCAGGAGGAGCTGCGCGAGCGCATTGGAGGTGGCGCCGCGGGTGCCCGAGAGAAATGACGGCAGGGAGATGCCGAGCATCGGGCCCATGGAGATGGTGCAGAGCACAATCAGGAAGGCAAAAGCCCAGAGAAGATTGCGGCGCTCGGCAGCAAGCGCCTCGTCGCCCGTCTCGGGGGCGGCCGCTTTTCGGGTGACTTTCTTCCCGCTCTCAGCAGCCTCGGGGAGCACCAGGCCGTAGCCCGCCTCCTCCACCGCTTTTTTCACGTCCGTGAGTCCCAGAACGGACTCGTCGTAGTTGAGCGTGAGCGTGTTCTTGAGCAGATTCACACTGGCCGTGTCAACGCCCTCAAGGCCGTTGACCACCTTTTCCACTCTGGCCGAGCAGGCCGAGCAGCTCATGCCTGTCACATTGAGTTCACATTTTTGCATGATGCGGATGTGTTAGTTTTCTTACAGATTCTGAAATTGTAACACATGCCCGATCAATTAAGTCGGGTATCGCTTTTCTGACAAGTGAAGAATTGACAGTAATCAGACGCTATCCCGCCTATGCGGTACAGATGTCATCTGTATTGCTAACAGCGCGTGGCGCGCGGCATCGTGCCGCGAGCGCTGCCAGAAGCGTAAGCGCACGCAGAAAAAAAGCTGCCTTCCCGGCACAGACGGCAGAGAAGGCAGCAGAAGTCAGGTTAACGCTTGTGAGAGCTATTTAGAAGGCCGGAAGCACGGCACCCTTGTAGGTGTCCTCGAGGAACTTCTTCACTTCAGGCGTCGTCAGAGCAGCCTTGAGCTTGTTGAGCGCTTCGCGGTTGTCACCTTCACGCACAACGACGATATTGGCATAGGGGCTTTCCTTGCTTTCGATCGCGATGGCGTCCTTGGCGGGGTTGAGGTTCACACCGAGCGCAAAGTTGGAGTTGATCACAGCGGCGTCAACGTCGTCGAGCGCACGGGGCACCTGAGCGGCTTCGGTTTCCACAAAGCTCACGTGCTTGGGATTGTCGGTCACGTCAGCCACCGTGGCGAGCACGCCGGCTTCGGGCTTGACCTTGATCAGACCGGCGCTTTCAAGCACTTTGAGAGCGCGACCGCCGTTGGTCGGGTCGTTCGGGATGGCAACCTTGGCACCATCGGGCAGATCCTTGAGGTCCTTGACCTTCTTGGAGTAGACACCCATCGGTTCAAGATGCACCGCCACGAGGCTCGAGAGCTTCAGATTGTGGTCCTTGGCAAAGCTGTCAAGGTAGGGCTTGTGCTGGAAGAAGTTCGCGTCGAGGTCCTTGCTCGCGAGAGCGAGGTTGGGCTGAACGTAGTCGCTGAACTCGATCACTTTAACCTTCACACCCTGCTTTTCAAGCGAGGGGGCCACGAACTTCAGAATGTCGGCGTGCGGCACGGGGCTGGCACCGACCTTGAGTTCAACAGCTTCGGTTGCGGGGGCGGGCGCCTGAGCGGCAGCCGTTTCCTTCTTGTCTTCACCACAGCCGGCAAGGGCGAGAGCGAGGCCGGCGGCAACAACAGCAGATGTCCATTTCTTCAATTGCATTTTTTTGTTCCTTAACTTTTTTCGTCGGGAAAAAGAGAGAATGTGTTTTACGTGCTAAGCGGACGCCTTTTCCGGTCACATGCCGCACCGCTGCCGGCTGATAAGCCGTGGCAGACTGCCGGAAGAGGATCCGGCGGCGTCGGCGGACTTCATTTAAGAAAAGGCGGACAGCGCCCCGCGGGTGCTGTACGGATTGGGATTAACTATAGCGCAAATTACCGGTATCGCAAATACAACTTGCTAAAACCTGAAAAAAAGTGTTAGTTACTTGAGGTATTACCAGAGGGCGAAGCGCGCCCGGCGTCCGCGGCTTCGGCATTTTCACCCTTCGGCATTGCCGGTGCCGTGGTTTGGGCCTCAGCATCCGGCGCCTCTTCTGAGGTTTTTTGCGCACAAAAACGCGTGGCGATCTCACGCACTTCCGCGACCAGTTTCTCGAGCCGCCCAATCCAGCCGTCAAGCTGTGCGCGCAGATTTGACCAGAAGCGCTTTGCCTCATCGGGCGCCAGGCAGTAAGCGGTGATCACTGCCACGAGAGCGAGCACCAGCGCAAAGGCGAGCACCGCCGCCAGACCGGCGAGCACCGAGAGGGCAATCACGGTCATCAGAAGGGTCAGTAGCGCGCGGATGGCCTTGTCAAACATGCCGGAGACTCTCTAAAAAAGATTTACACACGCCTATTCTAGAGCAAACGGCGGTTTTCCAGAAGATGCAGACCGAGCAGACCGAGGAAGGTTACGCCCGCGGCCACGTGCACGCCGGTGTTTTTCAGCGCAATGCCGCCCATGCTGAGAATGAGCGAGGCGAGCATCGTGCGGTTGACGGCCATACGCTTGACGCGCTGCACGGAGTGCTGTTTCCCGGGGCCGCCCGCAATCATCACGGCCACATTACCGAGTCCCCTGCTCGCGCTCTGCGTGAGACGGTCCCCGGCAAGGAGCGCTTTCCGGGCGAGCGTGTAACCGTCGGCTTCAGTACCCTGCGCCTCACCCCCCATCATGCCTGCGGCCATCATGATGAGATTTTCAAGCTGCTCGAGAAACGCGTCAGTCGAGAGTTTCTCCGCGTCCCAGAGAATGAGCGCAGAGCCCACGGCCGGGTTGAAATCCACACCGAACACGCTCTCAATGCTCATCAGCCACTGACGGGCGGTTTCGCGGTCCTCCGCAGTCATTGTTCTGATCATGGGGTGGCGCAGACGCACACGGCCCGGGACAATGCTGCGGATGCAGTCTTTGAATTCACTCATCACTTTTCCTTCAGTTTCGTCTTTCTCAGAGAGGGGGCCGTCTGCTCAGAGGCGGCCCCCTTTATATAAAAGGCACAGATGCTCAGCTCAGTCGCGGTGCGGTCTCTTTTTCCACGCCCGTGGCCTGAACGGCTGTAAGCGCAATGCGCGGCACCACACCCGCCTGACCGTGATCCCCGTCCATAAAGGCTTTGAGTTTCTGGACCATGTCAAGGATGTCCTCACGGGCATCGTTGAGGTAGTGCGACTCACCCTCGTAGTGACCGAGCTGCGGACGCATGGCGTTAAGGCACACACCGACCGTGGTGGCATTGTGCAGCAGCGCCGAGAGCATCGGGGTGAGAATTCCCGAGAGGCCCCCTGCGAGAAAGCCCGTATTGAGCCCCACAGCGTAGCGGACATTCTGTTTGATGCGGCGCATCGTTGCCTCGCCGAGATCAAGCGCCACGAGCAGGTTGTGCAGGCTCTCTGTGAGCACCACGTCAGCCACCTCCTGGGCGATATCGGTCGAGTCGCGCAGCGTCACACCGACGTCAGCGCAGCTGAGTGCAGGCGAATCGTTAATGCCGTCACCGATCATCAGCACGCGCGCGCCGCCGGCCTGCAGGCGTTTGACTTCGCCGGCCTTGTCCTGCGGGAGCACCTGGGCACGGAATTCGGTAATGCCGAGACGGTCTGCCACCGCCTTTGCCGTGCGCTCATCGTCACCGGTGAGCATCACGACACGCTTGCCGCGCGCCTTGAGCTGGCTGATCACTTCACGGGATTCCTCACGCAGCGGATCCTCAATGCCGAGCAGACCGATGAGCTCGCCGCCGTGGGCGAGAAAGAGTACCGTCTTGCCCTGATCGAGCAGCCCGTGAATCGCTTCGCGGGCAAAGCTCACATCCACGCCTTCGTCATCCTCGACAAAGTGACGCGAGCCGAGCACCACCTTCTGGCCGTCAACCTTCGAGCAGATACCGTGAGCAACGACATACTGCACGGACGTGTCATGGCACTCGTCGTAGTGCTCAAGACCGCGATCATCGGCCGCACGGACCACCGCACGCGACACCGGGTGCGGGAAATGTTCTTCAAGACAGGCCGAGAGACGCAGCACATCATCCTCGCTCCAGTGCTTCGAGAGCGAAACGACGTCAGAGAGCTTCGGCGTGGCGTTGGTGAGGGTGCCGGTTTTATCAAACACCACCGTGTCAACCTCGGCGAGCGCTTCAAGGTAGCGGCCGCCCTTGACGACAACACCGCGGGCCGTGCCTTCCTTCATTGCGGAGAGAATCGCGAGCGGCGTGGCCAGACGCAGCGCGCAGCTGTAGTCCACGAGAAGCACCGAGGCCGTGCGGGTCAGATCCCGCGTGAAGAACCACACCAGAGCGGCAAGCGCGAAGTTAAAGGGCACGATCGCATCAGCGATCTTAAGTGCCTTGCTCTCGATACTGGCCTTGGCCTGTTCGCTGTCCTCAACAAACTGAATAATCTTCGCCAGACGGGTCGCATCACCGATATGTGTCGGACGGATGCCGATTTCACCGTCTTCAACAACGGTACCGGCAAAGACCGAGCCGCCCACCCCGCGGTGCACCGCCACAGCCTCGCCCGTCATTGTGGCCTGATTGACTTCGGCCACACCGTCGAGCACCACACCGTCGACCGGAATCACGCTGCCGGTACGGACCACCACCACATCGTCGGCGGTGAGATCCGAGAGCGCAATCTTCTCGAGCCCCTGCTCGCGGCGCACCCACACCTCGTCGCACTTCACGGAGAGCTGTTCGGCAAGACTTGCCATGCTCTTTTTGCGGGCATAGTTTTCGAGCATCTCACCCATGCCAAGGAGCAGGATCAGGAGCCCCGCGCTCTTGAAGTCGCGGCGCAGCAGACAGAGCGCCACCGCGGCCGCATCGAGCACGGCCACGTTGAGTCTGCCCTTAAAGAGCTCCCTGATGCCGTCGATGATGATCGGAATGCCGGCGAGCACCGTATTAACGGTGGTGGCAAGCGCAGGCAGGAACGGGTTGACGAGCACATGGCGCGCAAGCGGCCCGAAGTCAAGCTGCGAGTCGGGCAGCTCGAAATGCTGCTCGACGAGTTCATGCTTGCCGGCGCTGCCCGCCGCCGGGGCGGCCAGTGCCGGGCGCTGACGCTCTTCAAGACGGAAGCCGAAAAAGCGCAGCACCGGATAGAGAATGTTGGTGAGAATCGGCATGTTGCGCACGCCCGAATCGATCGCGTCTCGCACGCCGCCCACCAGACGGTTGTCACGGAAAATTTCAATCGCCTCATGCTCGCGTGCCGCCTTAAAGGCGCGCAGTGCGGCTTTGTCGCGCTGGGACCCCGCATACTGTGCGCGGGCTGCACGGCGGATCGGCGGATCGGTTTCAAGGCCAGCCAAGTAGCCTGCCACTTTCGCACGGGCGGCAATCGTGTTGTAGGTCACGATAACACTGCCGGTTCGGGGGTTGACCACCACACCGGTGACGTCCTCGATGGCGCTGATTTCATCGGCCATCAGAGAGGCTGAAGCAGCCGACAGCGGCGTACGGGTACGCCAGCGCTGACGATTGCCAACTTCATGAATTAACTGAAATTTCATTTGATTTACACATTATTGAAGAAGTCAGCCGTCTCCGGACCGCGCCCGCGCTTCGGGGTAAAGCGCCGTGTGCGCAGCGGTAACTGACAGTCTGACTTCTGAGCCCGGTGTGCGCACCCCCGGCTTGGCCTCGGGGGCGTGAACACCATAAGGAATAACTGTTCTTCGGGGTCAGCCGGCCACGCGGCCGGCCGCATCAGAGCTTTGTGTGACAGCACTCACCGTCAGAAACAGTGCACGGGCGTCAGGCAGCGCCTCAGGCGGCCTGTTCCTTCGTGCAGGCGGCACATTCTTCAGCCTTGGCCTCGGCCCTGGCTTCCGCCTTGACCTTCTTTTCCTGGCTCTTCAACTGGGCTTCGGCCACAGCGTCAGCAATATCCTCTTTGCAGCTTTCCACCACGCCCATGGCTTTGTCCTTGAGGTCGATGCCGCTTGCGAGCAGATCGGTGGCGAGGGGCTTGAGTTCAAGCTTGCCGCGCGTGACGGCAACGGCGCCGAGTGCGCCGACCACAAGACCGCCGAGGAAGAAGAGGCCGTACTTGGTTGTTTCGTTCATGATGCAGTATCTCCAGCGTTGTTAAGCAGAAAAACAACTTTTAGGTTGTCAGTAAATTCAGTGACATAAGCGCCTGTGCAGCGGACAGCACTGACAGAGCAAACGCTCTGCCTGATAGTGTTAGCATACACACAAAGGCTGTCTGCACAAAGCCCTATTGGTTATGAGTGAATTTTACTTTCACTGACGCCGGAAAACAACAGACCATTTGGTTTAATAATCTACGATTTGGAGGTAGTGTCGGGTACTACTTTTTAATGAGAATGATTCTCACTTATCCGGACTCGCAAACCACCTATTCTCTCTCTGCGGCAACGGCTTTCACCGGCACACTGTGTGCGGGTGCACTGCTCTGCGGGGCACTCCCGGGCGCAGGCGCCGGTACGCGCGAGCGACCCTGACGCGAACGGGCGATGACGAGCTGCACATACTGACTCACCATGTCAAAGGTGATGCCCGTTGTGGCGCTCGCTGTTCCGCGGGCGCTGTAGATGGGGATCCCGTTTTCAAAGGTGTGGAAGGTGACGCTTTTGAGGTGTTTCCCTTCAAACTCGACCTCGTAGGTGATCGTGTAGGAGCACACCTGAGGCCCCGCGCCGGCGGGCAGCGGCACATAGTGCGCGCCGACGGCGGCAATGCCGTCCTGAATCGCCTCAATGAGAATGTCGGTTTTCACCGCCGGATTCTCCAGCACACAGACCTGATCAAAATTCACCCTGCGCTGGAGTGCATCACGCGGAATATGATAGGGCCCGGGCGGCAGCGGTCTGGTGGCGCAGCCGGCAAGCAGCACAAGGCTCGTGAGAAGAGCAGCGCGAAAGAGCGGGTTTTGCATGCGTGGGCCTCTGTCGGGATAGCGAATATAAATAAGGTGCGGAGCGCTCGGTTGAGACTTCCGTCAGCTCTTAACTTTAGGCGTTTTCTTCTCCGCCGTCCTCTGCTTTGTTGCATCGGCGCGACAGCCGCAGGCGGAAATTTGACGATATCCGCTGCTTTTGCTTTTTATGCTGACGGAAAAAGTGTACACTAGGTAAGGTTAAACCCTACCCATCAACCTCTGACGCGTTACTCTACCGGAGTGCTCAAGAAATGCTCAACAAGTATAGCCAGAACGAAGCCCTGCAGAACAGTCCTGTCATCCGCATCATTGACGACGATGATGCGATGCGCAAATCCTGGGCTTTTTTAATTGAAGACGAAGGCTGGGAAGTGGTGACGTACTCCGATGCCCTCACCTTTCTCTCCTCCAACGACTTCATCCGTCCGGGCTGCCTGCTCCTTGACGTGCGCATGCCGCACATGTCCGGGCTCGAACTGCAGACGAAGCTGCGTGAAGTCGGCTGCGATCTGCCGATCATCTTTGTCTCCGGCCACGGGGATATCGATATGGCTGTGAACACTCTCAAAGCCGGTGCCATCGACTTCCTGCAGAAGCCCGTCGATGACCAGCGTCTGCTCGACACGATTGAGAACGCCGTCGCGAAGAACCTCTCCGAGCGCCGTAACTTTGCCGAAGTCTCCGACTTCAAGAGCCGCTTCGAGCAGCTCACGCAGCGCGAACGTGAAGTGATCCGCATGGTTGCCCGCGGCTACGCCAACAAGGAAGTGGCCCGCGAATTCGGCATCTCTGAAAAAACCGTCCAGGTTCACCGTGGTGCCGCCTACCGCAAACTCGACCTTCACAACGCTGCGGAAATCGCTCGTCTGCTGATGAAGTCCGGCGATTTCGTCTAAGCGGCAGTCGTTTTAGCGATCAGTCTCCCAAAGGGGATACCTCAGATGGTATCCCCTTTTTTTGGTATTTTCAGTTTAATCTAAACCTTTCGTCAGTTTGGTTTCTTTCAGGATACCACTAGTGGAAAACCGCATAGTCTTGGGGTTTTTCGGACCGTCTTACGAAAAAACATATTTTCTTATACCTCTATTTTCCGTTACATTAATTTCTAAGTGGAATGTCTTATGCTTGACATTTGATGCCACGAGGTCTATTATTTCCACAGTACAGAAGAGCTGGAAAAGATTTATTTCAGCCCGTACACGGAACGAAATTAAATAAAGAACCAATCCGTTCCAGACAAAAAAGGCATTTCCTACAGTCACTGTGTAGGGGAGGTTTTTAATCATGGCAGTCAACAATATAGGATTAAGACGTACCCGTCATCTTATGTGCTTCTGCAAACGCAGTTGCTTTAACTACAACCTCTTCGCCTCCGCATCGCTTTCCTAAGCTGGATGGGGATGTACAGACTCGTCTGAACATCTGTCATTCAGCCGTCTAGAAGGGCTCCGGGGCCGCATCCTCGCGCGCTTACGGCTCTTCCTCTCCCGCTTCCGTTACAGAACAGTCTGAGCCTCGTAAGGTTCGATCTGATGCCTGACATCGGGTCACTGCACGCGCCGGTATCGTGCCGCACGCGCACAGTGAATAATCCCGTTATTTGGCCTCATTTCCCTTTCGGGTTTAAATGTCCGTTTTCTGCAACCCTAGCTAATTTAATTTGATTTTTAAACAATGGCCTAAATGTATTTAAATAAAGGCCAGGATAATATTCGCCCTGAATTTCGGGACGGACATATTAGATGAGGTAAAACCAATGAGAAAACTCAATATCGCCGCTACGCCTTGTGCCCGTGGTGCATTCTGCAGCACGCGCAAAGTTGTGGATCTTGATGGTGCGGATCTGACTGAAGTCTCCGCTGTTGTGATGACCGCATCCGAGGCCGTTAACGGCAAGCTTGAGCAGGTGAAGAAGTCCGCCTTCGGCATTCCCGTGATCGTCAAGAACGACATGGAAACGCTCCCGACCGAACTCTTCAAGGAAGTTGTCTCCGTCATCGACGACAAGGCCACCGACGCCGGTCTGTACGGCCGTCAGGTTGACGCTGCCGCCCAGAAGTATGAAGACAGCATCCTGCCGCCGTTCTTCGGCAGCCTTGAAAAGTATGTCGAACAGGGTTATGCCCAGTTTGACTGCCCGGGCCACCAGGGCGGTGCCTTCTACCGCCGTCACCCCGCCGGCCGCGAATTCACGCAGTTCTTCGGTGAAAACGTTTTCCGCGCCGACCTCTGCAACGCCGACGTGAGCATGGGTGACCTTCTGATTCACGAAGGTGCGCCTTGCGCCGCCCAGCAGGAAGCTGCCCGCATTTACAACGCCGACAAGACGTACTTCGTTCTCAACGGCACGTCTTCCGCCAACAAGGTTGTGCTCAACGCCCTGCTCGCCCCGGGCGACCTGGTGCTCTTTGACCGCAACAACCACAAGTCCAACCACCACGGTGCCCTGCTTCAGGCCGGTGCCACCCCGGTGTATCTTGAAACCGCCCGTAACGGCTACGGCTTCATCGGCGGTATCGATGATCACTGCTTCGATGAAAAGTACCTGCGTGACCTCGTTCGCGAAGTCTGCCCGGAAAAGGCTGACGCAAAGCGTCCGTTCCGCCTCTTCATCATCCAGCTCGGCACCTATGACGGCACGATCTACAATGCCCGCCAGGTTGTCGACCGCATCGGTCATCTGTGCGACTACATCCTCTTTGACTCCGCCTGGGTCGGCTATGAACAGTTCATCCCGATGATGAAAGACTGCTCGCCGCTGCTCCTTGATCTCGGACCTGAAGATCCGGGCATCATCGTGACGCAGTCCGTGCACAAGCAGCAGGCCGGTTTCTCCCAGACCTCGCAGATTCACAAGAAGGACTCCCACATCAAGGGTCAGAAGCGCTACTGCCCGCACAAGCGCATGAACAACGCGTTCATGATGCACGCTTCCACCTCGCCCTTCTACCCGCTCTTTGCTGCACTTGACGTCAACGCCAAGATGCACGAAGGCGAAGCAGGCCGCCGTCTCTGGGACGACTGCGTGCGTGTGACGATTGATGCCCGCAAGAAGCTGCTCGCCTCCTGCAAGTACATCAAGCCCTTCATTCCGCCGATGGTTGACGGCAAGCCCTGGGCTTCCTACAGCACCGACGTTATCGCCAACGATCTGCGCTTCTTCGCTTTCGAACCCGGTGCCAAGTGGCACAACTTCGAAGGCTACGGCGATCACCAGTACTTCGTTGACCCGTGCAAGTTCCTGCTGACGACCCCGGGTATTAACGTTGACACGGGCGCTTATGACGACTTCGGCGTTCCCGCCACGATTCTCGCCAACTTCCTGCGTGAAAACGGCGTGGTTCCCGAAAAGTGCGACCTGAACTCGATCCTGTTCCTGATGACGCCTGCTGAAGACGCCGCCAAGATGGATCACCTGATCGCTCAGATCAACCGCTTCGAAGCGTACCTTGATGCCGACGCACCGCTCTCTGAAGTGCTCCCGAGCATCTACTACGCCAACGAAGAACGCTACAAGGGTTACACGATCCGCCAGCTCTGCCAGGAAATGCATGACTTCTACAAGAGCCTGAACGTCAAGCAGCTGCAGAAGGAAATGTTCCGCAAGGCCCACTTCCCGGATCGCGCGCTTGAACCGCAGGCTGCCCACTTCGAATTCATCCGCGGCAACGTTGAACTTGTTGCGCTTGAAAACGCCGCCGGCCGTATCGCTACGGAAGGTGCTCTGCCCTACCCGCCGGGAGTTCTCTGCGTGGTGCCGGGCGAAGTCTGGGGCAAGTCTGTGCTCAAGTACTTCCTCGCTCTGGAAGAAGGTATCAACCGCTTCCCGGGCTTCGCTCCTGAACTTCAGGGCGTGTACATCAACAAGGATGCTGACGGCCGCAAGCGCGCCTACGGCTACGTTCTCACGAAGGAACGTGCCGCTGAGCTCGGCTGCTAATCTGCTCAGCAGTTAAAAACTCATAACCCGCGGACATCTACAGCTCATCTCTCCCGGATGCCCGCGGCGTTATGCCCCGTTCAAACCGATGGAAAACCTATCCTATGTCTACGAACAACAGCAAAATGAGCGTCTACCAGCTGACGCTTCTTACGGCCATCAACATGATGGGCTCCGGCATCATCATGCTCCCGACCAAACTCGCTGAAGTCGGTACCTTCTCCGTGATCTCCTGGCTGGTGACGGCCACCGGGTCCACCGCTCTTGCGTATGCGTTTGCCAAATGCGGCATGCTCTCACGCAATCACGGCGGTATGGGCGGCTACTCCCAGTACGCTTTCGGCAAGTCCGGCTACTTCCTTGCGGGCTACACCTACGCCGTTTCGCTTCTGATTGCCAATATCGCTATCGCCATTTCCGCCGTGGGTTACGCCGTTGCGTTCCTCGGCCTCGATCTCTCGCCGGTTGCCACCTGCGGCGCCACGATCTTCACGCTGTGGCTGTGCACGGTGCTCAACTTCAAGGGCGCCAAGATCACCGGTATGATTTCCTCCTTCACCTGCTGGGGTGTGATTCTCCCTGTGGGTCTGCTCTCCGTGTTCGGCTGGTTCTGGTTCTCGCCTGATCTCTATGTCAGAAGCTGGAACCCGAACAATATCCCGACGTTTGACGCCATCAGCGCCTCCATCTCCATGACCCTGTGGGCTTTCCTCGGTCTGGAAAGTGCCTGCGCCAACGCTGACGCCGTGGACAATCCTGAAAAGAACGTGCCGAAGGCTGTTATGTGGGCCACGATCGGTGTCGCCATCATCTACATTGTCTCGACCAACATCGCTGCCGGTATTGTTGAAAACGCCGACCTCGTGAAGTCCACCGCCCCGTTCGGTCTGGTGTTCTCCAAGATGTTCAACGGCACCGCCGGTCAGATCGTTATGGGTCTGATGGTTCTCTCCTGCGCCGGCTCCCTGCTCTCCTGGCAGTTCACGATTGCCAACGTGTTCAAGGCTGTGTCTGACGAAGGTTACTTCCCGAAGGTCTTCTCCAAGCTCACGAAGGACAACGCGCCTGTGGCCGGTATGATCGTGATCACGATCCTGCAGACCCTCATGAGCCTGATGACGATCAGCCCCTCGCTCTACAAGCAGTTCAACAAGCTCGTTGACCTTGCTGTGGTGACGAACGTGATGCCCTACATCCTCTCCATGGCCGCCGTCTTCGTGATGGTCAAGGTTGAAAAGGTTGCTCAGGGTCAGGCCAGCATGATCAAGCTTGCCGCCTTCATCGGCTCGGTCTACAGCTTCTACGCTCTGTATGCCGCCGGCTTTGAAGCCATGCTCTGGGGCTCCATCGTGACCTTCATCGGCTGGACGATCTTCGGTATCGCCCAGGGTTCGATGACCAAAGAAGGTGAACAGCCCAGTCTCTGATTTCTAGTTCAACACTAGGTACAGTCTATTGAGGACGGGTGCCCGGGTCAGTCTCTTCCATCGGGGGAGCTGGTCCGGGCATTCTTTTTGGCTGTAATCCGCCCGCCCTGCAAAACCTGCAGCGGTTTCCTAGTGGATTTCCTTAGGTAAGCCTCCGCTTACGCAAAAAGCCGTGCCAAAGCGCGCCCCGACGCTGTCTTTTTCGGTAGCATATGGCATAAAGCAGCCGGCAGGAGTGCCGGCCTGCGGCAGGCGGCAGCCACAGACCCTCTACAGACTGCCCGCCTGATGCGCCCTTTGCGTCTCCTCTGCCCTGCGGCATCGAGTCGAGACCATCCGGCAAAGCGCGCCGCGCCGCAGAAGAAACCGTTTTTTATTTTGTGTTTTTTGTTTTTCTTTTTAGAGGAGTCCTTCATGCTTAGCGATATCGAGATCGCCCAGGCGACAAAACTCATTCCGATTGAAAAGCTTGCCCGCGATGCAGGCCTTGAAGAATGCGAGTTTGAACCCTACGGGCGTGATAAAGCCAAAGTTGAACTCAACCCCGAGCGCAAGATGCGCGCCAAACTCATTCTCGTCACTGCCACCTCGGGCATGCCGGCGGGCTCGGGCAAAACCACCACGTCGATTGCCCTCGCGCAGGGCTTGAAGCGCATCGGTCACGAAACGACCATCGCGCTGCGTGAACCCTCGCTCGGCCCGGTCTTCGGCATGAAGGGCGGCGCCGCCGGCGGCGGCTACTCCCAGGTGCTCCCGATGGAAGCCATCAACCTGCACTTTACGGGCGACTTCCATGCGATCACCTCGGCAAACAACCTCCTTGCCGCCCTCATTGACAACGCGCGCCATCAGGGACAGATCGTTCTCAAGGAAGTGTTCTGGCGCCGTGTGATGGACGTCAACGACCGCATGCTGCGCAATATCGTCACGGGTCTGGGCGGCACAGCCAACGGCATTCCGACCGAAACCGGCTTTGACATCACGGTGGCGAGCGAACTCATGGCCGTGCTGTGTCTGGCAACCGACATGGAAGACCTGCGTGCGCGAATCGACCGCATCGTGGTGGGCACGCGCCCCGACGGCACTGCCTTCACCGTGAAGGAGCTCGGTGCCACGGGTTCGCTTCTCGCGCTGCTTAAAGAAGCGATGAAGCCCAACCTCGTGCAGACGATCGAAGGCAATCTCGCCTTTGTCCACGGCGGCCCGTTTGCGAACATTGCGCACGGCTGCAACTCCGTTGTCGCCACGAAGACCGCCATGAAACTCGGCGAATACACCGTCACGGAGGCTGGCTTCGGCTCGGACCTCGGTGCCGAGAAGTTCTACAACATCAAGTGCCGCGCCGCCGGTCTTAATCCGGCCGCTGTGGTGCTCGTCACCTCGACGAAGGCGCTCAAGTGGCACGGCGGTGTGCCGCTCGCCGATATCGGCAAGCCCAACCTCGAGGCAATGGTCAAGGGCTTTTCCAACCTCGACCGCCATATTGACAACCTCAAGGCCTTCGGTCCGAATATCGTTGTCTCGATCAACCACTTCCACACCGACACGGATGAGGAAATCAACGCCCTCGTGGCGCACTGCCGTGAGATGGGCGTGCGTGTGGCGGTGAGCGACGGTTTTGCCAAGGGCGGCGCCGGTGCTGAAGAGCTCGCCCGTCAGGTCGTTGACGCCGCGGCGGAAATGAAACCGCTCAAATTCTCGTACGAACCCGAAATGACCGTTCTTGAGAAGGTTGAAGCACTCGCCAGTCAGATCTACCGCGCCGGCAAAGTGGACTTCTCGCCCGCCGCGATGAAGGATTACAAGCGCCTTGTCGAACTCGGCTTTGACAAGCTGCCCGTGTGTGTAGCGAAGACCCCGTTCTCGCTCTCGCACGATCCGGCTCTGCTCGGCTCCCCCGAGGGCTTCACGCTGCCCGTGCAGCGCCTGATTCTCAACGCGGGCGCTGGCTTTGTGGTCGTCACCACCGGTGCCATCATGCGTATGCCGGGGCTCCCGAAGCAGCCCGCTGCAATGAGTATCGACGTCGTTGACGGCAAGATCACCGGTCTTGCCTGAGGCCGCTGAGAGGTAACCCCGATCCCGCCCTGAGTTTCTGACGCCCGGGCGGGATTTTTTTGCGTCTCACAGTCCTCGAGGCAATTCGACCATATAAACAGCCTCTATTGAAAATCTGCCGTTCATAGATAAATGAGAACCAATCTCATTGAGATATATCAAGTTTTTCTATCACGCTTTACATTCCTAAGCTTACCCTGTTTAAGGAAATTCGCCTCAAACGCCTTATTTATCAGTGATCTAGAGCATTTTTCACGTTTTTGCTGATAAATTTGTGACGTCATTTGACCTGTTGAATTTGCGAACGATTCTCATTAATATTGTTCCTGTACAGGGGGGAGAGGACTGTCAACCCTCTCCCGCTTAATCTCTTATGCATAAAGAAGATTCACTATGGCACTCGAAAACAAAAGCATGCGCCGTCTGACAGACCTCCAGGTAGGACATAATGCAACGGTCGCCAAACTTAAGGTTCCTGCTACCGAAGAAGCCCGTCTCAATGAACTCGGCCTTCACCGCGGCAGCAGTGTTCGCATCCTTCATGGTGAGAAGAATGAAGCCATTCTGCTCGCTGTCGGTGATGGTCGCATTGGTGTGAACTTTGATGTTGCACGCCAGATTTATGTTTTCTGAGTGCGCACGTCGATAGGAATCAAACATGTTTCTCAAAGATCTTAATCCCGGGGACAAAGGCAAAATCGTCTCCTACGGAAAAGAACATCCCGAATACCGCCGCCGTCTTCTGATGCTCGGCGCCACACCCGGCGCCCAGTTTGAAGTGGTGCGCATCGCCCCTCTCGGGGACCCCGTTGAAATCCGCGTACGCGGCAGTTTCATCAGCGTTCGCAAGGACGAAGCGAAACTTCTGGAAGTCGAAAAGCTCTGACCGGACTGCGGTGAGACTCCTCGCAGCAGCACCTGACGTTTCCCTCTAAAACCAAAAAGAGCTCCTCTGGAAGGACTGATTCAGCCCTTCCCTGCCCTCTTTTTGCCTGAAAAAACGAAGTACTGAACATGGCAAATAAATACACAGTCTGCGTTGTCGGTAACCCGAACTGCGGTAAAACAACGCTTTTCAATGCGCTCACGGGCTCCCGGCAGGACGTCGGCAACTGGCCCGGCGTGACCGTGGAAAAGAAAGTCGGCTACTACACCCACAAGGGTGAAGAGATTGAAATCGTCGACCTTCCGGGTATCTACTCGATCACCCCGTCCTCGACCTCGGGCGAGGATGAGCGCGTGGCCCGCGACTACATCCTCACGAACGAAAGCTCGCTCGTGATCAACATCATCGATGCCTCCAACCTCGAGCGCAATCTCTACCTCACGAGCCAGCTCATTGAAATGCGCGTGCCGATGATCGTTGTCGTCAACATGCTCGACATCGCCAAGGCACACCGCCTGCAGATCCGTCTCAACGACCTCGAAGCCGCCCTCGGCTGCCCGGTGGTGGGGATTGTGGCCGCCCGCAAGACCGGCATTGCCGAACTCAAGGACGCGGTCATGGCGAATCTCGCCCGCCCCGTCACCCCGCCGATGGCGATCGAATACGATCCGCGCGTGACGGCATGCGCCACTCAGGTCGAGAGCAAACTCGCCGAGCTCGGTGTGGAACGTCCGAAGTGGTTCGCGCTGCAGCTCATGGAAGGTGCCCCCGGCATTGAGGACAAGCTCCCCCATGGTGCGCCCGAGGCTGTTGCGCCGATCATCGCCCCTGTGAACGAGGAAATGGACGGCGACCTTGACATCGCCATCGCTGACGCGCGCTACACGTTTGTGGCCGGTGCTGTCGAGAAGTGCCTCACCCGTGTGGGTGAAGTCTCCACGACGATGACCGACCGCATTGACCGCGTTGTGCTCAACCGCTGGCTCGGTCTGCCGATCTTCCTCTTCATCATGTACCTCATGTTCCTCTTTACGCAGAACCTGGGGGCCGCCTTTATTGACTTCTTTGATATTCTCGTGGGCGGCGTGCTGGTTGACGGGCTCGGTGAATTCCTCACGAGCATCGGCACACCGGACTGGCTGCGCGTGTTTATCGCCAACGGTCTTGGCGGCGGTATTCAGACCGTCTCGACCTTTATTCCGGTGATCTTCTTCCTGTACCTGTTCCTCGCGGTGCTCGAAGACTCCGGCTACATGGCCCGTGCCGCCTTCGTGATGGACCGCATCATGCGTGCGCTCGGTCTGCCCGGCAAGGCATTCGTGCCGCTGATTGTGGGCTTTGGCTGCAACGTGCCCGCCATTATGGCCACCCGTACGATGGATCGCGCCTCTGACCGTATCATCACGATCATGATGGCCCCGTTCATGAGCTGCGGCGCCCGACTGCCGGTGTACGTGCTCTTTGCGACGGCGTTCTTCCCCACCAACGGTCAGAATCTCGTGTTCGCGCTCTACATCGTGGGTATTCTCGCCGCCATCATCACGGGCTTCCTGCTCAAGAAGATCGCGCTGCCCGGTGAGGCAAGCGCCTTTGTGATGGAAATTCCGCCCTACCATATTCCGACTGTCTCGGGCGTGCTCTCGCGCACCTGGGACCGCCTCAAGGGCTTTCTGATGCGCGCGGGCCGTGTGATCGTCGTGATCGTTGCCATCCTCGCGTTCCTCAACTCCTGGGGTACCGACGGCAGCTTCGACCATGAAGACTCGCAGGACTCGGTCCTCTCCGCGATCGGTCAGACTGTCGCCCCGGCACTCACCCCGATGGGTGTGACACAGGAAAACTGGCCTGCCGCCGTGGGTATCTTCACGGGTATCTTCGCCAAGGAAGCCGTGATCGGTACGATGAATTCGCTCTACGAAAACATGGCCCGTCAGGAAAATGAAGCCGCTGCCGCTGCTGCGGGTGAAAAGCCTGAAGCTGCGCCTGAAGAGGAAGAGGCTGGCTTCAGCCTTGCCGCCACCTTCAGTGAGGCGGTGGACACGACCGTGGCCAACCTCAAGGATCTCGGCGGTGCGCTCCTTGACCCGATCGGCATCGACATCAGTGACAACCTTGAAGACACCGCTGCTGCGGCTGAAGAACAGGAAGTTGCGCTTGACACGGTGACGATGATGCAGAAGCTCTTCGGCAGCCAGCTGGCCGCGTTCAGCTACCTGCTGATGGTGCTGCTCTACATGCCCTGCGTGGCCGCCGTCTCTGCGGTCTACCACGAAGCGGGTGCGCGCTGGACGCTCTTCCTGGCGGCCTGGACGACCTCTCTGGGGTACTGCTCCGCCACGCTCGTCTACCGCATCGGCACGTTCTCTGAAAACCCGACCTATGCGCTTGTTTCGATCGCTGTGAGCCTGCTGATCCTGGGCGGTATGCTCGCCTGGATGCGCAGCTTCGCGAAGGCCAACCGCGGCAAGGGACCGAAGGTCATTCCGATTGCCGCCAAGCGCTAAAGCGCATTGCACACAAACCGCAACCGGCCGAAGGGCCGGTTGCTTCTATCAACAGTAAATTTCACAACGGGAGGAACAGACGATGGTGACGTCTATGGAACTCAAAGCCTATCTGAAGGAAAACGGCACAATGACCGAGGAGGAACTCGCCCGTCATTTTGACACGACGCCCGCGATGATCGGCATGATGGCCGAACGCCTTGAGGCCAAAGGTCAGCTCAAGTCCTTCATGGTTGGCAAATCTTCCTGCTGCTCGGGCGGCTGCTCGTGCGGGGAAAATGAAAAAACAAAGCGTGCCTGGAAGCTTGTCTGAGTACGACTGTTTTTTCTTCTCTTCAAGGCCTGCCGGCACCACACGGCAGGCCTTATCTTTTGTGCCGTACGGCCTGTTGCTTTTCCGGATGTGTACAGACCTTGCCGCCTTCTCCGGTTTGCGCTACAGTTTAGTTGCAGCTTAAAGCCGCACGGCCGGCATGAGCCGCTGCGGCAGGCAACCGGTTTACAAACAGCACGGTACCCCTTTAAAAAAAGTACCGTGCACCGACCATATACTGGAGTCAAACGAATGGCCAATCAACTCACTATCGGACTCGTCACGGGTATTCACGGCATCGTCGCGACGTACATTAAAAGCGCTCTGCTGGCTGCAGGACGCGAACTGGGCAGGGATATCCGCCTGGTTGAATGCGACTGGCCCATGCCGCTCAATCCCCCCTCCTCGCGCCACGCCTGGGCGGACCGCAAGCTGACCGCGCTTGAAGCGATCATGCGTCTCGAGGAGCAGGAGAAGGTTGACGTGATCGTGCTGGGCGACTACCGCAGCGAACCCTTTATCGGAGAACTGCGCAAAGAGGTGCAGACCCCGATCGTCTCCTTCCTCGAGGAAGCGAAGAAATTCATGGCGCATCACAACTACAAGCGCATCGGCCTCGTCGGGAACGTGATCCCGGTGGAAAACTTCCGCGCCATGCTCCCTGGGGTGGACTTTGTCGAGGCTGAGCCCGAGGATCCGTGCGTGAACACGGACGACATCACCATCATCCGCAACTACTGCGCAAAGCTCGATAGCAAAGACTACGACGCACTCTTCCCGAACTGCGGCCGCCTGGCCGGTGTGGTGCCCAAACTGGTGGAATACGGCTATCCGTTTATTGATCTTTTCCATCTCACGGCGGAAAGCCTGCTCAGAAATCCGCCCGCCCGTCTGCCCAAGCCCTTCAAGGTCGGGCTGCTCGGCGGTCTCGGACCGGCGGCAACGGTTGACCTCTATGACAAGATCGTGCGCTTTACGCCCGCGAAAAACGACCAGGAGCATTTCCGTCTGGTGGTTGAACAGAATCCGAAGACACCCGACCGCACGAAGTGTCTGCTTGAAAACGGTGACGACCCGAGCCTGGCGCTTTTTGCCAGCGCCCGCCGCCTTGAGCGCGACGGCTGCGACGTGATCGTCATCCCCTGCAATACTGCACACGCCTTTTTGCCGTTCCTTGAGCGGCATGTGAACGTGCCCTTCATCAACATGCAGCAGACGACGATGGAGGAAATCCACGCCGCCATGGGTGAGAAAGCCGTCATCGGGCTGCTTGCCACCACGGGCACCGTCAAGACGGAGCTCTACGCGGACAAGGCCCGTGCACTGGGGATGCCGCTCTTTACGCCCGACGATGAGCACCAGGCGCTCGTGATGAACGCCATCTACGGTCCGCTCGGCGTCAAGGCGGGCTTTACCGAAGGGCAGTGCCGCGAGGACCTGCTCAAGGCGGCCGAATACCTTGTGAAGAATTTCGGCTGCAACTGTCTTATTCTCGGCTGCACCGAACTGCCGCTCATCCTGGAGGAGGCCGAGGCGTTTGAGATCGCCGGGCAGCCGGTGCGCATCACGGACCCGACCGCTGCGCTCGCGCGCAAGGTGGTCGAGACGGCCAAGAGCACTGAAAAGGCACGCGGCCTCTAAACTGAGCGCTTCTCTCTTTTGAAATGTCCGGCAGTTCGTGCTGCCGGACATTTTTCTCTCTGTTTTGCTGCTCTGCAGTCTTGCATTAAAGCGGCGACGTCGCTACAATCAAATCAAATAATTTTGATATGTCCCGCAGTGCCCCTGCGGTCTGTTTTTGCTCAATATATCAAAAATTCTTGATTTAAGGACTCATCACCATGCCGACACAGGCGATCTCGTTTTTTGAAAAAAATCTCACCCTCTGGGTGCTCCTCTGCATGGCGGCGGGCGTCGCCATCGGAAAACTGTTTCCGCAGGTGCCGGCTGTCCTCGGCGCTCTTGAAATCTATCGCGTCTCGGTGCCGACCACGATTCTGCTCTGGATTATGATTTTCCCGATGATGCTCAAAATCGACTTTGCGAGCATCCGCGATATCGGCCGTAACCCCAAAGGTCTGGTCATCACGTGGGTGGTGAACTGGGTCATCAAACCGCTGAGCATGTACGCCTTTGCCTGGGTGTTTTTCTTTCTGGTGTTTTCGCCCTTTATCGAGCCGGATCTGGCTGCCGAGTACCTTGCCGGGGCCGTGCTCCTTGGCGCGGCGCCCTGCACGGCCATGGTTTTTGTCTGGAGCAAACTTACGCGGGGCAATCCCGCCTACACACTCGTACAGGTGGCCACCAACGACCTGATTATCCTGGTCGCGTTTATTCCGATCGTGAGTTTTCTGCTCAAAGTCGGGCGGATCAGCATTCCTTGGGAGACGCTATTTCTTTCGATTGTGCTCTACATTGTGGTGCCGCTCACGCTCTCGGTTATCACCCGCGCCGCGGTGATCCGCCGCCGCGGGCTCGATTACCTCAACAGCCGCTTTATTCCTGCCTTTGACCGCTATACCATGGCAGGTCTGCTTCTCACGCTTGTGATCATCTTTTCGTTTCAGGGCGAGAAAATTCTCTCGGCACCCGCCGATATCCTGCTCATCGCCGTGCCGCTTATCCTGCAGACGCTCTTTATTTTTGCGATCACGTTTTTTGCCGCCTGGCGCGCGAGGCTGCCCTTTTCTATCGCCGCGCCCTGCGCGATGATCGGCGCCTCCAACTTTTTCGAACTCGCAGTGGCCGTGGCGATTTCGCTTTTCGGTCTGGCCTCGGGCGCCACACTCACCACCGTTGTCGGCGTCCTGGTGGAGGTGCCTGTGATGCTCACACTCGTTGCCTTTGCCAACCGTATGGCCGGACATTTCCGGGCGGAAAACCGGTAAGGAGTCCCGTATGGAAAAAAGACTTCCGCGCGTTGCCTTTATCTGCACGCACAACGCCTGCCGCAGTCAGATTGCCGAAGCCTTCGGCCGTGCGCTTGCCGCAGACACTTTTGAGTGCTACTCGGCGGGCACTGTGCCAGGCGACGCTGTCAATCCTGATGCGATCCGGCTCATGGCCGCTCACTGCGGTCTTGACCTCTCGAATCAGCGCTGCAAAGCGCTCGAAGCGCTTCCTCCAGTTGACATCGTCATCACGATGGGTTGCGGCGTCGAGTGTCCGTTTCTTCCGGCTTCGCACCGTGAGGACTGGGGCCTGGCGGATCCCACGGGCGCGACGGATGCGGTGTTTCTTGAAACGATCAGCACCATACGCAGGAAAGTACTTGCGCTCCGGGCGCGGATTGCGCGCGGCGAGCTTCACGGATAAGCGAGGTGTACGATCGGCGAAGAAGCCGCAGAAAAAGCGGATTTTCGAATACTTTTCACGGTTATTTGCGCCTGCTCACCAACACTAGGCAGAATCCCTCAAGACTTTGGAGAATATACGGGCAAAGAGCTGCGCTCAAGAAGGCATAATGCCTTCTAGGTGTCCGCCAGAGGACTGTCCCTGCGGCAGCTTCCGTCTGTGCGGCGCTCCTTTTTAACCATCTTCTCACCCAATGGAGAAAAACCTATGTCTAAACCGATGATTAAAGCGCTGGCTCTGGCTATTACCGGTGCTCTGGCTCTGACACTCGCCGGCTGCGGCGACAAGGAAGCCCCGAAACAGGCAGCCGCCCAGAAGGAACTCACCCCGGTGGGTATCGTGCAGCTCGTTGAACACGATGCACTTGACGCGGCCAACCGCGGTATCGTTGACGGCCTTGCCGAACGCGGCTTCAAGGACGGTGTGAACATCAAGCTTGACCGTCAGAACGCTCAGGCCGACCAGTCCAACCTGCACAACATCGCCCAGCGCTTTGTCTCCAACAAGGACAAGATCATCTTCGCCATCGCCACGCCTGCTGCGCAGTCTGTGGCCGGTGCCACCAAGGACATCCCGATTGTCGCCACCGCTGTGACGAACTTTGAAATCGCCAAGCTCGTCGCCTCGAACGAAAAGCCGGGCGGCAACGTCACCGGTGTCTCTGACATCAACCCCGTGGCTGAACAGCTCGATCTGCTCGTCAAGCTCGTCCCGGGCACCAAGACGGTCGGCGTGATCTACAACTCCTCCGAAATCAATTCCGAATACCAGGTCACCCTGCTCAAGGCTGCTGCTGAAAAGCGCCAGCTCCAGGTGCTCACCTCCACGGTCTCGAGCGTGAACGACCTCCAGCAGGCTGTCAACAGCATCAAGGGCAAGGTTGACGCCGTGTACCTGCCGACCGACAACGTCGTGGCAAGCGCACTGCCTGTGCTCATGAAGGCTGCGCTCCCCGCCAAGCTTCCCGTCATCGCTGCTGAAGGCGGCATGGTTCGCGAAGGCGCCCTTGCCTCGATCGCCATCGACTACTACACCCTCGGCAAGATGACCGGCCAGATGGGCGCCGACATTCTTGAAGGCAAGGCCAAGCCTGCCGACATGCCGATTCAGACGCAGCATGCCGACAACATCATCATCAACATGAAGACGGCCAAGGCAATCGGTCTTGCCATTCCGGAAGATGTGCTTGCCAAAGCCACGAAGGTTGAATAATCTCATCGTAAAACTAACGCTCTCAATTGGGTGAGAAGCGTTGCACCGGATCCGGGGCTCCGGCTCCGGATCCCGGTGCACACAACTGAAGAGAAACAGCAATCCTCCACCCATCGTACAGACAGCGTTAACAAAACCAGCAGCGCGCTATTGAGTGACCGTGCGCTGCCGGGTACCAACTACAAGAAAAGGTTTCTACGATGACAGAACTCCTCATTTCAACAATCGCTCAGGGCCTGCAGTGGTCTGTTCTGGCCCTGGGCGTGTTTCTGACCTTCCGGGTGCTCGACATCGCCGACCTCTCGGTTGAAGGCAGTTTTCCGCTCGGTGCCGCTGTTGCGGCATCCGCCATTTCTTCGGGTGCCGGTATTCCCGTGGCCGTCGCGCTGGCGATTGTCGCCGGGGGCCTCGCCGGTGCCGTGACCGGTTTTCTCACCACCAAACTGCGCATCCCCGCCCTGCTCGCCGGGATTCTCACCATGATCGGGCTCTACTCGGTGAACCTGCATGTGATGGGCAAGGCGAACATTTCGCTGCTGCAGGATGAGACACTCTTTACGTGGCTCGAGCATCTCACGGGACTCCCCCCGGTCTGGGTCTCGGCTGCGATCGGCGGCATCGTGATGATCATCGTCGTGATGATCATCTACTGGTTCTTCGGCACCGAACTCGGCACAGCGATCCGCGCGACAGGGTTCAATCCGCAGATGGCCCGTGCGCAGGGGATCAACACCAATGTGATGGTTGTCCTTGGCCTTGTGATCTCCAACGCCCTCGTGGCACTCTCGGGCGCCGTGGTCGCGCAGAGCAACGGCTTTGCTGATGTGGGCATGGGCGTGGGCACGATCGTGATCGGGCTCGCGAGCGTGATTATCGGTGAGGTGATCATCGGCAATTCAAGCTTCAAGCACTACCTTATCGCCGTGGTGATGGGCTCGATCATCTACCGTCTGGTGATTGCGCTTGTGCTCGAACTCGGTATGCCGCCAAACGACCTGAAGCTCTTTACCGCGGTGCTCGTCGCGATTGCGCTCTCGCTGCCGCTCTTTAAGAGCAAAGTCAACCGGCTCTTCAAATCCAACGCTTCGTGAGGTCAGGCATGCTCAAGATTGAAAATGTTCACAAGACATTCTTTGCCGGCACGGCCAATGAGAAGGTTGCGCTCTCAGGGGTCAACCTGACGCTCAACGACGGCGATTTCGTCACCGTGATCGGCTCGAACGGTGCAGGCAAATCCACCCTTCTGAACGCCATCGCCGGTGCGTTTCCTGTAGATGAGGGAACGATCGAGATTGACGGCGTGAACGTCACGAAGATGCCCGAGTACAAGCGTGCGAAGTTTATCGGCCGCGTGTTTCAGGATCCGATGAAGGGTACTGCCGGCGGGATGATGATTATTGAGAATCTCGCCATTGCGCTGCGCCGCGGCAAACGCCCGGGGCTTGCCTGGAGCGAGAAAAAGAGCGAGACGGAACAGTTTCGCGAACTCGTCGCACAGCTCGGCCTCGGTCTCGAAGACCGTCTCACGGCGCATGTGGGACTGCTCTCGGGCGGTCAGCGTCAGGCAATCACGCTGCTGATGGCCACCCTCGTGCGCCCGCAGCTGCTGCTCCTTGACGAGCACACGGCCGCGCTCGACCCGAAAACGGCCGAGAAGGTGCTCGAGATCACGAACCGCATCGTGACTGAGCAGCAGCTCACCACGCTCATGATCACGCACAACATGCGTGATGCGCTGCGCTTCGGGAACCGCCTCATCATGATGCATAACGGCGCGCCGATCGTGGACGTTGCCGGTGAGGAAAAGGCCCGTCTCACGCCGCAGGACCTGCTCAGCTACTTCGAGAAGGCCGCAGGCGAGGTCTCCGACAAGATGATGCTCGGCTAGCAGCAAACGCGCTTCCGCGTCGCGCACCGGAAAAGCCTTCCGGTGCGCATTTTTTTTGGGACTGGCAGAAAACGGGCACAAAAAAAAGCGACTCACAAGCAGACGTTAATCTGTTTGCGAGCCGCTTCCCAACCATGCGGACTCCAGAGGACCAGTCCGGAATCCAGAAAGGATATCTGCCGACTCAAAGACCAAAAAGTTCGGCAGAACCGGCAGCTCAGGCGACCAAACCTGACGCAGTGACCAGCTGCATTACTGACCGGTTATTCCAGGGGTTCACTACGTCCCTGGATATCTCATGCCGTACTCTGCGAGGAGAGAGATGAACAGAGTACAGCTTTAACAGGAAAAAGTAAGGAGAGTAACTTTTTCCGTTGTGCTCTCAGAAGCATGTGAGCTTCATCTCAAGCACGGATTGAAGTATATAGCGAAAACCCTAATTAGGGTATACCCCAATCTCCTGTACCTGTAAGATATTGTGTATTGAGTTAAATTTTGTAAATCAACGTGGATTATTTCCGGATTGCACAGATATTAGGGTAAACCCTATATCGCCAGCAGAGCAATTATTTCTAGGCTTATAACGAAAACCACACGCACCACCTGTAACTTACAAAGTTTTACATTCGTTTTAATTTCCGGCAACTTTAAACCCGCCGGATAGAGTAGTCACGGGTGCGCCTTCCCAGTGATATCGCTTAGTGGCGGCACGATTTCACAACATGTGACACTATGCGCCGGTGATATCCCTTAAGAGCGTACTCTCACAGGTGAATTGCTTATCTTTTGATGTCCGGTAGCCTCTAACAATTGTGCCAACGACGCTGATCGGCTACACTAAAAGCGGAAAAGATTTTTTCAGGCTCTTGAGGCATACATGTGGAAGAAAATTCTGATTGAGAATTCCTAACCAGTTGATTATTAAGTATTTAAGTGATAGAAGTTA